>Ga0209277_10000378_pt1 | contig 22347 bp, 20 predicted proteins | sample JI81AbrownDNA_FD_187503 | JGI IMG/M metagenome (GOLD analysis project Ga0209277, IMG submission 187503) | Wastewater effluent complex algal communities from Wisconsin, to seasonally profile nutrient transformation and Carbon sequestration -... | ecosystem: Engineered > WWTP > Effluent > Algae... | reverse complement strand
CGGCCACAGGCCGTTCCAGCCGACCACGTAGCCGAAACCGTGCGCCATGATGTAGCCGATGCCCAGCAACACGGCCAGCAGAACGACCGCGAACAGGGCGCCGGCGATCACCTTGCCGTAGGGGTTGGGCGGGCGTCCGGGCAGGTCGCCGTTGGCCCAGGCGATCGACTTGACCCCGACGGCGAACAGGATCGGCAAGCCCGAGCCGAGCAGCAGACCGGCGAGCAGCACCCGCCAGGCACCGTCCAGAGCCGAGAGCCACATCAGACCGCCACCTCCTGCTTGGACTTCTTCTTCTTGGCGTCGTCCCACTCGTCGTTGACGTTGTGGTGGCCGATCGGCTCCTTGCGCGAGTGCAGCCACATGTAGAGCCCGGCGCCACCCAGCAGCAGCACGACGGCCGCCGCTCCGAAGCCGGCGCCGAGCGAATTGCCGATGAGGAACATCACCGCACCGATGGCAGCGGCCGAGGGCAACGTGATCAGCCAGGCGGAACCCATTCGGGCTGCCACCCGCCAGCGCACCTGGGCGCCCGGACGTCCGACCCCGGAGCCGAGAATGGACCCCGTCGCGACGTGGGTGGTGGAGAGTGCGAAGCCGAGCTGGCTGGAGGCCAGAATGACCGATGCGGACGACATGTCGGCGCTCATGCCCTGCGGCGCCTCGATCTCGACCAGGCCCTTGCCCATGGTGCGGATGATGCGCCAGCCGCCGAGGTAGGTGCCCAGCGCGATGGTGAAGGCGCACGCGAGTTTGACCCACAGCGGTACTTCGTGGGTGGTGTTCCAATGGCCCGAGGCGATCAGGGCCAGGGTGATCACGCCCATCGTCTTCTGGGCGTCATTGGTGCCGTGCGACAGCGACATCAGCGACGCCGCACCGACCTGGCCCCAGCGAAAGCCCTGAGTTCGGTATTTCTCGGTGAGCTTGGCCGCGACCCGAAACACGAAATGGGTACCTACCAGGGCGACGATCATGGCGATGGCCGGCGACATCACGCCGGGGATGATCACCTTGCCGACGACTCCGTCCAGCTTGCCGCCCTCGCCGAGCCACTTGACGCCGCCCAGCCCCAGCCCGGTCATCGTCGCGCCGATCAGGCCACCGAACAGCGCGTGCGACGAACTGGACGGCAGCCCCCACAGCCAGGTCGCGAGATTCCAGATGATGGCGCCGGCCAGGCCGGCGAGCAGGATCATCAGCAGCTTGGTTCCGCCGTCGGCGAGCAGTTCGGGACGTGGTGAGCCGTCGGCGCTCTGCAGGTTGATCACGGCGTTGGTCACGGTCAGTGCGACCTCGACCGACAGCAGTGCCCCCACGAGGTTGAGCGAGGCGCAGAGAATGACCGCGGTGCGTGGGGTCAGCGCCTTGGTGGCGATCGAGGCGGCCATGGCATTGGCCGTGTCGTGAAATCCGTTCGTGAAGTCGAAGGCCAGAGCCGTGACGACGACGAGCGCCAAGAGGATCAGCTCGGGAGACACGTGTTCATCGTAGGGACATATTCGGCCCTCGCGAAACGACTGGTTGAGGGTCACTCGTCACCCGTAGTCAACCGCCCGTTCACGGTCTCGGAAGCGGGTCGCAGCACCCCCGGTTCGGGTCGGAGTGGGGCGGGCCAATAGGATGCCGAGCATGAGTTCTCCCATCCTGACCGCTGTGGCCTGGCCCTATGCCAACGGCCCGCGGCACATCGGGCACGTGTCCGGTTTCGGTGTTCCGTCCGACGTTTTCTCGCGTTACATGCGGATGGCCGGCAACGACGTGCTGATGGTCTCGGGAACCGACGAGCACGGTACCGCGATCCAGGTGCAGGCCGAGAAGGAAGGGCTCACTCCGCGGCAGACCGCCGACAAGTACCACCGGGTGATCGCCGAAGACCTGGCCGGTCTTGGGTGCTGTTACGACCTGTACACCCGCACCACGACGCTGAACCACCGCGCCGTCGTGCAAGAGCTGTTCAGCACCCTGCACGCCAACGGTTACGTCACAGCGCAGCGCGAACTCGGCGCGATCAGCCCGTCCACCGGCCGAACCCTGCCCGACCGTTACATCGAGGGCACCTGCCCGCACTGCGGCTTCGACGGCGCGCGCGGCGACCAGTGCGACAATTGCGGTCGGCAGCTCGACCCGATCGACCTGATCGACCCGCGCTCGAAGATCAACGGCGAGACGCCGACGTTCATCGAGACCGAGCACTTCTTCCTCGATCTGCCGGCCCTGGCCGGTGCGCTGGGCGAATGGCTGGAGACACGCACCGACTGGCGTCCGAACGTCTTGAAGTTCAGCGAGAACCTGCTGGCCGAGTTGCGTCCGCGCGCCATCACCCGCGACCTCGACTGGGGGGTGCCGATTCCGCTCAGCGGCTGGGAAGACGCCCCGATGAAGCGAATCTACGTATGGTTCGACGCCGTGATCGGGTATCTGTCGGCGTCCATCGAGTGGGCCCGGCGCTCCGGCGACCCCGACGCCTGGAAGCGCTGGTGGAGCAACGACGAGGCGAAGTCGTACTACTTCATGGGCAAGGACAACATCACCTTTCACTCGGTGATCTGGCCGGGCATCCTGCTCGGGGCGAACGGTCAGGGCGACAAAGGCGGCTCGGCCTCCGCGTTCGGGTTGCTCGACCTGCCGACCGAGATCGTCTCGTCGGAGTTCCTGACCATGTCGGGCTCGAAGCTGGCCAGCTCGCGCGGCCACGTGATCTACGTCCGCGACTTCCTGCGTGATTTCGGTCCGGACGCGCTGCGCTACTTCATCGCAGTGAACGGCCCCGAGAACCAGGACACCGACTTCACCTGGGAGGAGTTCGTCCGCCGGATCAACTTCGAGCTGGCCAACGAATGGGGCAACCTGGTCAACCGGTCGATCTCGATGGCGCACAAGAACGTTGGCGCGATCCCGGCGGCCGGCGAACTGACCGAAGCTGATCGCGAGCTGCTGCAGGCCGCCGTCGATGCGTACGGCGTGGTCGGTGACGCCTGGGGCCGATGCAAGTTCAAGCTCGCGACCACCGAGGCGATGCGGGTGGTCGGGCTGGCCAACAAGTACCTCTCCGACCAGGAGCCGTGGAAGCTGAAGGACGATCCGGCCAGGCGTGACACGGTGCTGCACGTGGCGCTGCAGGTCGTCCAGGACTGCAACACGATGCTCACCCCGCTGCTGCCGCACGCCGCTCAGCAGGTGTTCGAGGCGCTCGGGGGCGAGGGTGTCTGGGCGGCCCAGCCCGAGCTGGTCGAGGTGAGCGAGCCGGGGGCCGACGAGCCGTACCCGGTGCTACGGGGCGACTACGTGAACCAGGCGGCAGTCTGGCAGTCGCGTCCGATCGCGGTCGGTACACCGCTGCAGAAGCCGACGCCGATCTTCACCAAGCTGGATCCGAAGCTGGCCGAGACCGGCCCGGAATGGGCTCCGATCGCCTGAGCCGTCCCGGCCGATCACCCAAGGGGCACTCCCGCCCTGCAGAGTCTGAGCCCGGCCCTCGCCGGCGGGAGGCGAGGACCGGCGTCTGAGGGCTGCTCAGCCGATCCGGCTGGGCGGCGCCCAGGGATCATCGAGCCCGCTGCTGGCGAGCGTGTCGAGCCGGTGGTGGTCGTCGGATTGGCGGGATCGTGAAGGCGTCGAGCCTGCCTCGGGCGTCGACTCGGCGGTGGCCGGTGCGAACGAGCCACTGATCGGAACTGCCGCCACCAGCCGCGCCGCGGCCGGCGCACCCTCGGGCAATGTCTCGCGGGCCATCGTCGATCCGATCAGCCAGCAGGCCAGGGCGAAGAGCGCGGCAGCGCAGGGAAAGGCCCACTCGTACACCAGCGAATACTCACCCCAGTCGTCGACCGGACCGATGGCCAGCGTGCGACCGACCACGGCCGCCACCGTCGCCAAGGGCCAGATCAGCGCTGCCAGCTGGATCGGGCCACTGCCCAGCCCGAGACCGGCGCGCCGGCATTCGAGCAGGGCGATCCACAGGGCCAGCCCGAGCATCGGATTGGTGACCGGCCACATCCAGCTGAAGACCGTGTTGCCCAACAGCGCGATCATGGTGAGCAGTACGGCCACCGGCGTCCACACCGATCGCAGAGCGCCGGCCCGGGCGAACAACCCGACTATTAGCACCACAGTGAGCAGGGTGGCCACGCCGAACGCCAGCTGGAACCAGACGTACTGCTCGACTCGCCACGGATCGGCCATCGCCTGGTAGAGCTTGACCAGCAGTGTGACCAGCCAAGCGAGCCCGGCCCAGCCGCCCAGCACGCCGGCCGCTCGAGTCGCCCGAGATGCCTCCGGCACCGTGTGCAGGCGTGCGCGCACCAGGGCCTTGGCGACCAGGCCGGCGTCGCCGAACTCGGTCAGCACCGCCTCGTGTGCCAGCAACGGGTCGGCTCCGGCGAGCACCTGTCGGCTGACGGCCTCGCGCAAGTGGTCTTCGGCCTCGTCGACCAACTCGTCGGCGTCGCTCTGGTTGCGCAGCGAGTGCCGCAGCGCGTCGAGGTACGCGTCGATCGGGTCGGGTGCGTCGAACGCTGAGCGGCCCGCATCTGCGGTCGCGCGGGCGGTGTTGGATCTCATCGATTCTCCCGGGCTGCGATGGGTCACGTGGTGGTGGCGCGGGGGTGCGCACCCAGCACCGAGTCGACGGCGGCTCGAAAGTCGGTCCAGCCGCTGCGGCGCTCGTGCAGTGCGGCGATGCCGCGTTGATTCAATCGGTAGGACTTGCGCCGGCGTCCGTTGACCTCGGCCCAGGTCGCCTCCAGCAGCTGGTCACGCTCGAGCCGATGCAGCACGGGGTAGAGGGTGCCCTCGGGCACCTCGAGGGCCTGCCCGGACCGTCGCTTCAGTTCCTCGATGATCGCGTAGCCGTGCATCGGGTTGTCAGCCAACACCTGAAGAACCAGGAGGTCGAGATGACCGCGCAGCGCGTCGCCTTTCATGCTCAGACACGCTATGCATAGTCTGGCTGGGTGTCAAGACCTCATCGCTGAGCGGACACCACGGTGAGGTGAGCCAGCCGCCCTTCCGCCGCGGCATAGCTCAGGGCTACGAAGCCGTTGGCCATCGCCTTGCGCTTAAGCCTGCCCTGGGCCCGCCAGAGGGCCAGTCCGCGCCGCACCAGCACCCACGGGCTCTTACGTTTCTGGCGCAGGTCGCGCACGAACCGGTACCAGGCGACCAGGAACGCCGGCCGGTCGAGGTAGATGCCCGTGACGTCGATGCCGGCGGCCCGGGCCAGCGGCAGCGCCTCGATCGCGAAGATGCCCTCGGCCAGCACCACGGACGACCCGTCGGGAATCGTCAGCTGCTTGTCGCCGACCTTGCGCGACAGCGGGATCGAATAGTCGGGGGTGCGGGTCCGTCCGGTGCGCAGCAGTTGCTCGAGGCACGCGATCGCAGCGGCCCCGTTCCAGGTGGCCGGATCGTCCCAGTCCGGAATGCCCAGCGTCTGCGGCAGCCCGGGGTGATCGGCGTCGTGATAGAAGTCGTCCAGCCGCAACTGGGGCAACCCGGAGGCCAGGGTGAGCCGGCTCTTGCCGCTGCCGGAAGGACCCGCGAGCAGCACGAGTCGGCGGTTCATGGCCGCAGTCTAGGCACGGGCGGTCGCGAACTCAGCACGCGGGTTCCGACCCTGCGGTGATCTAGGTTGAAGCCCTTGTCTCCCCACCCGAAAGTGGTTCCCATGAAAACAACCCTCACCCGGCTCGGCGTCGCCGCTCTGGGCTCGCTACTCGTCGCAACCGGGCTGATCGTCTCAGCCCCCAGCGCCGAAGCCGCCTCACCGTGCCCCGGCAGTCGGGTCGCTAGGTACCAACTCTACGCCGGCGGCGAGGTCGCGGACAACTTTCGGCACGGTCAGATCGAGGTCTGGTACAGCTCGGCCAAGGGCGGCACCAACTGCGTGCTGGTCTACGACAACGTCTCGGGCAAGCACAAGATGACGGTGGAGGCCGGCATCTCAGGTCGTGCCTCGGCCGGCAAGGACAGCGGCACGTACAACTACTACGCCGGACCCATCAAGATCACCAACACCGACGGCAAATGCATCTCGCTGTACGCCGAGGTGATCAACGGCGGCATCTCGTACCGGCGTGCGATGAACAAGATCCACTGCGGCTGATCTGCTCACAGCGCCAGCGACGAGGCCAGGTCGGAGCGCAACCGCGCCAGCAGTGCGCGGGCTTCGGCGCGGGCAACCGGTAGGTCGCCGGACGCTTCGGGGGCCAGCCGCACCTGCAGGTAACACTTCAGTTTCGGCTCGGTTCCGGACGGTCGGACGACCGCCCGCACCCGCCGACCGGTGAACAGCAGTCCGTCGGTCGGCGGGAGTTCCGGGCTGCCCAGGGCCAGGTCGACCAGCGCGACCGCTTCGCCGCCGAGCATCGTGGGTGGCGTGCTGCGCAACGTCGCCATCGCGTCGGTGATCAGCGCCAGGTCGGCGACGCGGTAGCTGAGCGGTTCGGTCAGGCAGACACCATGGGTGCGGGCGAGGTCGTCCAGCAGATCGGACGGCGTGCGGCCCTGCGCCTTCAGTTCCGCGACCAGGGCGAGCACCCGCAGCAGGGCGGTGATGCCGTCCTTGTCTGCGACCGCGGCGGGATCGGTGCAGTAGCCGATCGCCTCCTCGTAGCCGAAGGCGAGCCCGGGCACCCGTCCGATCCACTTGAAACCGGTCAGCGTTTGGGCGAACGGCTGGCCGTGCCCGGCGGCCAGGTCGCCCAGCAGGGTGGACGAAACCACCGAGCACGCATAGGTGCCCCGGGCTCCGGCGGCGAGGCTCGCAGCGCCCAGCAGCCAGCCGAGCTCGTCGCCGCTGAGCATGCGCCAGGATCCGTCGATCGGGCAGGCGAGGGCGCAACGGTCGGCGTCCGGATCGTTGGCGAGCGCGACGTCGGCACCGACCTCGAGGGCCTTGGCCAGGGCGAGGTCGATCGCACCCGGCTCTTCGGGGTTGGGAAAGCTGACGGTCGGGAAGGCCGGGTCGGGTGCCGCCTGCGCGTCGACCAGATGGGGCGCGGGAAAGCCGGCGGCAGCTGCGCTGCGGGTGACCACCTCGGTTCCGACGCCGTGCAGGGCCGTGTGCACCCAGACCACCTCACGGGCCGACGAGCCGGCGACCAGCGAGGTGGCGCGGGCGACGTAGGCCTCGAGCAGTTCGTCGCCGAGGGTGTCGTAGCGGTCGCTGCGCGGGATCGTGGACACCGGATCCTCGGACGCCCGCGCGATCCGGGCGGCGATCTCGGCATCGGCGGGTGGCACGATCTGCGAGCCGTCGCCCAGATAGACCTTGTAGCCGTTGTCCTGCGGGGGATTGTGCGAGGCGGTGACGATCACTGCCGCAACGCACTCGAAGTGGCGAATGCCGAACGCCACCACCGGGGTTGGCTGGTGCTGCTCGCACAACAGTGGGCGCAGGCCGGCCCCGGCCAGGATCTCGGCGGTGACGGCGGCGAACACGTCGGAGTTGTACCGGGCGTCGAAGCCGACGATGACGCGTCCGCCGGTGAGTCCCTGGTCGAGCAGGTAGGCAGCCAGCCCGGCGGCTGCCCGGGCGACGACGACCCGGTTCATCCGGCCGGGGCCCGGGCCGAGGGCGCCGCGCAACCCGGCCGTGCCGAAGCTGAGCGGGCCGGCGAAGGCGTCGACGAGTTCGGCCAGGGCCGCCGGGTCGCCGTCGCGAGCCCGGTCTCGCAGATGGATGAGCGCCAGTCGGGTGGCGGTGTCGGGGTCGTCGGCCAGCCAGGCCGTGACGTCGGCTTCCAGGCGTGCGCCGAGGGTGCTGTTCACAATCGCTCCAAGAGCCCGCCGAGCAACGAGCGCAGCCTGGGTTGGGCGGTGACCCCCGCCTCGACCACTTCGGAGTGGGAGAGGGCCTGGCGGGCCATTCCCGCGGCGGCGTTGGTGACCAGCGAGATGCCGAGCACCTCGACGCCTGCCTCGCGTGCGGCCACTGCCTCGAGCGCGGTGGACATGCCGACGAGGGTGCCCCCGATGGCCCGCGCCATGCGCACCTCGGCGGGCGTCTCGTAGGCGGGCCCATGGAACTGGCAGTAGATGCCTTCCTCCAGGCTCGGGTCGACCTCGGCAGCCAGCGCTCGAAGGCGCGCGCTGTACAGGTCGGTCAGGTCGACGAATCGTGCTCCGACCAGGGGTGTCGCACCGGTCAGGTTGATGTGGTCAGCGATCAGCACCGGTGCACCGGGGGCGTGGCCGATGCCGCCGCAGCCGTTGGTCAGCAACAGTGTGGACGCCCCGCAGGCGGCTGCCGTTCGCACCCCGTGCACCACCGGGGCGACGCCGCGTCCCTCGTAGTAGTGGGTGCGGCCGGTGAACACGGCGGCCATCGAACCGGAGGGGGTGCGCACCAGTCGCAGCGCCCCGCCGTGGCCGGCGACCACGGGTGCGCTGAAGCCGGGCAGGTCGTCGAGTGGGCACTCGTCCACCAGCTCGCCGAGGCCTTCGGCGGCTTGTGCCCAGCCGGAGCCGAGCACCAGGGCAAGGTCGATCGCGTCGATGCGAAAGCGGCTGCGCAGGGCGTCGGCGGCCTGCTCAGCCAGGTAGTACGGGTCGCTCATTCGGCGACGATATCGTGCGTCCGACAGCCCGGGAGGCGGGGTCTGGTCGGCCTCTTCGCGGGGCTCTGGAACGGCGGCGCCCGATCACTACGCTGACGGTCGGTCCTCGTCGCCCTCGTCATCGATCGGACGCAGGCCGAACGTGCGTCCCTCGCGGCGCCGGGGCAGCTGGGCGACCACCCACAGCAAGGCAGCCCCGAGGGTGAGCCACATCAGCGCCTGACCGAGCGGCAGCAGGCCTTCCAGGCCCAGCAGCAACCCGGCCGCCATCAGCGCCACGCCGATCAGGCTCGCTGCTGCCGCGATGGCGAGCACGACCCGGGTGGCCCCGGTCACCGTCTGCAGTCTGCTCGCCAGGTGCACCACGCCCAGCGCGAGCGCCCCGGACAGCGGCACGGAGTAGAGCTGCAGCATTCGTTGCTGCAGCAGGGTCTGCTCGGGCAACCCGAAGGCGATCATCGCCACCGCGGCCAGCACCAGCAGACCGGCGAGCACGCCGACGGTGAGGGTGGAGCGGTCGCGGGGCACCGGCCGAGCCTAGCCCCAGCGGCTGGTTGGGCTTGTCGCACCCCGAGCGCTGGTCGAGCAGGTCAGGACCGGAGCATGTGGCGAGCCGGTCGCCCGCACAGCGCCGACCGAGGCGATGGAACCGGTTCACGACGAAGTGCGACAATGCGCGTGTGACTGACGTGGTGATCATCGGCGGCGGACCCGGCGGCTACGAGGCGACCCTGGTGGCCAGTCAGTTGGGGGGCAGCGTCACCCTGATTGAGCGGCGCGGACTGGGCGGCGCGGCGGTGCTCACCGACGTGGTGCCGTCCAAGACCCTGATCGCCACCGCCGAGGTGATGAGCACGATGCGCGGCGCCCACCAACTCGGGCTGCGGCTGGGCGACCTCTGCGACCTCTCGGACGCCTTTCACGTCGACCTGGCCGCCGTCAACGAACGGGTGCTGCGACTGGCGTCGGCTCAATCGTCCGATGTGCGCGACCGGCTGGTGGCCGAGGGCGTCCGGCTGATCGACGGCACCGGACGGCTGGACGGCACCGAGCACGTGATCGCCGCCACCGAGTCGGGCGAGGAGCGGTTGACCGCCGACATCATCCTGCTCGCCACGGGCACCACCCCGCGTGAACTGCCGGCCGCCCGCCCCGACGGTGAGCGCATCCTCAACTGGACGCAGCTCTACCACCTGCGCGAACTGCCCGAGCGGCTCATCGTCGTGGGCTCCGGCGTCACGGGTGCCGAATTCGCCAGTGCCTACAACGCCCTCGGCGCCGACGTGGTGCTGGTCAGCTCGCGGCACCAGGTGCTGCCCGGCGAGGACGACGAGGCGGCGCGGGTCGTCCAGCAGGTGTTCGAGCGCAGCGGGATGACGATCCTGTCGGACTCGCGGGCCGAAAGCGCAGACGTGGTCGGCGACCAGGTCGTCGTCCGGCTCGCGGATGGCCGCACGGTCACCGGTTCGCACTGCTTGATGGCGGTCGGCTCCACCCCCAACACGTCAGGAATCGGACTCGCCGAGGCCGGGGTCGCCCAGAACGACTGGGGCTTCATCACCGTCGACAAGGTCTCGCGCACCACCGCCCGCGGCGTGTATGCCGCCGGTGACTGCACGGGAGTGTTCGCGTTGGCCTCCGTCGCGGCGATGCAGGGCCGGATCGCCATGTGGCACGCGCTCGGCGACGCGGTGGGGCCGCTCGACCTGCGCACGGTCTGCGCCAACGTGTTCACCGCGCCGGAGATCGCTACGGTCGGCATCACTCAGGCGCAGGTGGACGCCGGCCAGTCCAATGCCCTGGCGGTGATGCTGCCGCTGCACACGAACGCCCGGGCCAAGATGCGCGGCATCAACGAGGGCTTCGTGAAGATCTTCTGCCTCCCGCGAACGGGCATCATCATCGGCGGCGTGATCGTGGCGCCGATCGCCAGCGAGCTGATCGAGAGCCTGTCGATGGCGGTGCGGGCGAAGTTGACCGTCGACCAACTGGCGCAGAGCTTCACCGTCTACCCCTCGCTCAGCGGATCGATCGCCGAGGCCGCCCGGCGGCTGCACAAGCATTCGGAGGAACAGAGCGACTCGGCCTTCTGAGGCAGCCGTCGGCATCGTCGTCGGCGCCGGCTGCCCGGCTCAGTCGACGCGCAACCCCGTCCGGGTGGCGTCCAGCAGTGGCGCGAGGTCGGGCGCCGAGTTCGGCAGGTAGCTCAGGTAGGCGTAACTCTCGTCGCCGGCCTGCACGATCAGCACGGTCTGCACCTCTTTGGTGGTCTTCACGCCGGGCACGGTGAAACTGAGGTCGGTCACCCTGACCCAAGCCTCGTGGCCGTCGACCGTGGTGGCCTGATCGCGGCTCACCACCGGGTGGTAGTCGATGCCGCGCCAGGTCACCGACAGCGAGCACTGCGACACCACTTCGGCCGCCCGAGGACCGCCCCAGGCCCCGTCCACCGAACTCAACCGGGCCAGTGCAACCACCGACTGCCACCCCATGGACGCCGAACTGGATGCCTCGACGGACGCCCGTTGGCTGCCGACCAGGTTGGCGAACGGCAGGTACTCGTGATTGTCGAGGGCACGGTAGGGCCCGGGGGCCGCGGGGTAGGAGACCTTGCCGACGTGTACCCGTCCGGCGCGCAGCGCGGCTCGCGGGGTGTCGGAGGTGGGGCTGGCGTAGGACGGGCACGGAAAGGACGTCGAGTTGCCGGACGGCCCCGGCCCGGGATCCCTGATCGGAGGGCCGGTACATGCGGTCATCAGCGTCAGTGCGATCAGGACGCAAAGGGTGATCGGGGTGCTGCGTCCGGCTGGCTTGCCCCGGGTGACCGGGCGGCCCGGAAGGCGGCGCATGCGGCGGCCGGGTCAGGCGCGACTGGTCAGGATGTCTGCGACCAGGGTGCTGCCGCGCCAGCTGCTGTAGTACCCGCGCATCCAGCCTGCATAGGTGGGGCCGCCCTCCCAGTAGGGAACGCGGCGATCGTCACGTTCCACCGTGCGGATGTAGGGGTCGGCACCCGACTCGACGCGAATCGCATCGGCGGCGCACGAGGGCACGCTGCGGGCGCGCCAACGGATGTTGCGCGACGAGGGGCCATGGCCGGGGTTGAAGAAGCAGGGCGGACGGCGCGACGGCATCGGCTGGCCGGCGGCGCGCGCATCGAGCCGGGCCACCGTCCACCGGCCCTCTTCGAGGCTCTCGGTGACCAGGCACAGGTCGTCGGGCTCGTTCGCCTCGTGCAGACAGCGAAGGGCCCTGGCCCGCGCGTCGACGGCCCGCTGGTAGTCGTCTCGAGCCAGCGGATCGTCGTCGGTCAGGGCACCAACACGAGTCAGTGCCTCGGTCATCCCCAGCACATCGGTCTCGGCGGCACGCTTGGCGAGCGCCAGTTGTGAGTCGTGTTCGGCTCGGGCACGGCGACCCTGTAGGGCTCTGCTGCGGGCGATCACGACGAAGGCGGCGGCCACGGCGGCCACCAGCACGACGATGCCGAGATAGTCCATTCGGTCATTGTGCACACAAAAGCTGGCATGTCACCAAGAAAATTCGATGAATTTCGCCCTTGCGACAGAGCAGGTTTCCTCAGGCTCAGCGTTGGCTGCGTGAGGCGTCGGAGGTTGAGCCCTGGCTGGTCGCCCGCTTGAGGGGGTGGATCGGGGCGCTCGGTGCGGGCACTGCGTGGGGTGCGGTGCCTTGGCTCGTGGGTGCCGCCGCCGTGCAATCACAGCCATTCATTCGTAACGAAACAATAAATTGCCCCTTTCTCCCACCGGTGCTGAGGACTGCGTCCGATAGTGGCGCTAGCTTTGGGTTGCATTCAGGGTGGAATCGCGGACGAGAGGGCATCCGCCCTCGCGTTGAGGGTGGTCTGCGGGATTCCTGATGAGTGGTGCCGCGCCCGTCGCATCTGGGCGAGTCGGCCGTGCGACCTGTTGAATTCGGGTTGCGTTGATCGGAGCCGGCCATGTCAGCTGCAGAGCCCGGCAAAGCCGAGCACACGGGGCGCCAGCGGCCCGTCCGCCATCGGCCGCGGGCGTAGCCCACCGACCCTCGTCCAGGGCGGTTGGAGTTCGCTTTACGCCTCGGGGCACGCTTTCCCCTGGGTTGGTGCGGCAGTCGGCCGTTGTTCTGCCTGGGTTGCCGAACCTGGCGTGCAGTGCCGCCGTTCGGTCTAGGGCAGCATCAGGCTCGCATCGGTGTATCCAGTCGGCGAGGTCGCCGAAAATCACTTGATTCGTCAGAATTCCTCGGTGCAGGCGTGAATTCAATTTCGTCCGGTTTAGCTTGACGCAAGCAAATGGCTGATGCAAAGTGGCATTGTCGGCACTCAATCCGGTTGAATGCCCACGCTGACCTTCCACCCTCGAAGGACCCTCATGAGTACGGATCAATCTGTCGACCCCACGGTCAAAACAAATAGCCGCCGTCGCAAGGTGAGCGCATTGCTCGCCGCCGGGCTGGTGCTCGGCCTCGGTGCCACCGCGACCCTGGCTGCGTGGAACGACTCCGAGTACGCGTCCGGAACCTTCTCGGCCGGCACCTTCGACCTCGAGGGCAGCACCAACGGCACGACGTGGGCACAGCACGCGAGCGTCGGTGCGGCAGCCACGCTGAGCTTCACTGTGAACCCCGCCAACCTGGCACCCGGCGACACCGTGTACGCACCGTTCGCCCTGCGGCTGGCGGCGAACACCTCGACCGATGCGTCGTTGACGGTGAGCGCTGTCACCCAAACCGGCACGGTCACCAATCTGACCTACACCTTGGTTCGAACCTCGTCCATCACCTGCAATGCGGGAGCGGTCACCGGCGGCACCGTCGTGATCGCGGCGGGAACGGCCCTGACCTCGATCGGCACGCCGGTCGGCTGGACTCAGACGAAGGGTTCGCCGCAGACCTCTGCCGGGGCAACGCAGTTCGTGTGCTTCGCGGTCACCGCCGGGTCGGGGCTCGAGCAGGGCCAGACCGGCACCGCCACGTGGCAGTTCACCGCAACGTCCACCACCTGAGGCGGACGCGGTGCGGCGCATCCTCAACGCACTCGGGGATCTGCTGCTGACGGCCCTGGCCGCGGTGGGCACGCTGTGCATTCTGGCCACCGCTGCGGCCCTGGTCGGCGGCGTCAGTCTGATCATGTTCTCGACCGGCTCGATGAGCCCGACCATTGCGGCCGGTTCGGTTGCGTTGGTGCGTCCCGTTGCAGCCGCCGACGTGCGCGTGGGCGACATCGTCACGGTCGAGCGGAACGGCCGGCTGCCCGTCACCCACCGGGTGCGGGCGATCGGTCCGAGCAGCGGAGCTCTGCGGGTGCTGACCCTGCGCGGCGACGCAAACGACGCCGACGACCTGGAAACCTACCGGGTGGCCTCGGTGCGGCTGGTGATGTTCTCGGTGCCGGGAACGGCAACCGTCGTGGCGTCCCTTGGTCGACCTGCGGTGCTGGGCGGCATCACCGCGGCCGCCACGCTGCTCGTGCTGTGGGCCTTCTGGCCCCGCAGCGGCCGTGCTCGAGTCGAGCGCGCACCGAGACGACTCCAGCGTGCGCCGAGCAGGGCCGTGCAAGTGCCGCGTCGGGCCGGTCTGCCCGACACGACTGCTGCGCTGGCCGCCAAGGCGCCACCACGACGTGCCGGCGTCGGGCCGATCCACGCAGGGCACCTACCGAAGCGCGTCGCCGGGCTGGCCATCGGGTTCGTCCTGCTCGGCCTGGCCTGCAGTCTTCCGTCGGCGCCCCCGGCCCAGGCCCAGACCGTTGAGCGCGTGATTCGGGGCCGGGTGATCACCCTGGTGTCGGTGGGCGACCACGCCGCGATGGCCCAGCTGACGCCCGGCCGTCCGGTGGCCTGGCAGGTGGGAGTGATGAGTGACCCGGTCGAGCCGGGGCAGATCGACCTCTCGCTCAGAACGGCGGGCGTGCCGAGAGCGCAGGGAATTGTGTTGCGGGTCGATCGCTGCGCAGAGCGTTGGCGCGACGACGCCTGCGAGTCCGGCGCGCAGCGGGTGCTCGACGAGGGCCCGGCCAGCAGGTTTCTCGACGACCCGTTCGACCTCGGACGGCTGGCCACCGGCTCGCAGCGCTGGTTGCTGATCTCTGCCTGGCTGCCTGCCGACCGTCCGACAGCGAGCGGCGCCGGCGCCAGGGTGACGGTGACTGCGACCGGATTCGGGGAACGGGTCAGCGACGATTCCGGCGAACTGCCCCAGACCGGCTCGACCGCCGCGCGAGGCCTGCTCGTTGCCGCCTTGGCCGCCACGCTCGCCGGTGTGGCGATCGTGCTGCGCAGGAGCAGCACGTGAGCCGGCGGGTGCGTTGCACGCTGGTCCTGCTCGGGTCGCTCTGTCTGCTGGCCCGGGCTCCCGGCCTCAGCCAGGTGAGCGAGGCCGCGTGGACCGATCGCGTCCATGCCAAGGGCACCTTCACGGCGGGCACGGTCAGCCCGGCAACTGCCCTGCAATGCACGGTGCCGTCGCTGGGCAGCGTGCGGTTCACCTGGACGGCGCCCGTCGGTGGCGTCACGCGCACCGGCTACAGCTGGACGCTGACCGGAGCCAGCAACAACTCGGGCACTCTGGCCGCGTCGGCCACCACCGTCACCGTCTCGGTGAGCCTGGTCACCCTCGGGTCCTCCACGTTCCGGGTGCGGGCCACTGCGGCCGGCGGCTGGACGTCCACTGCCGCGACCGGCACGGTCAATGCCGTCAGTGCGCTGCTGGTCAACTGCTCGGTGCCCTGACCACGCAGTTATTCATCGTGCGTACGAAATGCCGAATGACAACCTCGATCCCCAAGAGGGCGCTTCCGAAACGTTTCGTGATTGATCGAGGGAACCATTCGGTATTTCAGTGGGCAGAGAAATGATTTTCGGTGCCGGGTTCTCAGTCGGTGATCGTGCAGAGCACCGCGCCGCTGGTGACGGTGACACCCGCAACGGCCCGCAGGTCGGTGACGGTGCCCGCCCGGTGCGCGGTGATCGGCTGCTCCATCTTCATCGCCTCCAGCACCACGACCAGGTCGCCCTCCTCGACCCGGTCACCCTCGGCGACCGCGACCCGCACGATCGTGCCCTGCATCGGTGCAGCCAGGTCGGCCGAGGCGACTGCCGACGGTCGACCGGACGTGCGTGAGCGACGCGCTCCGCGGGCCGACTGAGACCCGGACGCGGGCGAGCCGCCCCCCGTCCGATCGGGCACGAAGAGGTCGCCGGGAAGGCTGACCTCGAGGCGACGCCCGTCCACCTCGACCACGAAACTCTGCCGCGCCACCGCGTCCGGTGTATCGGACGGGCCGCTGTAGGGCTCGATGGTGCCGGTGAACTCGGTCTCGATCCAGCTGGTGTGCACGCTGAAGGTGCCGTCCGCAGCGGTGAAGGCAGTCTCGTTCAGCACGGCCTGCAGGAAGGGCAGCACGGTCGGCATGCCTTCGACTCGGGTCTCGGCCAGGGCGCGGCGCGAACGCTGGAGGGCCTGCTCGCGGTCGGCGCCGGTGACGATGATCTTCGCGATCAGCGAGTCGAACGCGCTGGGTACCGTCATGCCGGCCAGGTAGCCCTCGTCGACCCGCACCCCGGGGCCGGACGGCGGCTGCCACGCGACCAGCGTGCCGGGGGCGGGCATGAAGCGGCGTCCGGGGTCTTCGGCGTTGAGCCGGAACTCGATCGAGTGCCCCCGTGCCGGCGGGTCGTCGTAGCCGAGCGGTTCACCGGCGGCGATCCGGAACATCTCGCGCACCAGGTCGATGCCGGTGACCTCTTCCGAAACGGGGTGCTCCACCTGCAGCCGGGTGTTCACTTCGAGAAAGCTGATCGTGCCGTCCTGGCCGACCAGAAACTCGCAGGTGCCTGCGCCCACATAGCCGGCTTCGCGCAGGATGGCCTTGCTCGAGGTGTGCAGACGTTCGACCTGTGCGGCGTCGAGGAAGGGAGCGGGGGCTTCTTCGATCAGCTTCTGGTGCCGTCGCTGCAGCGAGCAGTCGCGCGTGCTGACCACGACCACGTTGCCGTGTCTGTCAGCCAGACACTGGGTTTCGACGTGTCGGGGACGGTCGAGGTAGCGCTCCACGAAGCACTCGCCGCGGCCGAAAGCCGTGATCGCCTCACGGGTGGCGGACTCGAACTGATCGGCCACCTCGTCGAGCGTGCGGGCCACTCTGAGTCCGCGGCCACCACCGCCGAAAGCGGCCTTGATGGCGATCGGTAGGCCGTGCTGTTCGGCGAACGCGAGCACCTCAGCGGCATCGGCCACCGGGTCCTTCGTGCCCGGCACCAGCGGGGCGCCGACCCGGGCGGCGATGTGCCGCGCCTGCACCTTGTCGCCGAGCGCCTCGATGGCTTCCGGTGGCGGTCCGATCCAGGTCAGTCCGGCAGCCGTCACCGCACGGGCGAATCCGGCGTTCTCGGACAGGAATCCGTAGCCCGGATGCACGGCGTCGGCTCCCGAGCGCAGAGCGATGGCCACCACCTTGTCGATGTCGAGGTAGGTCTCGGCCGGTGTGGTGCCCGGTAGGGCGAACGCCTCATCGGCCAGTCGGACGAACAGCGCATCCTGGTCCTGATCGGCATAGACCGCCACGCTCGCATGACCGGCATCGGCAGCAGCTCGGATCACCCGCACGGCGATCTCGCCACGATTGGCGACGAGAACCTTCGAAATCTTGACCTTCACGAGGCGTCCCTTTCTGGGTGTCAGTGCCTGAGAGCGGCTTGCCAGGCGCCCGGTCCGGGGGCTGGCGGCCGGCTGCGCCGAAGGCTCGGCGATCCCCAACGGCTGGTTTCTGCGCGAGCTGCCGGCGCCGGCGGCGCGGGCCGAAGGCCGGCCAGCACGGCGGTCAGCGCGGCCAACTCGGCATCGCCGGGCCGGCCGAGTACCACGATCGGACCGTTCACAGCGGAATGTTCCCGTGCTTCTTGGGCGGCAACTCGGCACGTTTGGTCCGAAGCAGTGCCAGCATTCGAGCAACCTCCGCGCGCGTTTCTCTCGGTGGGATGACCCGGTCGACGTAGCCGCGCTCAGCCGCGATCCAGGGGTTCGACAGCTCGTTCTCGTACGCCTCGACCAGCTCTGCGCGCTGCGCGGCGGGGTCGTCCGCTTCTTTCAGCTCTCGCCGATACAGAATGTTGACCGCCCCCTCGGCACCCATCACCGCGATTCGTGCGGTCGGCCAGGCGAGATTGGCGTCGGCCCCCAGATGCTTGGACCCCATCACATCGTAGGCGCCGCCGTAGGCCTTGCGGGTGATCACCGTCACCAACGGCACCGTCGCCTCGGCGTAGGCGTAGAGCAACTTCGCGCCACGCCGGATGATGCCGTTCCATTCCTGATCGATGCCGGGCAGAAAACCGGGCACGTCCACGAAGGTGAGCACCGGCACGTTGAACGCGTCGCACGTGCGGACGAACCGGGCCGCCTTCTCGGAGGCGTCGATGTCGAGGCAGCCGGCATAGACCATCGGCTGGTTCGCGACCACCCCGACCGAGCGGCCCTCGATGCGTCCGAAGCCACAGATGATGTTGGCGGCGAACAGGGCGTGCACCTCGCAGAACTCGCCATCGTCCAGAACCCGGGTGATCACCTCGTGCATGTCGTAGGGCTGGTTCGGGGCATCTGGAATCAGGGTGTCGAGAAGGGCGCCGGAATCGTCGGCGGGATCCTGATCCGGTTCGAAGCTGGGTGGGTGATCCAGGTTGTTCGACGGCAGGAAGCTCAGCAACTCGCGCACGAAGTCGAGGGCGTCGGCCTCGTCCGAGGCGAGGTAGTGCGCGTTGCCGGATCGGGTGTTGTGGGTGCGGGCTCCGCCGAGTTCCTCCATCGTCACCTCCTCGCCGGTGACGGTGCGGATCACGTCCGGGCCGGTGATGAACATCTGCGAGGTCTGGTCGACCATGACGACGAAGTCGGTGAGGGCCGGGGAGTAGACGTGGCCACCGGCCGCCGCCCCGAGGATCACCGAGATCTGCGGGATCACCCCCGAGGCGTGGGTGTTGCGCTTGAAGATCTCGGCGTAGAGGCCGAGGCTCACCACGCCCTCCTGAATGCGTGCGCCGCCACCCTCGATCAAGCCGATCACGGGAATGCCGGTGCGCAGCGCCAGGTCCATCACCTTGCAGATCTTTTCGCCGTAGGCCTCGCCCAACGCACCGCCGAAGATCGTGGCGTCCTGGGCGAAGACAGCGACGTTGCGGCCGTCGATGGTGCCGAACCCGGTGATCACGCCGTCGGTGTAGGGGCGTTTGGCGTCCATGCCGAACGCGGTGGTGCGGTGCCGGGCGAACTCGTCCAACTCGGTGAAGCTATCGGGGTCGAGCAGGGCCAGGACGCGTTCGCGAGCGGTCATCTTGCCCCGCGCGTGCACCTTGGCCACCTCGGCCTCGGACGCCGGGTGCGTGGCCTGCTCGGCGCGACGCTCCAGGTCGGCGAGCCTGCCGGACGTCGTCTGCAGGTCGAAGGTCATGGATCGCACCCTATTCCGTGGGGCGCGGCCCGGCGGGTTCGCGAACCATAGGAAAATCCGATGTGGTCATAGGCCGATCCGGCTGGGTGGCCGATGGTCGAGCGAGGCGAGCCATGCCCATACCGCCCCCTTATGACGGCACCCACTTTTCGTCTTGGCGGCGGACGTCCTGAGGTTCCTACGATCAAAACAGACACCTAACCGATCGAGGAATCCTCATGTCCGTTGAAGCCACCCGGATGACCCGGGTCCAGCCGTCCCCCAGCACCGTGGCCGCCGCAAAGGCCCGAGAACTGCGCGAGGGCGGCGCCAGGATTCTCGACCTCACCGTCGGTGAGCCGGACTTCGACACCCCCGACAACGTCAAGCGCGCGGGCATCGCCGCCATCGAGCGGGGCGACACCAAGTACACGGCGGTGAACGGCACCGCGGCGCTGCGCTCGGCGATCATCGGACGCCTGCGCCGGGTCACCGGCATCGAGTACACCGATGCCGAGATCTCGGTCGGCTCCGGCGCCAAGCACGTGATCTTCACCGCCCTGATGGCCACCCTCAGCCCGGGCGACGAAGTGGTCATCCCGGCGCCGTACTGGGTGTCGTACCCCGACATGGTGGTGCTCAACGAAGGCACCCCGGTGATCGTCGCCTGCCCGATCGAGGACGACTTCAAGCTGACCGCAGCCCGGCTACGGGAGGCGCTCACCGAGCGCACCCGCTGGCTGATCCTGAACGCACCGTCGAACCCGACCGGCGCGGTGTACACCCGCGCAGAGTTGGCCGCACTCGCCGAGGTGCTGGCCGACCATCCGGACGTGCTCGTGCTGACCGACGAGATCTACGACGAGGTGTTTCTCGGCGAGGGCCGCTGCACCAGCCTGCTCGAGGCGGCACCGCAGCTGCGGGAGCGTGTGCTGGTCGTGAACGGCGTCTCCAAGACCTATGCGATGACCGGCTGGCGGCTGGGCTACTGCGCCGGACCGAAGGACCTCGTCCGGGCCATCAACAAGCTGCAGTCGCACATGTCGTCCTGCCCCTCGTCGATCTCGCAGGCCGCCGCGGCCGAGGCGTTGACCGGCGACCAGTCGTTCGTGGCTGCGGCCGCCGAGCAGTACCGGGCCCGGCGCGACCTGGTGGTGCAGCGGGCCAATGCGGTCGACGGGTTGCGCGCGCTGGCCGGCGACGGCGCCTTCTATGTCTTCATCGACTGCTCCGGGGTGATCGGTCGACGGACGCCCGCCGGTGTCGTGATCGACAGCGACGACGCCTTCGTGGGCTACCTGCTGGAGCACGCCGGCGTGGCCACCATCACCGGCAGCGCCTACGGGCTCTCAGCGTTCTTCCGGGTCTCCTTCGCCACCGACGAAGTCACCCTGCTCGCGGCGATGGACGCCATCGCCGACGCCGTCCGTCAACTCACCAACTGAAGGGGTCGATCCATGATTCACGTCCGCACCAACGTTCCGCGTCCCGACGCCGCGCTCGTCGCGCAGCTCGCCGAGTACTCCAGCGCCACCATTCACGAGGCCCAGGGCCGGCGGGGCGCGATGACCTCCGAGATTAAGCCGAGCCCTTGCCCCAGCCGTCCGTGTCGAGAAAGAGGTCGGCCGCCGCGTCCAGGTCGAACGTTCCGTGCCACGCGGCGCGGTTGACTGTGGCGCGGGCACCGGATTCGCGATCGACGGATGCCTCGACCGCCGCCGCGAGACTCGCCACGTCGATCGGCGTCGCCGTCCACCCCTTGAGCGGAGCACCGTCGAGAGTGACCGCACCGATGAGTCCCTTGGGCTCGCCGAGCCGCACGTCGTAGTTCACTCGTCCCTGTTCTTCGACGAGGACGGTCAGGCGCTCCCCTGCCGGAATGACGAGCGACCGCTCCGACGCGGTGCGCGAGAGCGTCCCGACGGCCACACCGTCGACCTCGATCCACGCGCGGTCGCGCACCTCACCGAAGGCGAGGAGCCCGCCGCGGCCATCGAGCGCACCGTCGTACCTCACCAGCGCACTCGTGTGCGCAAGGTCGTCGAACGTGGGCGGTCGGTCGAATGCCTCACCCGAGGCATCCGATAACCAGTCCCCTGCAGCCGTCAGCGTGACCTCGAACGCGGGCGCGGGATCGGCGGTCGCGACGTCTTCGGCGGGAACGGCCGTGTACTTCGCGAAGACCTCGCGGAACGCGTGGAACTTCTCGGTGGGGTTGCCCGCTTCGTCCAGCGGAGCGTCGTAGTCGTACGACGTCGTGATCGGCAGATACCGACCCTTGTGATTGGCGCCGTTTGTCAGCCCGAAGTTCGTGCCGCCGTGGAGCATGTAGAGGTTGACCGAGGCCCCAGCGGCGAGGAGCGCGTCCAGTTCGGCCGCCGAATGGGCGCGGCCGATCTGATCAGCGGCGGGCGGTTGCAACTGGGCATCAGCCGTGGCTCGCCCGAACAGGTCATCGACGGCTGGCGGCATTTCGGCCATCAGCCCGCCGAGGGCGAGGATCAGGCCGATATGGCGCGGCGCCATGCCGAGACCTTCCTGAACCTGCTCGAGGGTCGCGGCTTTGCCGAGCCTGCGCCGCGCCCGATGTTCCCGAACCCGCCGGGTCTGCTGCGCCTTGAGCCGCATTCAGACGGCTTGCGCGACCGCATCTGGTGGGGTGCTGCCAGTGATGCCACCGCGATCTGGGCAGCGCAGAAGGGGATGAACCTGCAAAGTTCGACCCTGAAGGCCGATGAGACGGGCGAGCCCTTCCATGTGCAGCAGGCCCGGCAGATCCGCAAGTTTCGCGCCGCCTGGGACGAGGCGGGCCATGACCGCAAGCCGCGCGTGTCGGTCAGCCGCTCGATCTTTGCGCTGATGACCGATGAGGACCGCATGTATTTCGGCCGCGGCGGAAAAGAGGCCGACCAGGTCGGCCAGATCGACAACATGCGCGCGATCTTTGGCAAGGGATATGCCGACGAACCCGACCGGCTGATCAGGCAGCTGAAAGAGGACGAGGCCATCGCCGAGGCCGATACGATGCTGCTGACGGTGCCAAACATGCTGGGTGTGGCTTACAACGTTCATGTGCTCGACAGCATCCTGACCCATGTCGCCCCCGAGATGGGCTGGCGATAGCTCTGTTCTTCCCCAAATCATCGTCCGCGCGCACCGTTCAGGTGACGGTGCGCGTGCGGGTTTACAGAACGGCTTGAAAGAAGTGTGGGTCGACGTGGAAGCACAATTTGCCCGACCCTTGCAGACCCTTACGACGGGCGGTTCCGCCTGAAACAGCCGGTCCATCTCGGGCGCGACCGTCCGAGAGATGAGGACGGTGGGTCGTGCCGCAGATAGATGAGAGCCTTTGACGGCTACTCG
>Ga0209277_10000375_pt1 | contig 22429 bp, 13 predicted proteins | sample JI81AbrownDNA_FD_187503 | JGI IMG/M metagenome (GOLD analysis project Ga0209277, IMG submission 187503) | Wastewater effluent complex algal communities from Wisconsin, to seasonally profile nutrient transformation and Carbon sequestration -... | ecosystem: Engineered > WWTP > Effluent > Algae... | reverse complement strand
TGTACTGATGACGAAGTTACCAGCGGAGAGACCGGCTGCCGCAATGTAATTGGCACTGGCAGCACAATCCACAGTCGCTGGGTAGGAACCGGCATTGGTGCCCGAACCACCGCTTGCGAGAGTTGCCGTTCCGCCACCTGAGCAGGCTACTGCTGCTGTCTGAACAGAGCCGTTGTAGATAACAGGGCTGTTGGTGATTGAGGCAGTTGGGGTGGCCGGGGAGATGACGAAGTTGCCAGCGGGGAGACCGGCTGTAGCAGCGTAGTTGAGACTGGCAGCACAATCCACTGTCGCTGGATAGGAACCTGCATTGGTTCCAGTACCACCACTTGCGAGAGTTGCGGTTCCGCCACCCAAGCAGGCTACTGCTGCTGTTTGAACAGAGCCGTTGTAGATAACCGGGCTGTTGGTGATTGAGGCAGTTGGGGTAGCCGGGTCAATGACGAAGTTACCAGCAGGAAGACCGGCGGCAGCAGCGTAATTGGTGGTAGCAGCGCAATCCACTGTCGCTGGGTAGGAACCGGCATTGGTGCCTGTACCACCGCTTGCGAGAGTTGCAGTTCCGCCACCTGTGCAGGCTACTGTTGCAGTCTGAGCAGAGCCGTTATAGGTAACTGGGCTGTTGGTAATTGAGGTAGTCGGGGTAGCTGGGTTGATGACGAAGTTGCCAGCGGTAAGACCGGCTGCAGCCACATAGTTAGCGCTGGCAGCACAATCCACTGTCGCTGGGTAGGAACCGGCATTGGTGCCTGTACCGCCGCTTGCAAGAGTGGCGGTACCACCACCTGAGCAGGCTACTGTTGCGGTCTGTGCAGAGCCGTTATAGATAGCCGGACTGTTGGTGATCGAGGCTGTTGGGGTAGCTGGGTCAATGACGAAGTTGCCAGCGGAGAGACCGGCTGCAGCGGCGTAGTTGGCACTGGCAGCGCAATCCACTGTCGCTGGGTAGGAACCGGCATTGGTGCCTGTACCTGTCCCCAGAACCAATGTCGCTGTTCCACCGCCCAAACAAGCTACTGTTGCGGACTGTGCAGAACCATTGTAGGTAACTGGGCTATTAGTGATCGAGGCCGTTGGTGTAGCTGGGGTAATAGTCAAAGCAGTTGCATTACCTGCTGCCTGGACGAATATATAGTTGCCATTGTTAGCAGTGAGTCCAGAGCCTGTGATTGGATAGCTTCCAGCATTGCTGGCAATTGTTGCTGTAGATGTGAATGCCAATGTGCCAGTCGTGGCAGAGGCTTGAGTGTCTGGGGCAATAAAGCCGATAACTGTGCCTGTGAAGGCTGGATTGGCAGTGCCATAGCTGCGAGAGACCGCGTCTGCTGTGTATGTCAATGTAGCAGGGTTGACGGTTTGTGAGATTGCCGAAGATGTGCTGGAGCCATAAATACCACTTCCAGCATAGGATGCAGTAATGCTGTGCGGCGAGCCACTGACATTTAATGTGCTTATAGAGAAAGTCGCTGTGCCGGAGGTAAGCGTGCCAGTGCCTAACACAGTAGCACCATCATAGAAGGTCACAGTGCCGGTTGCAGTTGCTGGTAATACTGTGGCAGTAAAGGTCACCGAACTACCATAAACAGATGGGCTTCCTGATGTTCCAACTGATATGCTGGTGGGGGCAAAGCTAACATCTGCGCCATATGCTGTGCCCGTTGTATTGGTTGCATACGCACGAACGTGGTACAACGTGCCAGGGGTCAAGCCAGTGATATTGCTAGTGAATGCACCGGTTGCGGCAACCGCTCCTTGAGTGGTTTTTGTAGCCAGCGCGATGGTGGGGTTAGCTGCTGTATCCCAAACTACACCATATTGATAAGGATTGGGCGTACCTAAGTTCGTAATTGTACCGTTGCCAGTCGCTGTATTAGTCCCGATAGAAGTGACCGCTTCTGTCGTGACCGTTGGCATTGTCCCGCCCGTCCCAGTTTGGGACTCGTAAGCGCCACGATCATCATATGTCCGAACACCAAATCCGGTGTCTGCAATTGGGGTATCAACTCGCGCATTGCCTTCGATATCAAGAGTCGGCTCACTTGGAGCGTTCGAATTGGCGCTATCAATTGCGGGAGATGTGCTGGAGATATGATAATCACCAACATTTACGGCAGGTAATCCGCCATTTCCGTTGTTCGGCCGCACAGCGGGTGTCACCGGCGCAACAAAGAGCGGATTGGCTTGTAAACCATTAACCTCTTGTGCAGGATTGGCAGTCTTGAAAGCCGCCAGAGTTGCATAGTTTGTTCCATTCCATTGGATCTGAGAAGTGCCAGCACCGCTCAGAAAAACTATATTGTAGTTACTGGTTGAGCCAGCTGTAGAATTAGCATCTACACGTATGTTTCCAGGTTGTCCACTTCCGACGATCGCAATTCCATTATCAACAGAGATGTTATTGAGAATTGTCACACCTGTTGAGGTGCCTTCTGCATTGATTCCTGAAGTGTAGTTGCCCTGAATACTGTTGCCAACAATGGTGTTAGTCGGCGAGTTGAGGAGGTCAATGCCATGATCAGCATTCCCATAGCTGACATTGCCTATGATCAAGTTGCCCGTTGAGCCGGTGTATATCTGTATTCCGGTATCTTCGTTGGCATAGGTAATGTTGTGAATAATTGTATTGTTATTGCTGGCGACAACGTTGATCCCGGTCGCGGCGCGCTGGTACCCCTCGGAATTGGCGAATGAGGTGTTGTTATTGACCGTATTGCCTGAACTTCCGCCCGAGATGTAAATGCCATGGCTACTATTATGGTCTGTAGTATTGCCATTGATCGTGGAGTTCGTTGAGGCGTCAATTCTTATTCCGGATTGGGTTGAGCCATTTACGGGGCTGCCGGAGAGTGTGACATGATTGTTCGAGATGATGATATGGTCTGATGCTGTGGCGACAGAAATGCCAATGTTGGTGGTGCCGGTCACGTTGAAGCCATCGATGGTGATATAACTCCGACCAGACACCCTAAAGCCATAGCTTGCCGCTCCGGTTACGGTAACGCCAGGATCAGCGGAGAAGGTAATCGGACTTCCGGCGCTGCCAGAGCGAATCATTGTAACGGTTTCGGCATAGGTGCCAGCCAAAACGCGCACGGTATCTCCAGCAACCGCGGCGGTCACGCCCCTGCCGATCGTACAGAACGGCAGGGCTATCGTCAATCCAGTTCCCGCATTGGAGCAAGAAGCATTGGTGTTGTTCACGTAATAGATGGTGCCTGTAACTGCAGGAGATACAGTTACGTTCACAGCACCAACCGCTGGGGTATAGCTTGTTGCATCTGTTGGTGAAAAGGTTACAGATGCACTATAAGTTCCTACAGGGGGGATTGTCGCCGGAGTAGTAAACGCAAAACTACCGGTGGTTGATGCAACACCGCCGCTTAGAGTGGAAGATGAAAGGGCTTGCCCGGAGGTGATTCCTGTAGCTGTGGGCCATGTTGTTACGCTTGCAGCTACGCGAGTATCTGTGCCGACTGTTAGAAAACCGGTCGTTGCAGCAAAGTAAGTGGTGTTGATGTTGGTAGCGCCGGAACCAGTCCCACCCCAGGTACCGTTGATCCTGCCTAATCCGCCGAGAGTGAGGCTGCCCACGCTGAGGTTTTGCCCTGCCGCTATGCTGGCTGTGGCTGATCCTGTTGGAGCGATGCTCAAATTGCCGGTTACCGAAGTGCCAGCAGGCATTGTTTTTACACCAGTGCCACTAAGAATGAGATTGTTGTAAGCCGCGGCTCTAACAGCCTGTGCAGCACCGTTGTAGTTGATAGTACTGGTACCTGGAGTGAACAATGCGTCAACATCCGTTAAAAAGGTTCCACCTATGTTTAATGACCCATTGCCAGTAAATAGTACCCCCGTCCCTGTACCAGGAGTCACATTAGCTGTGGTTAGGTTTCCTGTAACATTTACGGTTCCCGTTGAGATGGTAATTTGGACACGTCTGTTATTACTATTCAAATTATTGTTGTTGGGATTGAGAGCAATGGAAGGAGCAGACAACGTCCCTGCACCAACATTAAGGAGTGTGGGCTGGTTTCCATTGGTCGCAGTTGTTCCATTTATGGTGATTGCGCCTGCTGTCAATGTTTGCGTACCACTAAATGTCAAGCTATTTGCAGTTGCTCCTGCGTTAAAGGTTATTGTTCCGATGGTCTGAGTTGGAGAAACATTCAGAGCAACTGCGCTTCCTGCGGCAATCACTACATTATCTGTATTGCCGGCAGTATTTCCTGGGAAAGTGGAGCCACTCCCTGGGCAACCTGCCCCAGTAATGGTCCAGCTGGCGTTCGTTCCCCAGTTCGGATTAGCCCCAACTGATGTAAACGTACAGGTTGCCGCATAAGCTGGCGTGACTGGTAACGCCACAAGGGCCACCATCGTGATTATAACTACCGTGATGGCTCGATAAAAAAAAGACTTTGCATTCATATTTCTTTTCTCCTGATGGTTATTCGACGTCTACGTTTACTTCTTTTGGCGTCACTGATATATAACCTGGGTCTACAACCATTTGATTTGATGGCATCGTGATTTCTGAACAAGCATCTGGAAAAAGCCTTCCAATGCTTACTTTCAATACACTAGCTGCTTTTCGAAGATTGCTTAGCGACATATCATGATCATTAAAGTTCTTGTATGTTTCATATTCACCGCGCCAAATTTTTGCTGCAGTAGGTTCGCTGCATCCAAGCTTTCGCATTTCTCCAGCGAATTCATCAAATGACATGTTCATCTTGTGCGCTAATTGTTGGATCAAGCTATAGGCACTAGTTGTTGTGTTTAGTTTTTCTTCTAATAATTGTTGAGCTAAATTATCCATCTTTTCCTCATAAAAGTATTCACTTGGGTGTAGTTAAAAAAGAATTGAAAAACAAAATAGAAAATTACGAAAGAATTATCCACCGAATCCTATTTTAAAAACTGTATAAAAATGCAAGCAAATATACTTTACACCGTTAATTCTTATAAAGTTTTTGATCTTTCTTTGAATTGTTTTTGGATAAGTTTGGGTGTTTTTACCCGATATTTTTCAGCCCCTGATTGTTACAAACTTAAATATTACAGCCTAGTAATTTCCTTGGGTGATGCTCCATGCGTCTACTGGGCTGAATTATGTTGTTTAATGAGGAGTTGAAGTTCTGGGTGATTCTTAAGACTTTGCGGTGCAGGGCAGCTATTTTCAGTACATTGAACACCCCAAGTGTAAACAAAGTCAAAAGCGGGGTTCGGCACCAGAGATTCCCAAAGATCGAGCATATCTTGAAACTCCTTGGTTGTTGGTGTCCTGTAGTATACGCTTTTGCCATCTAGCCGGCTCTCTTGCCCAAATGCCTGAAAAACGGGAACAATGGCAGATGCAGGAATTCCATTTGCTATGGCTGATTGAACTCTTTGCGAAATCTTACTGATATCACATAAAACAGGTTGCCCGATGCTATTGAAATGGCAGGGGTATGGGTCGATACCAAACAAATCAACGTGGGTGATTTCTGATTGTAGGGCACTGTATTCGCAACCTTCACCATTGGGACACATATTGCTTCCATCTTGAATTGTTATATATACTTTTTGCCCAGAAGCATAGGTGTGAATATAGTCAGCACGAGCCTTGATTACGTTGATGGCATCCGGACATGTCGATGGATGGGGTTCATCTGCCAAGTTGTAACCAAAAACTTTTGGATTGTCTGCCAATATGTTCACTACAGCCGCAAATTCGGCGTCACTGAACCCAGGGGAAGGGCAGCCTTTTCCTGGAGGAGCGTTACCTAAATTCCCTAACCAAACCAACGCCTGGGTTTTTTCTGGCAAAGCATCGATGCGAGCAAGTGTGTCCGCGGGATTGGTTTTACTCCCACTCACATCGAACAAATTAAAACCTAGTGCAATTAGATCAGCAATATCTCCCTGGGTGTTGAATGCAGCGTGCAATGGTGGATTCGATGCGACGGCTCGCGTTGCTGCAACCTCGGTTGTACTGCTGGTGTGTATATCTTGGATCCCAATTGGTGTTGGCGGAGTTGTTGTTTTGGATGTTTGATCATCATTTTCTGCGATCTCTCCAATACTACAGGCGAACAGAATAAGTGAATATAAAACACAAATAATATACACCTTTGAAGCCTTGAACATAAAAAATACTCCATTAAAGACCAACACCAATTGGGGAAAACTAAATCTTAGTTAGGATAATGCTTCTCTGATAGCTTTTGCCACTGACATAATATCGTCATTCTGCAAAGCGGGATACAGAGGCAGAGTAACTTCACGCCCAACTACGTTCTCGGTAATAGGCAACGTTGAAAGTGAAACGTTTTGGTATGCGGTAAAGTGATGAACAGGTGGATAGTGAATGCTGGTCTGAATTCCATGTGCTTTCATGTTATCCATAAAGTGGGTGCGGTCAGTTCCGATAGGTAGAAGGATTGGCATGATATGTGCAGATGAGATGCCTGGGTGGTTTTCAAAGGGAACTACGATTTCAGGAATCAATTCTTGAAGAACGTCGCGATACTGTTGAGTAAGAGAACGGCGACGGGTGTTGTTTGCACCTAATTTACTCAATTGGACACGGCCGAGTGCAGCTCGGATCTCATCGATACGATAGTTATAACCTAACTCTACTACATCGTAACTCCAAGCGTGACCTTTGTGACGATCCCAAGTCATCGAAGTCATACCATGACTTCGGAATAGGCGCAACTTTTCAGCGAACCTATCATCGTTAACAGTGACCATGCCACCCTCACCAGTGGTCATATTTTTGTTGGAGAAAAAGCTGAAACAACTAATATCGCCCCAGTTGCCAAGTTTAATGCCATTTAATTCGGAGCCAATGGCGTGCGCATCATCTTCGATTACATAGAGATTATGTCTTTTGGCAATATCCATAATGCGAGGCATATCACATGGATAACCGCCGTAGTGGACGACAATGATTGCACGGGTCTTGGGAGTGATACATTGTTCGATGCTTTCGGGTGATATGTTCAGATTATTTTCATTTGTCACATCAGCGAAAACAGGTGTTGCTCCAGTATAGCGTACAGCATTGGCAGTGGCAACAAATGTTAGGGCTGGTAGTATGACCTCATCGCCAGGCTGTAATCCAATTGCCATACAGGCCATGTGAAGTGCTGCAGTGCAATTTGAGACTGCTAGGGCATGTTTTGTACCAACATAAGCTGAAAATTCACTTTCAAAAGCTTGTGTAACACCACCCATTGTCAACCAACGGCTTTCTAAAACACTTAATACGGCCGTAGTCTCTTCAGGTCCAAAATCGATATCGGATAAGGGGATTTTCCAGTTCATGAGTCTGCTCCTAGGGTAAAAAATCAGAGTGCATATTTTCAAAATCAAGAATTGCTTGTTCGTAATCATCAGGTGATCCCAAGTCTTTCCAGTACCCTTCAAATGGGTAGCCGACCACTTTTTCACCTTCGCTGATGAGTTTGCGTACCAAATCTGGAAAGTCTAAATACTCACCGCGCGGAATAAATTTGATTACTCGCGGATCAAATACATACACCCCCATGCTTACAGAATAATCGTAGGTAGGTTTTTCAATATAACCTTTAATGGCAGGTTTGCCATCCCACTCTATAACGCCCAAGTCTATTTTTACTTCACGGCGATGTGTGGCTATTGTGGCAGCGGCCTGGTGCTCATTATGGAAACGTAGCAAGTCATCAAATCGTAATGTGGTCAGCACGTCACCATTGGTCACTAAAAAGGGAGCATCGAGACCATCGACGAATGCGATGGGTCCTGCAGTTCCTAGGGGTGTCTCTTCATAGCTATATGAGATGTGTAAATCTAGTTGTTGACCATCTTGAAAGAAGGTACGCATCAATCCTGCAAGATGACCCACCGTTAATACAACATCATCAATGCCCGCCATTTTCATCTGGCGTAGAATTACTTCAAGAATTGGCATGTCGCCAATTGGCATTAATGGCTTTGGTAAGATTTTGGTGTATGGGGCAAGTCGTCTCCCTTTGCCACCAGCCAGTACAATTGCTTTCATGTGTTTCTCCTTTTTCAAAATTGATAAGAACCAATTTGGTAAAGATGAAGATGGTCTTTGACCCAGTCTATGGTTTTTTTAAGACCATCATCAAAACTAGTACGGGGCGTCCAGTTGATAATTTCAGCGGCAAGAGCGTTATTTGAGAGGAGACGCTGCACTTCAGAGTCGGCAGGACGTAAGCGAGACGAATCGACTTCGATTTGAGCCGAACTACCCGTCAAGTGAATAATCTTTTCAACAAGAGTCCCAATCTTGATTTCAGAACCTGTTCCCAGATTCATAGTCTTGCCTTCTACATTAGGTGCTTCAGCTGCCTTGACAAATCCATCCACAGTGTCATCCACATAAGTGAAGTCTCTCGTTGTTTCCAAATTACCTAAGCGAATAACTGATTTAGCTAGCGCCTGCGTAATAATAGTCGGGATGACAGCCCTTGTTGATTGCCGCGGGCCATAGGTGTTAAATGGACGCACTGTTACTACTGGCAGGCTGTAAGCGCAATGGAAACTTTCTGCCAGTTTATCTGCTCCAATTTTGCTTGCAGAATAGGGTGATTGTCCTTGTAAAGGATGGTTTTCATCGATAGGAACACGTAACGCCGTGCCGTATACCTCACTTGTTGAAGTATGGATAAGTCGGTCAACTTTTAACCTGTTACATGCCATAAGGACATTGAGTGTCCCCATCACATTTGCTTCGGCAACCTCAAGAGGATGCAAATAGGAATATGGAATGGAAATCAACGCCCCCAGATGGAATACCACTTGAGACCCCTCCACTGCCTTGTGAATGGCATCTGTATCTCGAATATCTCCCGCCACAATTTGTACTTTCTGTAGGATCTCCCTTGGTGTCAGCCGAAGCAGCCCAGCGTCACCACGTGAGTTATAACGAACAAAGGCGCGTACATTGGCTCCTTCTGCCACTAATCGCTCCACAAGGTGGCTTCCTATAAATCCCCCCGCACCTGTTACAAGTACTTGTTTTCCTAGCCAATAAGAGTTCATTTTATTCCTCGCTGTTGATAGTTTTTATATTTAATAGATTGTAAAAATGTGTAATTGCTAATTGAATAATAGAATCCATTAAATAAAACTGCCTATGCCTGAAATTCAGGCTTTCTAGCTTGTATTAATGAGATGCCAGCAATATTCACAGTTTTTGGATTTTTCTCTGAGCTTGTGTCTGCATGTGAGCTGACATATATGTTGGGCTCAATTTTGATCTCCTGCCCTTTAGTTTCAAAAGGTGCGGACATTACATCGTATATCCTTTTTGTAATCAAATCTAAATTAGATTTGTTGGGAACATTTTCGAGCAATAAAATAAACATGTTGTCATTAAAACGTGCCAGAGTATCTACTTCACGTTTAATGCGGTTTAGCCGACAGGCGACATCTTTGAACAAAGAATTTCGCTCAAGATTATCTAGCGAGAAATGAAACCCTTTCAACTCTACAAATAAGAATGCAGGCTCAGTGTTATTCCGCTTTGCAAGGGCCAGAGAATGTCGCAATCGATCCTGGAAAAGCGTCCAACTGGGTAGTTCCGTTAGACTATCTTGCAACGCCGTGAATTCAAGCTGTTCATCTAGCCAAAATGTAGAATCATTTACTTCCGCCAGCTCTTTTACTTGTTGACCTACAATCCCCATTAAATCATTGAGGTTGATAATACGAATAGGTAAAGTCTTTTTCAGGGAGAATAAATATTGAACCTCGGAAGAGTTCTTGGGTAAGGTGGAAAGGATTGCCCCGATATCATGTTTCTCTATTAAGGCTGGCAGGTCATTAATGCTTCCTAACATCCAGAGCCCTTCGACTTTCATTCCATAAGATGTTGGATCTGTGTTATCTACTACTCCAATCAAGGAAAATGCAGCTCGGAACATGTTACGGCGAAGCAACCAACTTGCAATTTGCGTTCCTTCACCTGAACCTACTAAGATCACCCGTTCCCCAACGGTTACATCATTTTTTCGCCAGGACAACCAACTGTTTGCAATCGCTGTGATTAATCGTAAACGGTATCGTACTGCAAGTGACCCAGCTTCAGCCAACAGGCTGATTGTCAAAACCATCATCGGCGGAAGTGCTGGATAAGGCAGCCAGTTATAGGTCATTTGTAAGTAAACAAGCATAAAAATAACAATTGTAGAAAGGCTGCCAGAAAGTGCAAGCCCAATAACGTCGTTGAATTGAGCTTTCGACCAATTTACTTTGTTCACCCCGAAAATGGCGTTGAAACTGCTAAATAGAATGGCAATTAAAGCGCCAAGCGCCACGAGGTTTGAAATTCCCCAGTTTAATGGCGCACTAAAACGCCAAAGAAGGCTGGTAAGCGCCACTGCAATTAGCGTTGTGATCAGGTCGATAGTGAACCAGCCCACATGTCGACGAATCAGAACTGTAAAAGGCCCGGCAAAAATATATCCTTCTGGAATCCGGGTTCCTACTATCTGTGGGACAAGAATGGCTAATGTCCAAAAGATTACATCGATATCCGAGAAAAATGAGTGATAGCGAACATACAATCCATCAAGCCTCAGTTTGTCAGGTAGTATATTCTTGTAATAATCTCCCATTAGGTCTGTGCCTGAAAGCAATTTCTCTTCATCATGATAAAGAATACTGGCAGGGCTGGTAATACCTGGACGCACAGAGAGCGTTTCTTCTGCTACATTCAAGGGCCAAGTTTCAGCAATCTTTATATCTTCAGGTCGTGGTCCTACTAGACTCATTTCTCCAATCAATACATTCCAGAGTTGAGGCAGTTCGTTAATTTTTGTGTCTCGTAGCCAGTGGCCTAATGGAGTTATGCGGTCGTCACCATGGGCGGTTACACTCGGTCCATTGTAGCTTCGTTGATCCTCATACATAGTACGAAACTTGAGGATTTTGAAGGTTTTCCTGTTCATACCCATTCGAGATCCCCAATAGAAAACAGGGCCGGGGGAATCTCGCTTAATCAGTATTGCAACATAAAGAAAAACAGGCGATAGCAAAATTAAGCCGATTGCAGACATGATGATATCAAAAGAGCGTTTAGCTAAATTGGATGAAAGTGATTTAAATATATTGACGAGATTGGAACTTTGGGTATTAATGGCTTTTGAAGTCTTAAGATATGTTTGTGTGCTGCTCATGGTTTTCTTGTTCCCTTTCTAAAAAGTTTGGAATAAACTGCTCGTAAATAAAGATTATGCCGATTGCCAGCATGAGGCCGATAATGCCACCGAGAATCGTATATATAACTGGCCGTGGATGAATGGGCTTTGTTGGTGGCGTTGCTACTTCTATTTGATCGATCATCGGATTGCTGCGTATTTGAGCAAGTTGAACCGCTTGTAAATTGTCTAAAAGGCCTAGATAGTTTTTTTGATAGCGATCAAGAGTTGCTTGTAATAATTGCAACTGCAAGTCCCCGTCTGCGGTGCTTGAATTTAAAATAGGTTTTTCTGCGTATTCCAGATTTATACGAATTTGCTGATATTGAGTTAGTTGCGACTGTAATTGCGCCACCTGGGTTTGTTTTTCAATAAACTGGCTGTTTTGCTCAGGATTAGCAGAATTTGAAGAAGAGAGTGAACCGATTTCTATAGTAAGTTTTAAAATCTCTTCTTGTAAAGTTGCAATCTGGTCGTTCACTTGCTTTAATTGACTTTGTAGTTTTTCATCAGAGATTTGATTGATTTGGTTTTGAAGAATGGAGATTTGATTTTCAATCTGGGTAATGTTGTTGGTGAGATTCTCTTCAGTTGAAGCACGGGCGTTTGCTTGCGTGTTTTGATCTATCAGGACCTTGACCAACATATTTGCGATTTCTGCGGCCTGCTGGGGGTTACTATCGTCTATTAGGATTTCGATCACGTTTGTTGATCGAATCTGTTGGACTGAACCAGTTTCTTTCAAATTGATCTTGAAATTTAGCCGTTGTGAGGCTTCATCTGTTACCCTCTTGGAGATCAATAATTGTACATTTGTGTCAATAATCTGCTGAATGTTCATTGCAGCAAATTGCGAACTCTGATCTGATAAATCTTTACTAATTAATATTTTGGTGCTTGCTTGGTAGGTCGGTTTCTCTAGTCGGCTGGCTGTATAACCGACCACGCTCCCTAAAATCAAACATAATAATAACAGCCTGACCCAGCGAAGTAGGATTTGAAGATAGAATTTAATTTCCATGTTAGCCCATTCATTTGATACACTGTTGTTTTACAATCAAAAGTCAATGACTGCGGCATAAAGCTTAAGAGGTCAAATATTCTCGATAACTACCACACATGATGCCCGTTAGCTCGAAAACGCTTTACCGCTTCTGGATTAGGCCATGAGTAATAAGAACCCTCGGCTAGATTTAACGGGGATTGGGTAATAGTTCCATCTTCAATTTTTCCTAGAACCTCGATCAGTAACTCTGCTGCAATGGCTTTTGAACGTGTGATGAAACTGTCAAGAGATTCTCCTGGTAAAATCTCAAAAACGCTTTGCCCGCATAATTCACCGGCGTCAATTTTTTCATTGACGTAGTAAATTGAAACACCAGCATTTTTCTCTTGATTAGCCAACATCCAAAAGCTTGGTAAAACCCCTCTATAGTGAGGAAGAATCGCGCCATGTATGTTCAAGCAACCTAGTTTAGGGAGTTCGATCAAGGGTTTCTTGAATATTTGTGGACAGCTGACAGAAATTAGCAAGTCGGTGCCAGACTCACGTAGCCGGTGTAGGAACTGTTCGGCATTTACGTCTGGTACTAATTCATACAGTACCCCATGTTTTTTGCAAACTGATGCAATGGATTGCCCACGAGCTGTAACCATGCCAATTCGCACCCCAAGCCCTACTGCCGCTGTTAAGCCAAATGTTTTATAGTATCGTAGCGCTGCCTGCAAGTTAGTTTGGTTCTTGTAGAGCGGTGGAACGCTAAATACAGCTTGTGTCTCCTTGCCGTATTTACTTAATAGGTGTTCAAAAAAAGCGGGTAGATAAATAGGATCATCGGTTGTGAGAAATGTGATTTTCATTTTATCCTCCAAGTTTCCAGTACTTGATCGAAGCGCCCAAATGGTAATCTTTGGAATAAATAGTCTATTTTCTTGCCGTAGGATGTTCGCCCAAGTCCTTGAGTGAACAGGAAGGCTTTGGATACATTCATTCGATGATATTCATCCATATCATGGGGATTGTATTCATAAGGGTGGCAATATATGACTACAGGTTGCCTGGTCATCATTGATGCAAAAAATTTTTCCAGAACAATTTCTGGAATTAGGCGAAAATAGCCACCGCCCGCTACAGGCAACCTAACTTTTCCTGATGACCAGATAGCGACAGGTACTTCCAAGATGTTTGCCCCACTTGGCAGTTGAACCCGTTGTGGAGTTGTTGGGTAACCAGAAATCCCATAACGATGAGTTCTCATTGGAAAGATTGAGGAATCAATTGTAAAACCTGTTTCAAGTAATACTTCTAGTGCCCAAATATTTTCATTGTCTATTGTGAAGTCAGGTGCGCGAAATGCTGTGACTTGTACCCCGCAAGCGTCCTCTACAGTTTTTCGTGCCAATTCCAATTCAATTATGAGCTCTTTCTTTTCCATTTTGTTTACTGGACGGTGGCTATAGCCGTGCGACTGTATTTCATGGCCCCCTTCAACAAGCTGTTGCAACAATTTCGGAAAGGTTTCTGCTACACGTCCTTGTACAAAAAATGTCCCTTTAATATTCCGGCGATCGAGAATTTCCAAAATTCTTTCTGTGTTTTTTACAACCCGCTCTGTAATTGGGGCGTCAAAATCAACACTCGATTGATACCAATCTTCGACATCGACAGTAAATGCACATAATGGCCCCCCGCTCAATGGGCCAGTGGCTAAATCTATTGGATGGTTAACAGTATCTTGATAGTTGAACATGTTGTTACCTCGTGACTTTCTCTAAAGGCTTGTTGGGTATGATGAGTTATTAAAAAGATTTGAGGTGGATGGCCTGCAAAGAAGTTTTTTGCTCTGCCTAATTTATATACTACTTAGTGCGCTGTTATGGTGCTCTCTTAATAATTCTAAATAAAGAGATTCAATTTGCTTGATCATGCCTTCACTGGAGTACTGCATGGCAAATTGCTTTGCAGTATGACCCATTTGAGCGCATAATTCTTCATCGTTAAGTAAAGTTGAAATTCGATCGGCCATTTCTTGCGGTTGGCGTGGGGTTACTAAATAACCTGTTTTTTCATTTCTAATTACATCTTGAGCGCCATCAACATTGTTGGCTACGATTGGCTTGCCTGCAACCATAGATTCTTGAAACACAACAGGCAAACCCTCCCACAATGAGCTCAATGCAGTCAGAGTAAGGATTGGGTATATTTTATTGATATCATTCCGGTACCCTAAAAGGAAAAATTTTTTGTCAAGATTAAGTTCTTTTATCAAACTTTCGCATTCGGCACGTAATGGACCATCACCAGCGATGATAAATTGAACATTGGGGTATTTTTCTGCCACTATTGCCGCCGCACGGATGAAGTCCAAAGGGTTTTTTTGCTTATCAAGACGTCCGATCATGCCAACAATTTTAGATTCGGGATCTAATCCCAGCTCTAAACAAATTGTGCGTTTGTCCACCTCCAACTGAAATTTTTCTAAAGGAATTCCGTTGTAAATTAATTTGAACTTACTTTCTTGACAGATCTTGTAAGCCAAACCTTTTTCTATGTTTGGCTTAGACACTGCAATCAGACGATTGGTAAACTTTGCGGAAAATCGCTCCGAGTTGATATACAGCAATTTTGTCATTTTCGACATATCTTCCTGCAATCCCCAACCATGTACGTGGTGGATAATTACCGGAACTCGAGCGAACATTGCAGACAATCGTCCAGCTGCGCCTGCTATTGCATTGTTCGTATGCACAATATCATACTTTCCCTGTTGCATCTTTACATAAAGTTCTGCGCTCGAGCGCAAGATGTGCCATGGATTTATATAGGTCACCATACTTGGGATATGTATTAGTGGAATCCCTCGCTCTTTTGCTTGGTAAGTTAAGTCTACTTCGTGAGCAGGAACAGGACCTGCAGCTAGCTGCACCTCAAAACGGGGATTACTATTTAAATAACTGGCAATATCCAAGATTACATTTGTGTCGCCGCCAATCGTCAGGCGAGTGGCCACCAGTAATACTCGAATTTTCCTGTTTAGATTTGGTAAGCCGTCAACTGCATTCATTTGCTGAATGTGTTCCATATTCTCCTCATTGAGGGGCATCGCGCTGGTTTCAGAAGGCTGTCTACTGTATGTCATGGTTTTATAAATTCCCCCAGATAATCTTTTTGATTTCAAGAACTGTAGCTTCAAGAGATTGATCTGTATTGATTTTATATATTGGGGCATTCCCATATTCAAGATTCGAGGCTAGCGAATGTCGATACCGTACATAGTCTTCGGGTTCTTCTTTACCACGGTTCTTATTTCGAGTGATTGCAACTTCCACGGGAACATATAAAGAGATCACCATATCTGGTGTTGGAATCTCCTTATATAACCGTTTTTCAGTGCGAGCGAGCCAGGAACGAACAGGATATTGTTTTGGGTCAATAATAAACTGCTGAAGTTGTGGGCCATCCGGGGCGCCAATTGACATGGATGGGTATCGATCACATAATACGATGCTTCCATTGGCCGCCTTGGCAAAAGCTTGGCTCAAAAGGATTTTACGATCATAGGCGAGAAGAACGGATCGAATTGCAGTAATAAAAGGATAAACTTTAGCAGGTTTCTGGTGTTGTTCAGAAACTGATTGTTGAGTTACTACCTTACTCGGTCGATAAGTTGGAAGCGCAGAACGCAACAATGGCAACAGCGCATTCGGAAGCATGGTCATCAAGGTTGATTTAGGTTTTCCAGCATGGAATTGTTCAAGAACAAAATGCTCGCCTAGCCAACGCTTTGTGTTGGTAAGAAGTGTTGATTTTCCAGTTGCCTCCGGGCCAACGAAGGCAATCACAGCTCCTCCTGATTGCAGGATCATCCCTCTTTTGGATTTTGTTAACCGTCCATATGCCATGAGCGAGAACTTTTGTATGCCACTAACCCAGGACTGTATTCGAGAGTTTCTTGCATAAACGCTAAGTTGAGACCGCAACCTAAGACCGAGTCTGATGCGGCGGGGGAGAGGGGCTGGCTGCTTTAATGCGTCGATGCAGTCAAAGAACAAATTGGTGTCTAGAGTAGGCAGCCAATCTGAGACAAGTTGAAGAGTTAAGTCCTGTGGCTTGTCTTCAAGCAACCATTCAACTTCACGTCGTACCCCTTTCCAATCTCTTGCTAGCATGAAAAGTTCAACAAGCGTGGTGTGTTTCAACATCATACGAATGGTAAAAATAACTAGTTCTGCGCTTTTTAAGGGTACTGAGATCGAATCTTCTTCACGAGTATTTTGCAACAACATTTCTTCAAGTGGCAAATGAAGATTCTTTGACAGACTTTCTCCCGTGATAACGCGGTAATACGCATGCACATGAATAAGAATTCCAGTCTCTTCGTCGAGGGCAAAATAATGTTCTACCGCCGGAAAAGGTGCATCTCCTTGGATGCCCGTTGGCCGAAACTGCAATTGGCTCATTAAAAGTCTAAATGCATCACCATCTTTATGGCGTATCAGAAAGTCGACATCTGTCTGACCAGCCAAAACTTGAGAAAGAGCCGAGTTGCTTTTCCAATGACAATACTTTATTTCATTGGTGCTGAGTTTTTCAATAAGTTGTTGAAGTTTTTTTATCATGTTATTTTAGTAATGGTTTGATTTTCTTTGATGAATTAAAGTTATTTTTTGAGGCACTTCGATCCAGTATCTCTTGACAAATATTGTCTATGATCTGATCGTAGCCCGCACTAGTAATATCAAGGCTCTCTACGATCAAAAGTCGAGGTCGAAGATTTTCAGCTTGGGTAAGTTGATCAAAGAGAGCAACTGTCCGTTTTATGTATTCTTCCATCTTGGGTTGATTATTAATTTCAACTTCACGAGGCGGATCAGCGCGTTCAAGAGTACGTTTAATAATTGTGTCCACAGAGGCACGGATATAGACAATAAGATCGGGTAGTGGAAGCAAATCGGCGAATCGTGTGATTTCCTCAGCAGTGTAGGTGTTTCCAGCAGGTACAAACATATGGGCGGCAAGAATCGGTCCCTCATCCACGAGAATAAACTGATAATTGCCAAAACGCTTGGTAATTTCGTACATGCCGATTTTGCGTACCATACTTCGTAGATTGTGGATCGTTTGTATTGAAAAACCAGTAGTACGCCAAAATATCTTTATTGTTTGCCGCAAGAAATTATTGTGTTTGTAGAGTGTGAAGATAAAGACCGGAAAACTGATAAATTCCATTACCAGGTTTTGCAGAGTGGGGTGTTTCAAGCCTCTGAAACCAACCATGTCTGTGGCGAGTTCGATGGATGTAGTAACCTTACTTGTTTTCTTCAGACGATGATATACCTTGTTGATCACCGTTGTTTTTCCAGAGCCCGTCGACCCGATAAATTCAACAACCACTCTGCCTCTTTGGATGCGATCTGCTTGGGATTGCAATTTAAAGGATGAGTGGGGACTTTCGCCTCTTTCCTCGCCCTGTCTGGTTACTGCTTCGGTAAATGAGGATTTCATCTTTAGGTGAGTGGTTTCCAGCAATGCTAAGGCTAACCAGATACTACGAAAGTGGAAAATTTGGTGGGCGTTTGATTCAAGGAGGACACCGAAAAGCATAGCTATGAAAATGACGCCGCTTGGTCGGGTTGTGTCTCTGGATTTAATTTGCCCCAACAATATTTTGGCTGCATTGTTCCAGGCTTCGCCAGTAAATAACGCAAGACCTAGTAGCCCGATAACGCCTCGCTCTACACCAAATTCAAGAAAATCATTATGCAATGTTTTGTTCTCAATAAAGTCCCGATAGTTGCTTGGGCCAACCCCCAAAAAAGATTTTGGAGAAAATAGTATCTCAGTGCCACTTCCCCACAGATCCAATCGCTCGCCTGCAGTGTGTGCTGCACGATCGGTAGTGAGATGTTCAAGGCGGGCCAAAATATCTGGCAATTGACTAATGGTATATAGGAATAATCCTGTTGCAATGGCCGTAATGGTTGCCAGCCAGATAAGGAATTTTGTATGCCCCCCTATAAGCAAAAGCAGAAATATGGCAACTGCCAGACCGCCTAGAAGAGCAGAAAATGCACCAAGCGATGCGGCTGCAAGAATACCTAACAGTAGCACCACTCCCAAAAGTAGCGTCAATTCGCGTCGAAGGCCCGCAAGTAGTAATGGGACAAATCCCATCAACTGGAATAAAGCGGCCCAAACTGGGTTCTCAAACAATCCAGCTGGTCGTCCGAGATATCTGGCATCTACATTTCCAATGCTCCCTAGAATGGAGATTACAAAGCCATAAAAATTGGGTGAAACAAATTCACCTACAAGCAATATCCCGTGGAGCACTGCAACTATGGTCCAGGCAAGTACAACACGTTGCACCACGGCTTGTTCTAAGCTGGTAAGGACCAAGGTTACTGTAGCAAACCAAAAATAGAGATAAATCTCCTTGGCGAGAAAGATAAAACTAGCCATAGGGTCGAAGGATGAGAAGGTTCCTATGAAACTTCCTAGCAATATAAACCACATCCCAATTATGTAAGGGAACCGTATGGCTTGGCGTGTGTGGACAAGATACCACCAACATACTGGGAGGAAAAGCATATTCCAAAAATCAACCGAACCCAGATTAGAAGGCAGGCTAAGAAATTGCTCCACTGATAAGATGACCATCCCTATCAGATAAGTAATAACAAAAAAACGTAGTACTACCATCGTCTGGTGGCTGGCTGGAGGTACGGTGTTTTTTTGTAGAAGACTAACAGTGTTGGAAGATGATTGCAGATGCATTAAAGCTGCCTGTTCACAACAATTTGACGAAATAGCTTTAAGCTGGAAGGATCCATTATGACAACAATTAATCCATATAACAAGAAAGAAATTCCGCTTACTAGCCAAATGTTGAGGGTGTTAAGCAAAAATGAGGACGCCAGAATGACTACCGCACCCAAGCCTGGTCCTATAAAGCTCTGCCAGACAAACATTTCCCGTGCTTCTTCACGTAAATACCAGACATACATACTGAACAATACCCCCTCTGTGATCAATGTTCCATATACTGCGCCCATAAGATGATATTTAGGAATTAGGAGGAAGTTGAGCAAAAGATTCGTAAATGCCGCAACCAGAACAGCCCGAGCTCGCTTGCCTTCGCGGTTACTAGCACTCAAAGCGACTTCCAGCGAAGTATCAATAAACTTGAGAGGCATAATTAATGCCAGCCACTTCACAGCTTGAATAGCAGCAATAAATTTGTCGCCATAAATCATTACAACAATAAGGTCACCAAACGTCCATAAGACAGCGACAATCAAGACACTCGGTATGACAAGCAGTCGAATCGTTCTAGCTGTATATCGTTGAAGAGACTGTTTGTCCTTCGCAAATTCTGAGGATAAAAAAGGGTAGAGAGCGATATTTACTGTTCTTGCCAGAACATTGAGCCGTACAGTCAGATTATTCGCTGCCTCGTAAAGTCCTACGATCGTATTCGTGGTCAGGTGTGATAGAAACACAACATCGACACGTACATACAAAGATGACAAGCCGTTGGTTATGGCAAATGGAGTGCCCGCTTTGAACAATGATACCCAAAGTTCCTTGTCGATTTTTGGATATAACCTACCAAAACGTGTTTGATAAATCCATATGCCAGCTGCTAGTGAGATAAACCGAGACGCCAAATAAGCAATCATGAGCCAAACAATGGTAGCCTGAAAAGGTATGGTTATGAGGGCTAACATCATGAATGATCCATCCATGATTGTGATGATTGCTGCGCTCCATTCCATCATTTCTCTACCACGAAATGATGCTTCTATCATATAGGCCATGGCTTCAATTGCTAATGCTAGTCCGGCTACTATGCAAGCTCGAAACATAACGCTTGGATAGTTTAGCAATACACTAGTAATTAACAGCAGCCCTATGGCGGCGACCGAAAGGATGGTAGTCAGACCTATAGCAGCATTGACAAGATTGTCAATTTTCCCAGAACTCTCGCGGTTTCGAGCAATTTCACGAATCAGTAACGAGGGCAAACCGAATCTCGCAAGTGTCGAAAACAAAGTAATGAGTGTGATTGTTGTAGCGTATTGGCCGAGCAACTCAGCACTCGCCAGACGGGCTAAATACACTGGGATGAAGAATGCTGTCACACTTTGAACCCCATATGCTATGGCCTGAAAAGCTGAATTTTTTGCGATCCGCCTAAGATGATTCATGTAAGGTCGCTTCTGGTCTTGCTATATCGAATTGTTCCATATAATAATTAGCCAAAGATCGCAATCCTTCATTTATAAAGAAATACGACTCTGTCTGAATCGATATGGAGCTGGCTGGTTTTATGTATGGGCAATTGTGTAACAATTAAGCCTCTGATACTTCATTAAGTGAAAATAGTAGTTACTGTTTCTGATTAGAGAATCTTCAAAATAATTTATGCCTAATGTTTTAGGGGGTAATATTTAGCACTAATTGAGGTGCTTGGCTGCCTTCGCTCGATGAAAATGATACTGAATCTGTACTTGTAGCCACTAGCGCAAAGCTATAGATTCCATCGCCTGTTATGAGCGGGGTGACGTTGTACTCAACCCAGATACCCGTCCCTATTGTACTTTTATCATCCATTCCATTGCTTGTTCGAATGGGGCGTGTGTTCCAAGTAATTCCTGTTTCAGTCCATTCGCTGGTTGTTGCATATACAGCCGGCCCATCTACTGTAGACGATGTGGAATAGACGCGCAAAATGGCACTTTGTACTGTTCCCACAACACCACTTACTGTGAATTTCAAATACCCTTCATAATTTGCATTGGTTCCGCTGGCAACCCAAAGCTGTACATTTGAGCCGTAATTCGAGTTAGGTGCATTTTCCCGAACGTAAGAATCGTCTGTAATAAATGTGAGCACAGATCCACTAGGGACAGTCGTAGAGGTTGCTGTTAGCTGTTGTGTTGCTGTCTCCGTTGGTGGTAGTGAGGTATTAACCGGCGTGAAAGTAGATGTTGGAGTCAATGATGAAACAGGTGTAGACGTATTGGTGACGGTTGCTGTTGGTGTGTTATTTGGGGTATTAGTCGGGGTAAAAGTAGCTGTGGGTGTGTTGGTGTTTGTTTGCGGTAATATCATCGTTGGTGTATATGTAGGTGTTTCATTTATAAGTTGGAACTCATAAGCACCACGGTCATCGTACGTGCGCACTCCGAGGCCAGTATTTATGGTTGCAGGATCGTCAATTCGGAAGTGCCCATCAAGGTCTGTGACGGACTCGCTAGCAGCGTCTGCATTTGCACTATCAATTACTGGTGACCCGGCTTGCAGGTGGTAGTTACCTACAACTAAAGCAGGGGGCCTTGTTGCGGGCGCAACCGGTAAAATAAAAAGAGGGTTTGCTTGTATGCCATGTAATTCCTGGCCGGGCACTGCGGCTTTGAAAGCTGCCAATGAAGAATAGTTATTCCGGTCCCATTGAATCTGGACAGTACCAGAACTGGTTAAGTAGACGAGGTTGTAGTCGATTGTTGTTCCAGGTACTGAACTGGTGTCAACGCGAATGTTTGATTTCTGACCAGTTATCGGTGCAATGCCATTATCGACACTAATGTTATTAATAACCTTTGCACCACTTGATCCAGGTGTCGCGCTTCCTTCAAGGTTTATTCCGGCAGTGTGATTCCCCTGAACCGTATTACTAATTACAGTATTGTTTGGCGAATTGACAAAATCAATACCGTGATCGCCATTACCGTAGGTTAGGTTCCCGATCACAAAATTGTTATGGGTCATATTGTAAAATTGCAAGCCAGAATCTTCATTGGCATAGGTTGTGTTATATGTAATATAGTTGTTGTAGCTACTACTCCCATAGACTTGGATTCCAGTTGCATTACGTTGCCATTTCTCTGCATTAGCAAACGAGATATTGTTGCTGACAACATTGTTGACGGCGCCAGTCGTCAGCCGAATGCCATCTTGGCTGTTATGATCTACTATGTTGTTTATGATAGAAGAATTAGTTGTGCTGCTTAGGTAAATGCCAGCTCTGGTAAATCCTGATACTGTCTTGCCGGAGTAGCTGACATGGTTGTTGGAAATGGTTATATGGTTGGATGTACTTACGTATATGCCATTATCTGCAGTGCTGTTAACATTAAAACCATCCACAATAATATAACTCTTGGTAGATATCCGAAAAGCACTGCCACCACTGGCCAAACCGTTACCAGTTATTATGACCCCAGGCGCC
>Ga0209277_10000374_pt1 | contig 22447 bp, 19 predicted proteins | sample JI81AbrownDNA_FD_187503 | JGI IMG/M metagenome (GOLD analysis project Ga0209277, IMG submission 187503) | Wastewater effluent complex algal communities from Wisconsin, to seasonally profile nutrient transformation and Carbon sequestration -... | ecosystem: Engineered > WWTP > Effluent > Algae... | reverse complement strand
GTGGACAATGCCTTTGGAATGGGCTTCATCCATGCCGGGTGCGATCTGTTCAAGAATTTTGGTTGCATCTTCAATACGAAACACCCCTGCTTTGATCCGTTCGGAGAGCGAACCACCGCTCATATAGCGCATCACAAAATATGGCTGTCCGTTTTCCTCGCCCACATCATAAACCGGCACAATGGACGGATGCTCCAGTTGCGCGATGATTTTGGCTTCCCGTTCAAATCGCACCCGAAATTGCGGGTCCGAGTGGATGAGTTCCGGCGGCAGGAATTTGATGGCAACTTCGCGCTCAAAGCGCGGATCATATCCGCGATAGACGGTTGCCATGCCTCCACGTCCGAGTTCGGCTTTGATTTCGTAGCGTCCAATTTTGTCAAGTTGCATAAGGGCAAGTATACCTATCCAGTGAAGTGAGTGCAAGAAAAAACGGTTGCAATATTGTTGAGATACATTGAGCGGAAATTATTCTGTTCCTTAATATTTCTCAAGGCATATACAACCCGCCTGTGGCTTCCATCCAATCCGCGATTTTTTCAACAGCGGAGTCAATGTCATTGTCTGAAATATCAAGTACCAGTTTGGGAAGAAGCGACTCATCCGCCAGTTTTCGGATCAATTCCTGTTCCCTGATAAATAAGGATAGGTCATCATATTGTGATGGATTACCAGAAACTTCCAGCCGTTTAGCTCGGGCTGTTTCAAAAGACTCAGGTGAGCGTGTGAGCAGAACAAGGCGGAAGTTGAGCGGGAGCAGCCTTTCCTCCAGCCAACGAAAATCATAATCTTTGTTGTAGGTATTTAATTGATACATGCGCGTGGACAGGTGAAACCGATCCACGATCCATGAATAATATTTTTGTAATTCAAAAAGTTTGACCCATGTTTCGTAGGTCTCCATTGCAAGAGACTCTTCCTGCGGTTCAAAGTTGATCAGTCCGCGCCCCCAGGGGAAGTTGGTGAAAGCGCACCACTCGCCTGAAATAAGCGGCGAATGATATTTATATTTGCGCGGCCCCACAATGCGCGGATGTTCGTTCAGCGCAAAGGCAATATCCGTTTTGAAGGTCAGGCGTGTGCCTTCGAGAATGATCTTGGGAGTGAGTTTGGACATTTGATAATTATATGGGTTTTCCAAATATCATACAGTAAAACCCATAAAATGGCCCAAAATAGCCAATAAGTACTGTTATGGAATTCTAATGAAATTCTGAAACAATTTCGGAGTATGGTTGTGGTATATTCTCGACACAGGTAACCCTATGGACGATAAAATCACAATTATTGAAGGACCTCCCCCAGTCTTTGAGCACGTGAACGATGGCTGGGCAATGGGCTTGAACGAAAGCCCGTCACTATCCGTCCCTGCGCTTACGCGGTTACGCACCTTTAACGGTCCCGCGCTTGTGCAACGATGTTATACCGCCTGGCACCAAAAGTCATCCATTCACCTGCACTACCGCAACGACATGGGACTTGAACAAACTGCCCCCATCCTTGCCGCTCGCAATGTGGAAACTCCCGAAGGCCACGTTTTGCTTTTGTGGGTCTACCTTGATAGCGATGGCGTGGAATACGAAATGGACGCCGGAGACGACGACCAGATGGACGATTTTCCTGACGAGTAAATATTAGAAAAAGACAGTCACCTTTGGTGGCTGTCTTTTTTGTTTATGCAGAAATTTGGGAATGGGATACGGTATTATTAAGAAGAATTCCATTTCAAGAAGAAAGTGATTTGTAAGCTCATGACAACGCTTCTTTCCACAACTCAAGCTGGTTCTGTTATTCTGACACTTAACCGCCCCGAGCGCGCCAACGCCTTCAACTTTGAGATGACCACAGCATTGCAAAAGGCACTCACTGATGCAGAGAACGACCCGCAGGTAAGATGCGTGGTCATTACCGGCTCGGGCAACGTCTTCAGTGCCGGGCAGGATATTGGTGAAATGAAAACAGGCGGCGGGGAAATTTCGTACCGCGAGCATTTGGAGAAAACCTACAACCCGCTCATTTTGCAAATTAGAAATATGGGCAAGCCTGTCATCGCCGCAGTGAATGGACCTTGCGCTGGCGCAGCATTTGGCATTGCGCTGGCCTGTGACTTGCGCATCGCAAAATCCACGGCGTATTTTGTGGTTGGGTTTAGCGGCATTGCCCTCGCGCCTGATTCTGGCATTTCGATTTTTCTGCCAAAATATATCGGCCTCGGGCGCGCGCAGGAATATTTTTATTCCAACAAAAAAATATCCGCGCAGCTTGGGTATGAATGGGGATTGGTCAATCAGGTAGGTGGATTTAACTATCAGCGCATGGTGATGCAAATTGCGGCAGACCATGCCAAAGGTCCGCGTGAAGCGTTTGCGGCAGGGAAGAAGGCGTTCAATCGAGCCATCCTCCCTAATTTGGAAGATGCTCTCAATTATGAAGGAATCCTCCAGGATGTTGCCGGAAAATCTGCGGAGCACAAAGAGGGTGTGGCGGCTTTTTTTGAAAAGCGCAGACCCAGATTTGATTAGCGTATCTTTTCACCAGTGCGATGGGTTTTAATGAAAGTAATCAAAAACCGTCATTTTTTACCAGAAATAATCGGATTTTTGTCATATTGACTCTAATTTCGTTATCGTGTAAAGTTCGAGGGTAGTTTTTATTTATTGGAATAATCGTATGAACCAGCGTATTGTTATACTTTGTTCATGAAGCGGGCAACCCCCTGTGGGGTGTGCCCGCTTATATTTTCTCTAAAACCTACTTAGGAGAACAACATGTCAGGACAGATCAATGCTTTTGAAATGGCGCAGAAACAGTTCGATGCTGTTGCCAAGCAATTGAAGCTCGATGCAGGCGTGGCGGAAGTTTTACGCTGGCCGATGCGCGAGTATTCCTTCCGCATTCCGGTTCGCTTGGATGACGGCTCGCTCAAAGTATTTCAGGGCTTCCGCGTTCAACACAACGATGCTCGCGGCCCCAACAAGGGCGGCATTCGCTTCCACCCGGCTGAGACGATGGACACCGTCCGCGCTCTCGCCACATGGATGACCTGGAAATGCGCCGTGGCAGATATTCCGCTCGGCGGCGGCAAGGGCGGCATCATCGTCGATCCTTCCACACTTTCAGTTGGTGAAAAAGAAGAACTGTGCCGCGGCTGGGTTCGCAATATGTGGAAGAACATTGGCCCACGCAATGACGTACCCGCTCCTGACGTGGGAACCACTCCTCAGATGATGGGCTGGATGATGGATGAATATTCCAAGCTCGTTGGTCAATACACCCCCGGCGTGTTCACCGGCAAGCCCCTCGGCGGCGGCGGCTCTTTGGGCCGCACCGAAGCCACAGGCTATGGCGTGATCTACACCGTGCGCGAAGCAATGAAGCACCTCGGCATGGATCCCAAGAAATCCGTGGCAGTTCTTCAGGGCTTCGGCAACGTGTCACAATATGCGGCCATTGGTATGGTTGAGATTCTCGGTGGCACCGTGGCATGCGTTTCCTGCTACGATCGCCACGACAAGAAAGCCTACACCTACAGCAAGAAGGGCGGCATTGATCCACGCTTCCTGCTCTCCATCGTGGATGAATACGGAACCATTGATAAGGCCAAGGCCATGGACTCCGGTTACAAAGTGGATGACGGCGACAAGTGGATCGAGTTTGAAGGCGATGTACTCATCCCTGCCGCGCTCGAAGGACAGGTCAATGGCGATACCGTGACCAAAGTATCCAAGGGCGTACGCATCGTTGCCGAAGGCGCAAACGGCCCCACCACCCCCGAGGCTGACGAAGTCTTTAAGAAGAACAAGGTATTCAACATTCCTGACTTCCTCTGCAACGCCGGCGGCGTAACCACTTCCTACTTCGAACAGGTTCAAAACGACATGAACTTCTACTGGAGCAAGGAAGAAGTCCTCGAACGTCTCGACCAGAAAATGACCTCCGCTTTCCACGGCGTGCTTGACCGCAGTGAGAAGGAAAACGTCTACATGCGCGATGCCGCCTACATGGTTGCCATCGACCGCGTGGTCAAGGCGATGGAACTCCGCGGCTGGTTGACGGGTGCGGCGTAGTTTGTAATTGGTAATTAGTAATTGGAAAGAGGATGTGCTTCGCGGCATGTCCTCTTTTTTATATACTCGTTTCTTTCCTAACCGTTTGCCTGATTCTGTTTTCTGATGCAGAGTCGAACTCCGAAGGAGTGGTGTTTTTGTAGCAAATATGGTGACGGTGATAAAACCCCGAAGGGGTGTCATAGGATTTGCAAAACCATTTCATCCCTACGGGATTTGCCTTTCAACTAACTCAATTGCTATAATCCTGACATCCCTACGGGATTTATTAGATCAAAGCAAACATGGCTTAATTTGATTTTTGATACAATCATCAACAAAACAAAAGCAAATTGCTGACCGCTAAAAGCTGAAAGCTAAAATGAGGAACCCATGTCCAAATCAACTTTCAAATGGGAAGACCCCTTCCTTTTCAACGACCAACTGACAGACGAAGAGCGCATGATCCGTGACACGGCACGGAAGTATTGTCAGGACAAGCTCATGCCGCGAGTCCTCGAAGCGAATCGGCACGAGGTTTTTCACCGCGAGATCATGAATGAGATGGGCAGCATGGGTTTGCTTGGCTCTACCATCCCTGAAGAATACGGCGGCGCAGGATTGAACTACGTCTCGTATGGATTGGTTGCCCGAGAAGTGGAACGTGTTGACAGCGGTTACCGCAGCGCGATGAGCGTGCAAAGCTCGCTGGTTATGCATCCCATCAACGCGTATGGATCGGAAGAACAAAAGAAAAAATATCTGCCTAAACTTGCCAGCGGCGAACTCGTGGGCTGTTTCGGTTTGACCGAACCCAATCATGGCAGTGACCCTGGCAGTATGGAAACCCGCGCCAAAAAAGTGGATGGTGGCTATATCGTCCACGGTAATAAGATGTGGATCACGAACTCTCCGATTGCAGATGTGTTCATTGTCTGGGCAAAGTTGGATGGTGAGATTCGCGGCTTCATTCTTGAGAAAGGGATGAAGGGATTATCCGCGCCGAAGATCGAAGGCAAGTTCAGTTTGCGCGCCAGTTCGACTGGTGAAATCGTGATGGATGAAGTTTTTGTTCCCGATGAAAATTTGTTGCCGAATGTCTCTGGCCTCAAGGGTCCGTTCGGCTGTTTGAACAAGGCTCGCTACGGAATCGCGTGGGGTGCGTTGGGCGCGGCGGAATTCTGCTGGCACGCGGCGAGGCAATACACGTTGGACCGTCCGCAGTTTGGTAGGCCGCTGGCCGCGAATCAATTGATCCAACTCAAGCTGGCGAACATGATGACTGAAATTACGCTGGGCTTGCAAAGCGTTCTGCGCGTGGGACGTTTGATGGACGAAGATAAATCCACACCTGAGATGGTTTCTTTAGTCAAACGTAATTCATGCGGCAAGGCGCTGGAGATCGCGCGTCACTCCCGCGACATGCACGGCGGCAACGGTATCTCGGATGAGTATCATGTCATTCGGCATGTGATGAATTTGGAAGCGGTCAACACCTATGAAGGCACGCATGATATTCATGCGTTGATCTTGGGGAGAGCGCAAACGGGGTTGCAGGCGTTCTCGTAAATGCAGACGACAGACCATTGACGATGGACGATAAAAAATAACGGCTTGCTTTTGGGCAAGCCGTTATTTTTTATTTTACGTTTTACTCATAGCGCCGACCATGTTGATAGTTCAGAGGCAGATTGGAGTGAGAAAAGAGGCGAACCGTTCAGCTTATGGCTCAGTTGGGTATCCGGCATCCACCCAGGCTGTGAGTCCGCCGAGGAGTGCATCCACTTTTACATAACCGTTTTGCAGAAGGAGGAACGCCGCACGGGCGCTCGTGTGTTCATTCGGTCAGGTGCAGTAGGTGATGATCCACTGATCTTTTTTGAGTGAGAGATTACCGATATTGTTCTCAAAATTATCCAGCGGAATGGATACTGCGCCGGCTGCATGGGCTGCCGAGTATGAGTCTGCGCTGCGCACATCCACGATGATGGCTTGGCCAGAGTCAAATGCGGCTTTGGCTTCTTCCACAGAGATGCGCGTAACGTCCGCCTCTGTTTGTGGAATGTTGTCAGTTTGGTTTTGCACTTGCGGCTGGGTTGGGATGGTGGTCGGTTCTGCTGCCTGCGGCAAGGATGTGTTGCAGGCGAGGGCGGCAAGTATAAGTATTGAAAGTATTAAAGTATATTTTCTCATCTCTCTCCTATTAAAAACCTCCGAGGTCGTTAAGACCTCGGAGGTTTGATTTTATTACAACTGGCAATATCGATCTACGCGCTTGCCAATGATGGCGAGGCTATCTGCCCAGAATTTCTTGGTGCGGATGTTGATGCCGAAGGTGTCAGCGAGTTCGGCTGCGCGGTTTTCGCCAGTGGCGGCGAGCAATGCCTTGTATGCAGGGACGAAGTCGGCGCCGCGTTTTTGGTAGATAGCGTACAAGCCTGTTGCAAAGAGCAAACCGAAGGCATACGGATAGTTGTAGAAGGAGAAGCCGCTGGAGTAGTAGTGCGGTTTCCACGTCCACATGAATTTTTGCAGGAATTTCTCATCGAGACCGTCGCCATAGGTAGCTTTCTGTGCGCGTTCCATGATGTCGTTGAGGTCGTCAGCAGAAAGTTCGGATTGAGCGCGGCGCTCGAAGACTTCCTTCTCGAACAGGTAGCGGGAGTAAATATCCACGATCACACCTGTGGCGTTGTTCATCTGCGCTTCGATGATGGCAAGTTCTTCCTGCGGGTCGGTTACATTCTTCAACACTGCTTCGGTGATGATCGTCTCACACATGATGGAGGCGGTCTCGGCGAGAGTCATCGGGGTGTTTTGCTGGAGTTCGGTTTTGTTTGCCTGGTATGCACATTCATTGTGGAAGGCGTGACCGAGTTCATGCGCCAGCGTGCTGACCTGATCGAACGAGCCGTCAAAATTGGCGAGGATGCGGCTTTCTTTCACGGCAGAAACGCCCATACAGAACGCGCCGCCGCGTTTTCCATCGCGTTGTTCGGCGTCGATCCAGTTATTGTCAAAGGCGCGTTTGGCGAAAGCGCCGAGTTCGGGCGAGAACTTGTTGAAATTCTCTACGATGAAATCACGCGCTTCATCGAAGGAATAGACTTTGTCGGTCTTGCCCATCGGAGCCATGATGTCCCACCATGCAAGTTTTTCCTTGCCGATGAGTTTTGCCTTGTGCTTGAAATACTTCCTGAACATGGGGAAGGAATCTTTCATTGCGCCAAGCATCGCATTCAGTGTAGCGCGGTCAATGCGGGCAAAATCCAGCGAGGGATGTATGGCGTCTTCTCGTCCGCGTTTTTTATCGAGGGTGAGGGTCTCGCCTTTGACGCCGTTCATGCAGGCGGCCAACGTTTCTTTGACGCCTTCCCATGCGATGTTCTCCGCTTCGTAGCCGCGGCGGCGGGTGGGCTCATCAGGATGTGAGCGCAGGTTGATCAGCGCAGGCATGGGCATCTTTTGGGTTTTGCCGTCCAGTTCAAAGTCGACGGAAAGCTGCGAGGTGACTGTCCCTTGGAGTTTGCCGAAGGCGTTGCCGCCGCTCAAGGTCAATTCTGCGGCGAGGACTTCTTCCGCTTCGCTCATCAAATATTTGGATTGTTCAGCGGCTTCGTTCAGTGCGAACTCGTGCGCCTTGGCAGAGGGATTTGTCTTTGCGGCTTTCTTGATGATGGGTTTGCCCAACGTCCCGACCCAAGCCTGGAATTTGGTGTTGAGCACGCTGGCCTGCACAGACATTTGCTCAAACTCCGAGAGGATGCGCATGGCGGTCTTGTTGCGGGAATCAGTGGAAATGAACGAATAAATGTAGGGGCTGATGGTTCCAGAAAGTTCAAAGAGCGTGTTGAAGCGGTCAACAGATTCGCCGAGCAGTTTGCCGAGTTTTTTCGGATCGGTCTTTGAATCGGCTTTGCTGGCTTTTTTGAAAAACACTTCCATTTCATCCAGCAGGGTTTTGTATTTCTTGATGGCGTTCTTGAATTCCTTGGATTCGAGCGAGGGATAGACATTGGTCAGGTCCCAGCGGGTTGCGGAAACGGTCATGGTAATAATCTCCTTGTGAAAAGATGGGTAAAGTATACCGTGGTTGAAAAACAAAAAACACCCGCCTGAGTATGGTTCAGGCGGGTGTTTTTCAAAATAGCTTTATTTTTTTACAAGTACAAAACTTCCACTGAAGTTGGTAATTGCTTCGAAATACCCATCAGAAGTTAAGGAACCTCCGTTGAATACCTGACGTCCATCCTCGAACGATGCTGCATTGAGGTCAATCCATTCACTGCCATTCCAGTATAAGATGGAAAGATTTGCAGATACCAGTTCCTCCGGGATAATGAAACTCACGATGACCAACCCACCCAACGCCACGTGACTTCCTTCTGGGCTTTGATTTGCTTGCATTCCAGAGATAAGTACCATATTTTCAGGAAGTAGGCCAGGAAGATTTTCACTTGGAAGTATGCTCAGAGAAGCCGATCCGCCAATTGGACACTTGAATATGATTTTGTCCCCGTTTGACAGAATGAGAACAGTACCTGAAAAGAAATTACAGTCGAGGTCAGCATTACTGCCTGCTATCTGTAAAGGCAATCCTGAGTAGAAACCAGTATAAGGTTTATCCACCTCGCCGTTATTTTTTATTGAATTGCAATCAAAGGGATATTGCAAGACTGTCCCGTTGCCAAAAATAGTAACATCGCCGGCAGTATTCCCATTAAAAATTACGCCATTGAGAGTTAATGTGCCAGGCAGACCGGCTGCGATGCCATCTCCTATGTTTCCATTAATTAAACCACAGGTAATTGTGATATCTCCAGTGTTGGTTCCAAGCTCCAATCCACTTCCATTATTGTTTGTGGCTGTGACATTCTCAAGGAATATATCTCCACCAGAAACAGCGTTGATCCCCCCCCAGCCATTATTGTTGAATGAGTTGTTTCCAGTAAAAATAATATTTCCACTGCCTGAATTGCTTTCCAAAAACGTACCAAATTGAGCATTGTTGCTGGCAGTTATATTATTTAAATTAATTTCACCACTGGAAAAACCAATAAGGCCATAGCCATTACCAGCACCGTCAGAGTTGTTATTGAAAGTATTAGTTCCAATTACGTTAATATCTCCAACTCCGTGAGTGTTATCAAGATAAGCACCAGAGCCATTATTGCTAACCTGAATACCGCTCAATGTAATATCGCCTGCTGACTCTGCATCCAGCCCCACTCTTATATTGTCATTAAATGTGCTGTCAATAATCTGGATATTACCAAGAGTCATGACAAACGCGCCATAATCAGTATTCGAAACATTTACATTGTTTAGTATGATATTTGCTGTTGGAGAATCAGAATAGCCACCAAGATACAGGCCAGTTCCGCCTTCAAGATTGATATCTTGTAGCGTGAGATCACCAGGAATTCCATAACCACCCCAATCCCAAAACCTTAGGCTGTTAGCGCCATTAATGGTTGTAGTGCCTGTTACTGTATCGTTGGAAAAATCCCATCCACCCTGAAGCGTCAAATTTGTTAAAGATACACTTCCGTAGTCAAATATAATGTCACCCGTATCTCCTCCGGATCCGGCAACCGTGTAATCGTAGGATATGTAGATTGTGCCTGAGCCGTAATACACACCGGAATTGGTTGTTAAATCTGCAATTAAGTCGTCAAAACTGGAGTGGCTAATTGTGCAATCCCCATTGACATCCGTATTTGGCGTAGCTCCATCCGGACACCACATGGGGTCACCTGTAACGATGGTATTTGCCGCCTCTTCAGTGACAAGCGGTTCCACCTTGCCATCTTCATTCAACACAATCAGGTTCGTATTTTCGGGGAGTTGATCCAATAGTTCTGAAACAGAATCAGGTTCAAGTACAGGCTGTTCCGTAGTCTCAATTGATGAAGATAACTCTTCGACAATTGTTTCAGGTGCTTGGGTCTCCGCTACAACTGGTTCTTCTGTTGGGGGTGTTTGCGGCGTTCCTTCATCAGCAAACGCGGGAACCGGTATCGCTAAATTCGTCATTAAAGTTAATATAAGTACGACAGTTGTAAATAATAAGCGGCTTGTTTTTTTCATTTTCCTCCATAATACGTTCAATATTTGATCTCTTGCAAGAGTATAAGGTCTAGCCACTGAGGCACGAAAGCACTGAGAACTCCAATCAAAAACTCTGAGCCTCTGCGTCTCAACATGGTTTCTCAGATATACCCATCTACAGCTTATTATACAAAAGATCTATTATAAGATTATAAAGCATTAGCGAAGATTGATAATAATTATTTTTCGTCAACTCATAACAATTGGAATAAAGCAGGAACTTTTGCATGGATTTTTCAGTCATTTTTGGAGTACAGTTAATATAGACAATTGGAGGCGCTATGAAACAGGATAAATTTCTTACAGGCATTCTTATCGGCATTGGTGTACTCATCCTACTGGCTTTGGGATTATTTTTCACGCGTCAGGAAAAACGTGAATACATTGACGACACAACTCCTGAAGGAGTCGTACATAATTATGTGTTGGCTATTCTGGATAAGAAGTACGAGAAAGCCTACGGCTATCTTGCCGACCTTGAACACAAGCCTACCTATGAAGAGTTCCGTCAGTCCTTTTTTAATGGCATGGTCAATCCTGGGGATGTAGGTGTGGACGTTGGCGCGGTGGATATCAATGTGGATGAAGCCGTGGTGACGCTGGCTGTTTATTATTCCAACACGGACCCATTTTCCACCCGCTATGCCAGCGAAGACCGAGCCCTGCTCGTAGAACAGAACGGTGATTGGAAGTTAAATTCCATGCCGTATAACTTCTGGGATTACAACTGGTATCAGGAACCGTTCAAACCGTAATAGTTATGTCATTGCGAGGAGGGCTTCAGCCCGACGAAGCAATCTCCCGCAGGCTAGGAGATTGCTTCGTCGCAAAGAACAAGAACGCTCCTCGCAATGACGGAAGGTAAATCTATGAAAACCATTCGACGACTTTACTTTTATGCAGTAGCCGCCATCAGTGTGGAGGTGGTGTTGTGGGGCATCATCACCCTGCTGCGTTCCATTTTCAACACCAACAAAATCGTGGAAGGTTCGTCCACACTGGCGCAGGCGTTGTCACTCATTTTTGTGGGGCTGCCAATCTTTCTCATCCATTGGCTGTGGGCGCAGCGTGTGTCTGCCAAAGAGGATGAAGAAAAAACAGCAGGCGTTCGAGCGATATTTCTTTACGGAATTTTGCTCGGCACATTAATTCCTGCTGTGCAAAACCTGCTCGCGCTGATCGACCGCACCTTTCTTTCTGCGGCAAACTTGTACACCTATCGCGCCATTGTCGGCGGTTCGCAAACGTGGCTCGATAATCTGATCGCCATCGTCATCAACCTGCTGCTCGCCGCCTACTTTTGGCGCATCCTCAAAGAGGAATGGCGAACGCTCCCAGAAACCGAAAATTTCGCAGAAGTCCGCCGTTTGTATCGCTTTATCTGGATGTTGTATGGGCTGCTCATGGTGGTCTTTGGCGCACAACAAGCGCTGGATTACGCCTTCACATTCTCTCCCGAAAATGTGCTGGGAGCGATTGGACGTGAGATCGTTGTCAATGCGATTGCCCTGCTTTTGATCGGCGCTCCAATATGGTTTTTCTCGTGGCGCATCTTGCAGGACGTTTTGCCTGATTCTGCTGAAAGGGAATCTTATCTGCGCCTCGGCATTCTCTATGTCCTCTCCCTCAGCGGCGTGATCGTGGTGCTGACGGCGGGCGGCAACTTGCTTTACATGCTCCTCATACATTTATTTGGAGACGGCAAGAGCCTTGCTGAATTCTTGCAGGATATTGGCGGCCCCATTTCCGTTGGGCTGCCATTCGGAGTGATGTGGGCATATTATGGCAAATGGCTAAATCAGCAATTTGCATTTGACGAAAATCTTCCGCGCCGTGCTGGCAAGCAGAGATTGTATTTTTACATCCTCTCCATCGTTGGGTTGGCTGCTTCCTTCTTTGCGATTTCATCCCTGATCTCGGTAGTGATCGATCTGGCTACGTCACGCGGCTATCTCAGTGTTGGCGGTTTTGCAACACCACTCTCCAGCGCGTTGGCGGCTCTTGCGGCAGGACTCCCGCTCTGGCTGATGACCTGGCGCCCCATGCAAGCACAGGCTTTGGAAGATGGCGATGCTGGCGACCATGCGCGGCGCTCGGTCATCCGCAAGACCTATTTATATGTTGTTCTCTTCGCCGCAGTGATCGGCGGCATGGTTTCGGCAGGCACGCTGATCTTTACGCTGATCAATTCCTTCCTCGGCGGTGATGTTACGAATTTTACGAAGACAGCGCTTAACAGTTTGCAGGTGTTGATTCTGTTTGGTGTGCTGTTGCAATATCACCTCTCCGCTTTGCAGAAGGATGGCACAGCGCGCGCCGATGTGCTCGAAAGCAAGCAGGAGAGTTTCAAGCTCGTTGTGCTGGATAACAGTGATGGAAAATTTGGCGAAGCGGTGAAAGCGGCATTTGTCAAACGCGCGCCGAAAGTTCAGTTGACAGTTGTGAATATCAAAGACGGTGTCCCTGCTGATTTAAAAGCAGATGCCGTCATTTTGCCAGGCTCGCTGGCATTAAGTCCGCAGGGAAATGTGGCAGCGTGGATTCAGTCATTTGGCGGCAGCAGGCTCATCGTCCCGGATGAGGCGGCGGGCGTTTGGTGGCTAAATGATCTTGGGCAGGCGGCGGATTCAGCAAAGGCTTTGGCTGAGGGGCAGGATATCCGCCCGCAATCTTCCGCAAGAATGAATTCAGTGTGGACGTATGTGGCATATGTGTTCGCGGCATTGTTTGCGTGTCAACTGTTGTTTGGGTTGCTTGCTTTTGGTGTTTCGATGGTTTCAGGGTTTTAGCTAACCGCATTGCCCGAAGCAATCTCCTCCACAATGTTGAGATTGCTTCGGGCGAAAGAGCATCGCCCTCGCAATGATGTATAGGTTAATGATATACTTTTGAAAATTAATCAAAGAAACCGAGGGCGACACCCATGAAAGTAACTGTCCTTCAAGAAAATCTTGCACGTGGTTTGAGCGTTGTTTCACGCGCTGTATCGCCGCGCAGTACTCTTCCCGTTTTATCGAACATTTTGATCGCAACTGACGAAGGCCGTTTGCGCCTTTCTGCAACCAATCTTGAATTGGGTATTACGTGTTGGATCGCGGCGCGGATTGATGAAGAAGGTTCGACCACCGTTCCTTCGCGCACGTTCTCCGATCTGGTGAGCGCCATGCCGAGCGATCAGGTGCAATTGACCCTCGATGTAAAAACGCAAAACCTGCATGTGAAGGGTGGCGCGTCGAACAACGACATCAAGTGCATTGATGCGCAGGAATTTCCGCCTCTTCCTACCCCTGAAATGGATAGCGCTATTCAGTTGAACGTGGCTGATTTCAAAGAGATGATCCATCAGGTTGCTTTTGCTTCTTCGACAGATGAAGCCCGCCCCGTGTTGATGGGCGTGTTGATGCATGTGGAAAAAGACAAAGTGACGATGGCGGCGGCAGATGGCTTCCGTCTTTCGGTTCGCAAGGCGCAGCTTTCAAACCCAGTTTCACAGCCGATCAATGTCATCATCCCTGCCCGCGCATTGAACGAATTGGCGCGCGTTGCCAGCGATGGCGAGGAACCTATTTACATGGTCGTCCCGAAAAATCGTGGACAGGTTCTCTTCCGCGTGAAGGATGTGGAAGTGGTTTCGCAGTTGATTGACGGCACCTTCCCTGACTACCAGCAGATCATTCCGCGTAGTTACAAATCGCGCACGTTGGTTTCCACAGCAACTTTACTCAAGGCTTGCAAACAAGCTGAGATCTTTGCCCGCGAAGGCTCGAACGTGGCACGTTTAGACATTAAAGAATCCAAAGGCGAGATGCAGCCAAGCGAAGTGGAAATTTCCGCGACCTCCGAAGAGACTGGCAAGAACGAAACCATCGTTGAAGCCACAGTGGATGGTGGCAGTGTGTTGATCGCGTTCAACGTCAAATTCCTGCGTGAGGCGTTGGAGGTCATCAAGACTCCGAATGTTGCATTGGAAACATCCGCTTCAAATGCGCCAGGCGTGGTCAGACCAGTCGGTGACGACAACTTCCTGCATGTCATCATGCCGATGCATTTGGGATAGATTGAATTGAAAAACGAATCCGCCAGCGCAATTTGCCTGGCGGATTTTTTGTTATCATTACCAAAACTCTTTTGTGTGCGGAATTTGTGAAGAAAGAAGAAAGAAATTCCACATATAAAAATAGACAGGTGACTTTATGACCTTTCCCAGTATTTCCATGGACAACGTAATTAAGATATTACTTGCGCTCAGTCAATATCCCATCCTCAGCACGCGCATTCGTCACCAGATGAGAAAAGCGTTATTTGCGCGCGGAATTATCACGAAGGATAATTTCAACGAAGAGGCGCGCCTTAAGGCTGTTGAGTCTCAAGAACGCGAGGGATTACACAATCCGTATGTCGAAGAACAGGCGGATGTTTGGGCTACCCGCCTTGCCCGCATACGGGATTCGCTCACCGATTTCTATTTTGCCTATAACCTGCCGTATCAGGAATTTGAGCATATCGTCCGTCAGACATTGACCGAACGTGGCAGCGCCGATTCCGATTTCATCTGGTTCAACCCTGAGCTGGCTCCGCAAGACTTGCTTTTTGAACAGGCTGAGATTATCGAGGCTATGCCGCCCGAAGAACGCGAAAAATATCAGGCACGCTTGCAGGAGATCATCGTGGTGCTCATCCGCACGTTGGTCAGCGACCAGTTGAAATATATCAAGATGGCGCGGCAATGGTTTACCGCCGAGGACTTGAAAGAGATTCGCAGGCGCAAGATCGGCGGCGGAAAGATCGGCGGCAAGGCTGCGGGGATGCTGCTCGCCATGCGCATCATCAAACAGACGGCTCCGCCAGAAGTTCGTGACAGTTTCAGAATTCCCATTTCCTATTATCTCGGCTCAGATGTGTTCTACAACTTTATGACCTTCAATGGGCTTGTTCATTGGAACGACCAGAAGTACAAAGCCGAAGAACAGATGCGGGAAGATTTTCCCTTGCTTCATGCTGAATTTTTGCAGGGACAATTCTCTTCCGAGATCATTGAACGGTTGGAAGAGATTCTTGTCGAAGCAGGCGATACGCCGCTCATTGTCCGCTCCTCCAGCTTGCTGGAAGATAATTTCGGCACATCCTTTGCCGGAAAATATGAAAGCATCTTCCTTCCCAATCAGGGAACATTGGAAGAAAAACTTTCCGCGCTGACCAACGCCATTGCCAGAATCTATGCCAGCGTCATGGATCCTGATGCGCTGCTTTATCGTCATCTCAAAGATCTGGCAGATTACGATGAACGCATCGGCATTCTTATCCAATTTGTGGAAGGCGAAAAGATGGGGCGTTATTTCTTTCCGCATGGCGCGGGAGTCGCGTTCAGCCGAAACCTGTATCGTTGGTCGCCACAGATCAAACAGGAAGATGGATTCCTGCGTCTCGTCTGGGGCATGGGAACCCGCGCCGTGGATATGGTCGCGGACGATTATCCACGCCTCGTTGCGCTCAGTCATCCGCGTTTGCAATCATCGTCTGATGTCCGCACCACGAAGCGCTACTCCCAGCAAAGCGTGGATGTGATCGATCTTGAAAATAATGCCTTCACCACGGTTTCCGTTCATGACCTTATTCATGCCGATTACGATCCCGTCCGTTACATTGCCCAGGTTGAAGAGGATGGCTATCTCGCCGCCATTCGCTCAAGAATTGCAGACCCAAACAAAATGGTCGTCACGTTTGACGGTTTGCTTTCTCGCACCGCTTTTGCTGCCAACATCCGCAGCGCCTTAAAACTTTTGGAAACCCATTACGACTCCCCCGTGGATACGGAATTCACGATTGAAATTCTCAACCCCGAAGAGCAGCGCCCGCAGGTTCGCATTACCCTTTTGCAGTGCCGTCCGCAAAGCCATATTCAAGAATCCACCGATGTGCAAATTCCAGGCGACCTGCAAAACGAAAATATTATTTTCTCCACGCAGCGCATGGTTCCGCAGGGCGCCGTGCAAAATATTCGCTACATCCTCTTCGTCCCTTCCGAGGGATATTTCAGCCTCACATCCCAAGCCGAGCGCACTCAACTCGAACGCGCCATCGGTCAACTCAACGCCGCATTGAAAGACGAAACCTTTATTGCAGTTGGTCCCGGTCGCTGGGGAACATCCACGCCCGATCTCGGCGTTCATGTTTCGTACAGCGATATTTACAACACGCGCTCGCTTGTTGAGCTTGCGGGCGAAGCCATCGGCGCATCACCAGAACCATCCTTTGGAACTCACTTCTTTCAAGATTTGATGGAAGCGGATATTTATCCCATCGCAGTTTTTCTTGATGATGACGACACCATCTTCAATGGCGATTTTTTCTACACTACGCCGAATCGACTGGAGGAATTTATATCCGTCGATAATCCGCGCGTCCTCGCATCTTTGCGATTGATCGCCGTCAATGATTATCTGCCCTATCATCACATGGACCTGGTCATGGATGCGAACAAGAGTCGCGCCGTTGCTTTTCTTGTCGAAGAACAAAAACCTGTGGATGAGGAAGCGACCAACAACGCATCACCTGCACAGTTGGAATAAAAAAATGGGCGATGACGAGTCGCCCATTTTTTTTTGACTTAATAAACAGAACATTTGTTCTAATTGATTTTTCGCCTCTTTCCTAACTGACAATTGATTCTGTTTCTTCAACCTGACTCTGCACTGGGAGTCGCTTCGTCCACACCAGCCAGCCAATGAACAATGCCATTCCAATCCATGCAGTTGGTGCGGCGAGCGTTCCGCCCAACGCCATGTCGAAGTTGGGTTTAAAGAATAAGATTGGCAACCCCGCAACCGCATTGACTGACCCATGTGCCAATGCCGCAACCCATGGACTCTTTGTATTCAGATACAACCATGCAATGATCGTCCCAAGCAATACACAAAACACGATCATCATAAAGCTGCCAAGAATTGGATAGCCAGGATAGTTATGTCCCTGCATGATGGCAGGCGCGTGCCACACTCCCCAAACAACCCCACTGATCAAAATCGCTTTCCATTGACCAAGCGGCATCAACTGCGGAAGTAAAAATCCGCGCCAGCCTATTTCTTCGCCAAGCGCAAAAAGCACATTGACGAATGGCGCGAGCGTGACCGCAAACAGGATTTGCGCCAGCACGATTGTTTCAACAGGAATTTCACTGCCGCCTGTGGCTGAAGCCATTGCGTCACGGATCATCGTGAAACTCAAGTCCAATTCTGCCATGCCAAATAACAATGTCAACACTCCGCCGATGATGGTTAATCCAATCGGTAAAAACCACGCCCAAAGATAAAAGCGTTTTGAACCAAGTGTGTTCAATCGCAAACTGCTGAAAGGCTTCTTTGCGATGAACAAAGTTGTGATGATGGCGGCAACGCCCGGCGCCCACATGGCAACTGCCCATAGTCCCTGAGTTGCCAATTGTTTTGTGCTCGCATCCATGTCACTGAAAAGCAAAGGCGCAATGAACAGGGGCCAGGAGATCAGAAATGTAATTATCAAAAACCAGGTGATGGATTTTCTTTCCAGCATTTTATTCTCCAATTAGAATGACGGCATTGAACGCCTGCGAACTGTTTCGCGGGTCAGCAGGCGTTTCGCGATCACGTTGATTTTGTTTTGATTCTCCAGTACATGAGTGGAAACAACTTCCCAGCCTTCTTCTCCCCATTCATTCAAAGTTTGTTCCAACTCATCTGCCTTCACACCAGCCCAGAATGCTCCCACCGTTTGAACGCGATATTCCCATTTGGGTAATTCGTTGTTGTTCATTTTTTATATCCTTTTGTTTCACGTGAAACAAGCCTTATGCTTTCGTCTCGCCGCGATACAGCACATACGAGTAGATCACTAGAAATAGGGAAGAGCCGATCAGTGGAACGAACATCAGCCAGATGGCTGCCATCCCGCCGAAGAAACCACCAGCGATGGCGAATGCTCCTGAAAGTATGAACAGGAGCGAGCCGAGTTGATGCGTCTTGTCCCAGACCGTATCGCTAGAGAGAGTCCATGGTGTCCGAATCCCGATAAAGAAATTGCGCTTTGCTTTTCTCAGCAGGTAGCCGATGGCAACGAACAGAACGCCCATGAAGGGCAGCATGGCGGCGCTCATCTTGAAGTCCTGGTATCCCAGGCTCCATGCAAGCGTCAGCCCGTGGATGTAGAGCATGAAGGCGGAGATCAATGCGATGAACACATTGAACGCCTCACGGAATTGTGCAATGTTTGCCTTGAGCGGATCCATCACTGGTACCACAAGGAACATCACGAACATTCCGAGGGTGATAAGCGGCATAAGGAATACGCCCCAGAATTTGGAGATGTATCCGTCCACCTGGTCGTAGGCGTTCCAGTGGGATGCCATTTGGTCAGGCAGTTGATTCCATAACGCCAGACCCGCGATCACGGCGGAGACGATCAGCGCAAGTACGATAATTGAAGTTAGTTTGGTGGTCATTCTTTTCCTTCTCATGCGTTTCACGTGAAACGCTTTTTGTTGCGGGCGTGGCAACACCACGCCCGCACTATATTATTTTTCCTTTGGCAGGTTATTCTGCGCGAGGGAGACCATGCCGCTCATGCCGCCAAGATTCATCGAGTCGACTGCGGAGGAAGGGACAATCACCAGCGCACCTTTTTCCTTCAAGCCTTCGAACAGCATATTCATGGCACGCAGGTGTAGTGCGGTGGGATTGTTGACGTAGGCTTTCGATGCCTCCGCAAATGACGCCGCGATTTGTTGCTCAGACTCGCCCAGGATCACGCGGGATTGTCGCTCGCGTTCGGCTTGCGCCTGACGGGACATGGCGTTTTCCAAGTCCTGCGGAATGACGATGTCGCGGATTTCTACAGACTGCACGGTGACGCCCCAGGGCGTGGTGCGTTCATCGATCACTGCCTGCAACTCTTTGTCTATCGCGCTGCGTCCAATCAAAATATCGGCGAGCATTTTTTTGCCGATGATGTCACGCAGAGCGGTTTGCGCTGCCCAGTCCACGGCGGCGCGGTAGTCTTCCACTTCGAGCGCGGCTTTCTCGGCATCCCACACAACCCAAAAGAGCACGGCGTCCACGTCTACGGGTACGGTATCTTTCGTCAGTGTTTTCTGTGCGGCAAATGGCGTGACCATCACACGATGATCGATCCACGATGGAATGGTATCCACGATGGGAATGATCCAGAACAAGCCTGGGCCTTTTAGCCCGATGAATTTTCCAAGCCGCAAAACGATTGCCTTTTCCCATTGTGACGCGACTTTGATGGCAAACAAAAAATAGGTCGCGATGCCAGTCAGAGCAAGTACGGTTGCGCCGATGACCAGATCTGAAACTTTCATTGCATCCAACAGCAGAGCAATTTTTATGGCGCCGACCAGGATGATGGTAAACACAAATCCTGCGATGGGCGGAATGTGCTGATCTTCCTTTTTGAATTTAACAGATGTCTTAATTGATTTTGTATTCATTTTCATTCTCCTTGTTGATGACTATTCATCATCGTTGTCATTCGCTTCTTTCCACGACTTGAGGCTGTCTCTAACCATTTGGTTGATCTCACGCTCTGAAAATCCCAACCGAAAGGCTTCGTTGATAAATCGATGCGTGAGCGCGGAAAGGGATTCGTTCCTCAGTTTTTCACCAACTTCTGGAGGTGGTATCTCTGTGATGAATGTGCCGCGTCCTTGCTGCGTGGATATGATTCGTACTTCGTCCAACATGCGGTAGGCTCGGGCTACGGTGTTGAAGTTGACTCGTAACTCGGATGCCAATGCGCGGACGGTTGGCAACTGGTCGCCTGGTTTGAGAATTCCATTGGCGAGCTGGCTTTGTATCTGATTGACGATCTGGGTGTAGATGGGCAGCCCTGAATGGAAGTCGAGTTGGAGGGTTAGTTTTTTCTCTGTCATGGACAACCTTTATATTGTACTAATTGTATCATTGTGTGAATTGTAGCACTTAAGGGGTTTTTGTCAAGCAGGAGGCTGCTCTGCTGCCCCAGTGTAGATTCTGTTTGGGGTGTTGAATCAACTTTGAGATTAAGAATGATGCGCTGCCTGCATACAGTCTTCTTATGATTTAAAGATAGTCTGCATGGTAGAATTTATATGCAGTAAATTCAAGGAGTATAAAAATGGAAGCAAAGACTGGTACATGGACTGAGAAAAAAGGTTTGGCTCAAATGTTAAAAGGCGGCGTCATCATGGATGTGGTGAATGCCGAGCAAGCCAGGATCGCGGAAGAAGCTGGCGCTTGTGCAGTAATGGCGTTGGAGCGCGTGCCTGCGGATATTCGTGCAGACGGCGGTGTGGCGCGCATGTCTGACCCTGATATGATCTTGAAGATCATTGATGCGGTTAGCATTCCCGTGATGGCGAAGTGCCGTATTGGTCATTTTGTGGAAGCGCAGATTTTGGAATCCATTGGTGTGGATTACATTGATGAATCCGAAGTGTTGACTCCTGCGGATGAAGAACATCATATTTTGAAGCACAACTTCAAAGTGCCGTTCGTTTGTGGATGCCGCAATATCGGCGAGGCGCTGCGCCGCATTGGCGAAGGCGCGGCGATGATCCGCACCAAGGGTGAAGCTGGTACGGGTGATGTGGTGGAAGCTGTGCGCCATGCCCGCTCGGTGATCGGTTCGATCAAACATTTGCAGGTGATGGATGATGAAGAGTTGATGACCTTTGCCAAGAACAACGGTGCGCCGTATGAATTGGTGAAGGAAGTGAAGACTCTCGGACGTATGCCGGTTGTGAACTTTGCGGCGGGCGGCGTTGCAACCCCTGCGGATGCGGCGTTGATGATGCAGCTCGGTGTGGATGGCGTATTCGTTGGCTCTGGCATTTTCAAGAGCGGTGATCCCGCCAAACGCGCGGCAGCTATCGTCAAATCAGTGACGCATTATCAGGATGCTTCCATTCTCGCGGAAGTGAGCAAGAACCTCGGTGAAGCAATGGTCGGACGCAATGCCGCGCACATGCCCGAAGCGGAAAAGCTCGCGGTACGTGGTTGGTAGTTTGGTGTAAAGACGTAAACATGTAAATACGTAAACAAGTAAGCGGGCGAAAAGACTTGCGTGCTTGTTTACCTATCTACTTGTATACTTTTTTACTTGTACATGTGAATCATGAAAATAGGCGTTTTAGCGTTACAAGGTGATTTTGCAGAACACATTACCATGCTGAAAAAAATTGGCGTGGAGACGGCGGAAGTTCGTTTGCCGAAGCATCTCGATGGACTCGATGGGTTGATTATGCCTGGCGGTGAATCGACGACGATTGGCAAGCTGGCAGTGGCGTACGGATTGATGGAGCCGTTGCGTGAGTTTGGAAAAAAACACGCGGTCTGGGGAACGTGCGCCGGTGCGATCTTTCTTTCCAAAGATGTGGGCCGTGACCAGCCCTTGCTCGAATTGATGGATATTAAAGTCCAGCGCAATGCGTTTGGGCGGCAGGTTGATTCTTTCGAGACCGATCTTGAGATTGACGAATTGATGAAAGCCACAGGCACGGAACATCCGTATCACGCGGTGTTCATTCGTGCCCCGATCATTGAGTCTGTTAGCGGGAGCGCGAAGGTACTTTCCGCATTGGAAGATGGACGCATTGTGGCCGCGCAGCAAGGTCATTTGCTGGCAACGTCCTTTCATCCCGAATTAACTGGCGATACACGCTTCCACGAATATTTTATTTCTCTTGCAAGTTAATAGCGAGACCCTAAAGGTTTCTACAATTAATTGTGGTTACGATTAATCACAGAAACCTTTAGGGTCTTATTTTCAAAATGCCCATCCGCTCCCTTGATCTTCTCGATATCCCCACCATTGCCCGTTATCGAAATGATGTGTTGACCCTCGATAGCGCGCGTGCTCTCACGCGTGGGCATCCGCTGGGGGCGATGGGGTTGCTGGCATACATCAACCCGGCGCGGCATTTGTATGCGGCAATTTCAAATGGCGGCGAGTCTGCTTTGCTGGGCGGGGTAATTCACACACGCGGGGATTCATTTGCAAAATTGCTGTATCTTGCTCCATCTTCCCAATTGCATGACCCACAACTTCCCGCGTTGATCGAACACCTTTCTTTTCAGGCGGGTGAATGGCAGGCGGTTCATGTCATTGCAGAGGTGGAAGAGAACAGCGATGTGTTCCCTGCGCTGCGCATGTCGGGATTCTCCGTCTATGCTTGGCAAAGGGTTTGGGATGTGAGTCTGCTTGAGAAAACAGAATCAACCATCGGCGGGGAATGGAGGCGCATTCAGCCCATCGACCTT
>Ga0209277_10000372_pt1 | contig 22475 bp, 35 predicted proteins | sample JI81AbrownDNA_FD_187503 | JGI IMG/M metagenome (GOLD analysis project Ga0209277, IMG submission 187503) | Wastewater effluent complex algal communities from Wisconsin, to seasonally profile nutrient transformation and Carbon sequestration -... | ecosystem: Engineered > WWTP > Effluent > Algae... | reverse complement strand
CGAAACGTGTTCAGCCTGTCATGGTACGGGCAAACGCCAGTAAAGCTCGCCGTTGGGCAGACCCTTCGAGAAAGTAGGCAAACATGAAACAACGCACAAAAGGTTTTTTGGCAAATGAAATAATCCGCCACGATAGTGAACAGTTTGATTACATTGCCGAGGCTAATGGTTATTTATGGCAATTTGTCCGCTCAGTTATCCCCTCCGCAAATGGTGATTTATCGAACTTTGTTGATCGCGCAGTCGTAAAGTCTGCCCAACAAAGCGTGCACCTGACCGCCTTGCGGCGTGGGCTGGCGTTGTCGCTTTTATTCAACGTTGTCTTGCTGGCGGTGGTTCTGTTTACCATCGGCGGCAGGTAACGCAAACCGTTGGGCGGAAGCCCGAAGGAGTAAGCCAGTGGCGAAAAAAGTAAATTGCGAAGGTTGCCTTTGCGTAAGCGAAAATGAATATACAAACTTATGCAATCTTGGGTATAAATTACGCCTTGAAAAAAGGACTGACGGAAAAGGTTATGATTATATATCCGATGATTGCGAGTTGGAGTTAGTGCGATTTGCTGGCGGTGAGTTCCGCCCAACAAAGCGTGCACCTGACGCTGGGGATTCTGGCGAAAATCTCAGGCATTTTTCTAGCCTCAGCATTTTTCCAGTTGGACGGCTTCGCCGTCCCCCGCCCTAGCGCAGGTAGCGCAAACCGTTAGACCCCTTCGCCCGCGTTCACGGGTGATTATAAAAAAAGGAAAATATCATGTCTATATTTCAGCAAATTTCAGCGATTTTGTCATCAGTTCAAAGTGGCACACCCCTGACGGCTTCACAATACGAAACACTGGCAAAATCATCAGAGGCAGAAACTAAACAGGCTGTTGGCGCTAATGCTCCGATCATTGAAGATGCGTATAATTCGTATGTGCAAAATGTTGTACTGGCAGATAACCAGCCACTTGTTTTATGCAGTGATGGTGAGGGTAACGAATGGTACGAGAAAAAATAGAGGGATAACAAAGATTACGGGTTTTTATTCCCGAAAAATAAAGCCAAAATTGCGGCGACAATTACACCAAAAGAGTTAGCGGCAGACCACCCATTCACACGCGAGAAAAGAGAGTCGTAATCTTTTCCAAGATTTTCAATTTGTGTTTCATGCCGCGACTGCTTAATTCTATATTCAGTCGTGGCACCATTGATTGTCCTCAATTCAGCCCTAACCGCTGTTACTTCTGCGGTTAGGGTTGTTATCTGTTGTGATAATACTGCAAGAGTTATTCCGTCTTTGTCGCTCATGCGCCTGTCAAATCCCTCGTAGTCCATTTTAGCCGACCCTTATTACTTCCGCGCCCGCTTTCGGCGGTGTTCCTTTGATGGTCTTTGCGTTGGTTGATTCTGACATGGTTGTCACTGTCGGCGGCGTGTTTGATGTGTCACCAACGCCAGCAGGGAAAGCCTCAGCAACTTGTTGGTCTGTAAATCCTGCAAGCCTCATAGCAGATTTTGCTGGCATCCCCGCGCCTGTTAGAGCCGCCATTGTCGCCGCTTTTTCATCCACCGACTCGCCCCATGCAGAATCTACGTGTAATTCGTGGGCGAAGTCGCCACTGTCAAACGTACCGAGTGAGGAAGGAAAGACGCCGTTGTAAATTCCGATGGTCAACGCCATTTCAAAAGCACGGGAGAGAGAGGCTGTGAAATTATTACGCGCCTCGTTTGCGCGGTCAATCGCGGCTCCCAACAGAGTACGCAACGCCGTGCCGCTTAATGTCGCGTCCGGCGCAAGTGTGTACCAGCGCAACTCGGGCAAGTCCTTTTCAAGTTCCTCCATTTGCGCGTTTAGGATTGCAAGCGCGTCGGCGTAGTTTATATTAGGGATGAGGCTTTCGAGTTTTGTCATGCCTGGAAGAGATATTACCCTCCCGAATATTTGAGCAATTACACCGCCGATAGATGACAATGTTGAACTTGAAGCGGGCGCATTGCTTGCGCTTGCATCCACGCGCGGCGGGGGAAGTGGTCGCCCTTGCGCGTCTGTTGCATTTGCGGACATTGCGAAAGCAGGCTCCCCAAACGCAAAGAGTAAATCATGCAAACGGGTCGCCATGCGGTTGGCTTCGTATAGCTTGTCAAGCGCGTGATGAACACATCCTTGCCCGCGTAGGTCGCCATTGTCCCTGAATTTGGTATGCACTATGGGAATGAAGTTTATACCCAACTCTGAAAGGTAGGTTGTTTCCTTTGGGCTTCCGAGTTCTTTGACTGGCGTTGTGCGGGATGTTTGTCCCTGCCAGATTTGCAAGGTCTGAGTTTCTACATCCCACACTTCGGTATAGTTTACAGGGAGGTCGTTATCATCCAAGACAGGAATGTCAATGCGGAGGTAAGTCAAGAACCCGCGCCCGTCTTCCTCGAAGTCGGTCACAAAGAACGGGGATATATCTTCAAGGTAGGTTTTCTGCTTATCGCCACGCACGCGGATAAACGAATCACCATATAGAGCGAACCCGCGAATCATGGGGCTTTTGTTATTGGCAATGTTACTGTCTTTGATGACTTGCTCAATCGCGGCTTTGAGTTGTGGATTGTCGGATTTTCTTCCGTCCTCAGTCTCTTTGCTTGTTTCGACCTTCAACTCTTGCCCTGGCAACATTTTTGAGGCGTAGAACTCCACAGAGCGATTAACAACCGTACGAAGTCGGCGGGTCGTGTCGTCGGGAACGACTGAATCGTCGTTATTGTACAGGTCATAAAGCACGTCGTAGAGTTGATTGTAGTCGTAAGGTAAAGCGGATGGAATCCCGCCTGGCCCCTCTTTGTTTGTGCCGGTGATTAAGTCCCATAAACTATTTAGAATTGTCATTGTATGATTGTCCTTCCCGTTGTACGGGCTTGTAATCCTTCGGCGAGATAGTAACTCAGATAATCGCAGAGTTGAGAGAGTGCGTCCACTTGATCCATGTATGCCGAGTTTGGAAAGTTGAATAACTCCGCTTCAAAGTCGAACATCCAAGAGCCCTCATCGGATGGGGGAGGGAGTATCACACATCCCTTTTCGCACCATTTCGCCGCTTCGTATGCGCGTGCTATCTTGTCACCTTTCGGCGTATAGGGCATGACGCGCTCCGCAAACGGGCTGATCTGCTTCATCGACTGGATGACCTGAATACCTGACGATTTGTTTTCAATGATTATATCCCGCATGACCACGCTTTTCATGCCGCCGTATTTCTTCGCTTGCTCCTCAATGGCATATTGCAATTGAGGAAACTCAATCTTTTTGCGCCAAATGTCACGGATATATAGCTTATAGTCTGGGGTCAACTCGCCCGCAATCCCGCAAGTGTACGCGGCGGTGTCTTGAATACTCGCGGCGGTGTCCCACGAGAAGTAACGACCCACACACGGCATAGCCTCTTTGCGGATTTTGAACCAGTCGCGCTTGAAGATTGCACCGACAAGCGGAGTGGGTCGCTGTTGGAATTGCCCTGCCACGCCGATGGATGATAACGGAAGTTTTAGAATCTCGATCTCTTTTCGCCCGATATGCTCCGGCCAAAGAAGCTGGTTTACTTCTGTGCGCGGGTCTTCCAATCCGATGGACGAATTGAAACGCCTCACGCCTTCCCATTCAGCAGGGAGTATCAGTAGTTCCCACGGGTCGCCGCGTGCAATGATATGACCGCATAAATCTTCATCGTGGAGCCGTTGCATTATTAATATCTTTTTTACGGTCTTTGGGTCATTCCCGCGCATGTGAATTGAATTATCATAGGTGTAATTCACGCGGTCACGCTCTGCTTTGCTGCTGGCCTTTGTCGCATCTAATGGGTCATCAATGATGAGATAATCCCCGCCTTGCCCCGTGATAGACCCACCTGTACCAAAACAAACGCGATAGCCGCCGTATGTGTTTTGGAAGTTCTCTTTACTATCCTGCCTTTTGTTTATTTCTACCTTGAAGCGTTCCTGATACCAACGTGAGGCAATCAACTCGCGGCACTTCATCGAATCCCGCAAGGTAAGAGCCTCGGAGAATGAGAAGCAAAGGAATTTCGCGGCGGGTGTCTTTGTCCAGACCCACGCGGGAAAGAACACATTGCACAAAAGGCTTTTCATGTGGCGCGGCGGGATATTTGCCATAAGAGAGTTTGACGGGATGCGCCCTTCAAACAACGCTTGAAGATAATCAGCCAGCATTTCGATATGCCAGCCGTCCTGAAAGGTTGTGCCTTTTTCGACCTTATCCCATGCAGATACAACAAAGGAATGAAAATCACGCCTGAGAAGTTCCGCGTCAAGATCGGTTATTGTGACTTGGCTTTTTCCAGCAAGCATTTCAGCGTCTCTATTTCTTCATTAGTGAGTTTGGATAGGTCGGGCTTTTCTTCGCTTACCATTTCCACTTTTTCAGGCACTTTGCCATAAGCGCGATTGACCAACGCCTCCCAAAATTGAAACTGTCCCATCTTCGCCCGCTTGACCGCGATTGCCATCATTTCGGCGACAATCGTTCCTTTCGCTTCGTCCTCGGCTTCCATAAATTCGCGGACATAGCCCGCAAAGGTCTCTCCCATTTTGGGTCTGCCTTTGCGGTTTATTCGCGGGTCGCCTTTTGTGAAAGGCTTTGACGGGGGTTTGCCTGGATTACGCGGCATTATTCCTCTGGTAATTCAGGCCAGTTTTTATTCCTGAGCGCGACTGACATTCTGGTAAGTGCGACCATCAAAACGAGCATCTTATCCAAGATTCCGAGCAAGACAAAAAACGCGGCTCGGACGGTTGCCAGTGTCAGTGTAGCAGGTAGACTCGCCCTTGCGTCTGCAAGCGGCGTGCTGATGTTTGCTTGCACCCATGACAAAGATTCTTTCTCTGTCCATTTCGCCCATGATGGAATCGCTTTTACAGCATCCTTAGCCAAAATCAAACGAGCGGCTTGATTGACCGCTGAATAATCAATAGGGTCATGCGCTTTGAGAACGGCGACAACATCGGCGCGGTCTTGTATTTCGTTGTTATCGTCATCCCACACAACGCCCTGAGAGTTGCAATTGCCTTGCAGGGATATGCCAGCCTTCATCAATTCTTTTGAAAGTTTGGGTAGATTGAAATTTTTTAGCATGGGACTTCACCTAATATTGGGGATTTGATCGCCGCCGTTGCGTGGGTTCCTCGGAAGACGGTATTTGCCGCTCCATATTCTATGGCGGCGTAATAATGAAAGCCAACGGCGGGCGTCTTTATCAAAACAGCCATAACGGTACAGTCTGCATTTGCTGTACCCGATGACACATAAGCCGCCGTACCTGAATAGCTTGTTGATGTGTCCTCGCCAATACCACCCCACGCCGAAAGAACACTGCTTGAGTTGTACGCCGTCTCATAGAAAAATATCTTTATTGGCGACTCTGAAACACCTACAATCATTTCGAGCCTGTTTGAGGATGAGTTGTTTTGGTAACGCCATGCCGCCGTTGTATAAGACCATGAAGCGGTTGCCTCTAGGCTATACATCGGCTTTGTTACTCTGTTGTAGTAATTCCAAACATAGCGCAATTTGAAAGTATCTTGACACTTGCTTGCAGAGTCCATATAGATTGTGCCAAGATAGCGGCGGGTTGTGGCTCCAGATTTTACAAGTACGCCGTCCTGCAACGCAAGAGCCGTTGCCCTTGCTGTTGTGCTTGTCCAGACTGTGCTATCAAGCGCGGCGGTTCCTGCATTGTTGTAAATCCAAATGTCATACGGTTTTGAGGCGGTGAACGCGGTGATGTTTAGGGACAATTCCGCAAATGACAATGTAGTCCAAGCGGAAGAGCCATCATACAATCCGACCTGATTCCCCGCGTAAGGCGTGAAATAAAGGGTTGTCTTGTTGGCTTGGTCAGTTGTCGAAACGGGCACGCCTGTCTCAAGCGTTAGCCTTCCATCACAAGGGTACTTTGCGCCGCCGCCCGTACTGGTTGGTATAGCGTCTGACTTTTTGATTGCCCTTGTTACTGGGGCTGTCCCGACGTTGATCGAAACGACAAATAAATCACTGTCGCTTAAGGATGTGACTTGCGTAAGTTGTGTGATTTTTTGGTCTGCCATTGTTACTCCTATGGGTTGGCGCGGATGATGGGCGACCCGTGAGGGATTCCAACGGCGCGGATGATATTCTCTATGAGCCTGTCCGAAGTGGTAAGGGTTGTCCCTGCCGCAATCGGTCTGTCGGCGTAGGTTGCGAACGCCTGAAACACAAGCCCGTCCGTTACAAGGGAGGTGTCAGGCACGCCAGCATTGTAGAGGGTCGTCACTTCGGCGGCGGTCAGGATGCGGTTGTAAATGCGCGGGTCGAATATTTTCCCGTCAAACGCGAGAACATAAACGCCAGCCGTATTGTTAGTATTTCCAATTTGTAGCCTTGCGCCTGTCTCATCCATTGCAGTACCCACCGGAGCCGTGAGCTCGGTAAGAGCTGACGCCACACCATCAACATATAAAATCGGGTCATTTGAAACGCTCGAACGGTTGTAAGTCACAACAATATGATGCCATGCGCCGGTTGTGATATTGGCGGTTGTCTGAATCCACACGCCGCCCGAAGTTGTGAACGGGTCAGAGAAAACGATTTTCGTATTTGCAAGATATATTCTAGCCCCAGCAATAGATGAGGCGTTGTACATAATTATTCTAATAATTGAAGCGTCAAAAGCATCGACATAAATCCACGCCGAAAAACTGCGGTCTGGTAAGTTTGAAACATGAGGAAGGTATCCAAACTCGATAACGTCCTCAGAAGTCCCGCCCGCAAATTCAACGGTTACAGGCTCCAAACCGCCGCTTAAGTAGCTATCGTTTTGCTTGACGCCATATTCCACATTGATTATCCCGCCCTGCTTGATAGTAAAGGCGCGGTCAGTGATGTAATAATGATTACTGATTGCGCTTCTGTCCTCAGTCCCTAAAATCAGAGACCCGATAGTCAGCATCAAAAAACTCATCATGTGGTTTTTGTTCAGGTTCGCAAGATATTTCATTTTCGTTATCCTTGACTTTGGGTCTTTATATTCTTCGATCACTGAAAGCCCGTACATATTCGCAAGGTATGTATCTTTTTGGTAACGCATGTCAAACTGAAAAGGCGTGTATCCGTGCTCTAATTGAGAGTCTTCGTCGTCTTTAGTTGACTCAATGCTGTTCCCGTAATAAATGCCGTACCCGCGTGCTTGCAGGAAGTTGATCCAAACGCCAGCGGTGGCGTTATTTGCGATTGAATAATAAACAGTGTCGCCGTAATAAGTCGCGGTCACTACTTGGTCAGAAGTCTTATCTGTACCGCCGCCGCCTTTGGTCGTGTTGGCGAGATAGTCAGTCGTGGCAACGGGGGTCTGCAAGTTCGTTCCCGATACCTGAGACAACCCGCTCGGGTCGGTGTAGTGCGCTGAAAATTCTACCGTTTTACCTGGCTGAATATAAAGGGGAGTGCCAAGACTGTATAAAACTTTCAGGCTTGTATCAGTGACAACGGGGTGAGCGCGGATAATGGATGCGTTTAGCAGGTCATCTTCGCCGACAAAAATATTGTAATTCTCTGCGTCCGTTGCAAGCGCGGCGTCTTCATAGGCTCCCGCGTCAAGGATGATTTTCCCACCATCTTCAAGCAGCAGGAACCCGCCATCTTCCATGAGCAAAAAGCCATCATCTTGCGTTATCCATACTTCATCCAACGCCCGCCAGCCGTGACGGGTAAGCATCCCCTCGGATACTAGCGTGCCGTCCTGCCTGACATAGATATAGCCGAGTTCTGAGTTTGCAAGTTTTGTAAACTCGGACATTGCCATTGTCTTACGTTGGACGTTATCGAACACGGCGGGGAATGTAAACGAGCCAGTTTCAAAATCTGTTGCTTCTGGCTGGATACTCAACCGCGCCATGATGAGTGCCATCGCTTCATCAATGCGCTTGTCAAGTGCAATGGTTGCTCCCTTCATAGGAAACTTTGTCGGAATATCCATGAAGTCTACTGCCATGATGCGCGTTTGCTCATTGCCCCAATTCAAATCGTCTGAGTCAATACTCGCAATGCGACCCACCCAAACATCTTTTACAAATCCGCTATACGTTCCGCATATGCGTAACTTTGCACCTTTGTTGAACCCTGTCAGCGTGGACAACCCGCGCACAGCATCCCCGCCCATGGGGGAGAAAAACTTGCCTTTGTTGTTCAGGGTGATGTTGAGCGTGCCAAGAACGGCAACGCGCATTTCGGGCTTCCACCCTCCGAGACCGTTATTGCCTTTGATGTCGCCGACAACGTAAGCAGTGATGTTGACCCATGCAGAGCCGTCATAATATTCGGTAGTGATTGCTTCAAGATATTCGGCCATTAATCACGCGCCTTTGCAAACTCTACTGCAAGGATGGAGGCAAGTTTGTAGTAATCAATGCCCATGTTCGCGCTTGACTGGTTATTGTTGACATATGAACCGTTAGGGAGGTTCACAAGTTCGGGGCCGCGCTCTCCGACCCATGTCAGGCCATTTGCAGAGCCGCCAGAAGCGCGGCGATTCGGTGAACTGCCTCCGCCCGTAGAAAATGCCTGTCCATATCCCTGATACGGCGTATACCCTGCCGGAGCGGATACGCTGGACTTACCCGCTATCACGCTGAATAGGTCGATGGTTTTCTGCAATGAACTATTGAACGCTTCCCATGTTTTCGTGAGACCGAAAAGGATAATGTCAACGGCTTGCAGAGCGGTGATTCCGATTTGTTTCCAATCCAGTACCAACCTTTTACCGTCACCAAAAACGATGTTAAAGCGTTGGCCGATTGCGTCAAGCAATTCGCCCCAATGCTGTTTGATTGCGGATGTTTCCACCTGACTACTTGCTGAAAAATCCGCCATACCTGTTTTTGTGTTGTCGATAAACTGAGTCCATTTCGGGATTCCTTCGTTGATAACCCAGTCGGAGAACTTACCTAATTCAGTAATCAACGGTTGAATATCTACGCCTGTAAAGTCTTTGAAGTCAGAAAAGAATTTATCCCAGTTTCCAGTTTCAAGACCTGCGGCAATATCGCTTGCAAGCGTTCCAAGTTTCTCGCTGATGTTCTTGATACCATCCACAACCCACGGAGATTGTAACCAGTCCGTAAACGTCTTGAGGATTCCTTGCGCCCCTGGTAGAAGTGGCCCCGTAAAAGCGTTCGCAAGGCCGGTAAATGTCAGATTGACTTCGTTCAAATTGCGCTGAAAGTCCTCGTACTGCGTAGGGTCAAGAACAAGGCCGAGCCCTTCAACCTTTTTCTTTACTTGGTCAATCCCGCCCTCAGCCGCCATTGTGTCAAATACATCAATGAGCTTTGCGCCGCTTCGCCCAAAGACATTGGTTAGAAAATCTACGCGCTCTGTCTGTGTGCCAAACTCCGCATACTTCTTTCCGATGTCCTCCATCAATGCGCTTTGATCTCGGACATTCCCGCCCGCGTCAAGAACTGAAACGCCAAAATCCTGCAACGCCTTGCCGGTAGTACTGAGTTCGCCCGTTGAATCAAGCAAGCCCTTCGCCATGATGGTAGTCGCGCTTGTAAAGGACTCCATATCAACGCCCGCTTTTTGGGTCACAAATGACCATGCCGCGAGTTTATCCGTTGACATGCCAGTCACATCACCGAGCGCGTCCATTCCCTCCGCCCAATCGCGGGTACGGTCAATCGCGCCGGTGATGAGTCCTTCAATTGCCTTGATACCTTCCAAAAGAAGGCCAGTGTCAAAACCTATGGGGATCGTTAGTTTTTCAAGTATCATTTTTTGGGCTTCTTTGTCGCGGCTTTTATAAGTTCCATGTTTGCCTTGATTTGTGCGGGCGATTGCTTTACAGGGACATTCTCGCCCCAATAATCAAAGTCAATCATTATGTCTGATATTTTAGGAATGTCTTTTACACGCCCTAAAATAAGAGCTTGTATTATTGACGCGGCTCTCAGGTCGGCTCGTTCTTCGGGGAATGGTTCGGTCTCGTAAATCGCAACCCAATGGACGTACTCGCTCATACTCATGGTTGCCAGCATTTCTTCCACTGACCGCCAGCCTAAAGCGCGGGCGAGTTGGTAGTCGAACCGTCCGTTTTTTTTAGCTCGTTCACAGCCTCTTCAACTGCCTTCGCTCCGAGTTTATTGAAAGCAAAAATGCCTTTGATGATTTGCTCAAGGGTGGTAATCGCAAGCGTGCCAACTTCCTGCCCCGTGAGCATCTTCTCGCCTTTTTCATCTACGATGGAGTCGGCAATAATGTCGAAGATGTCCGAGCCTTGCAAGTCCTTGCCACGCAAGCCCATTGCATACTCCGCGCTTAATGCACGGATAGTAATAGTGCCTCCATCTACATCAATGGAGGCGGTCTTTGGTTTGAGTAATTCAGCTTTAGAAATCATTAGGAACTGATAGAGAATGAGTCAGTAGGACGGAATGTGATTTCAGCCTTGAGCACTTCCGGCTTCTTAGCGTCTGCGGTCAGCGGCTTGATATTTGTGATGAGCGCACCGAACCGATCAGCGTTCAGGCTATCATACGCCATCTGATAACGGCTAATCGTGCCATTCCGCATATCAGTATAGAGCGTGGCAATGTCTGCTTTTACATAATTGATAGTTGCCTTAAAAGGGGCGACTTCTGCGAGTTTGGAAGATACGAAAGTACGCACACCCCCAGAGCCGTGATGAGTTGATTCAACTGCCTCCACCATCATTTCGGCTGGGTCTACTGAAACAACCTCGCCAATAGTCGGATAAAGCAAAGTGCTGTCCTGCTTTCCAAGAATTACACCATAGTTAGTTTGTGACATTTTTACACCTCATTAATTCCATACATAAAATTCCACGATGCGACGATATAACTCCGCTGCGGGGTCTTTGAAGTCGCTGATATTCTCAGCGGTTATCAATTCGATATTTGTTTGATTGAGATTGAGCGCGGCGCGGACGCTATCGCCCAAAGTAACGGCGGCGGCGTAAGTCTTTGCCCAACATGCAACTTGCAAGCGGCGGCGCACCATATCTTCCCCGCCGTGATGACGCATGGGTATTTCACTGATGAACTGATACACCATTGCGGGAAGGGTTGCGCCTGTCGGTAGGGAGAGCGGATATACCGCGCCAACGGATTGAAGTTTGCCGACTATGACAGATTCGATTGTCATTTGGTAATGTCTCTCATATTCTTTTGCACACTGTCCACAACGGCACTCAGGGCGGCTAATTCGGCTTCGTCCAGAGCCGGACGCAAGAACGGTTGTGCCGCCATTTTGTAAGTACCGAACTCGACATATGACGCATACGGGGCTTCAAAACCAACCTCTACATCGTTACCGACCTCACGCACAAAGACAGTCGAGCGAAGGAACCCAGTATCAACTGGGCAGTTATTCTCAGCCTGTACCGCAATTACCAGCGCACCTTCAACCAAATCGTCTACGGTGAAAGCCAAGCCGACGGCTTCAAGTTGTGCGGTGAGTTTTGACATTCCTGCGATTACAGCGGGCATTAGATTTTGATTTCCTTCAATGGGATGATTTTCACATTGCGCCCGAGTTGCACGCCGTCCACAAAGTACGTCACGCCGTCACTGATGACCTTATCGCCAATACTCACAGCCTGAGACATGGCGAACCTAAGAACCGCATCCGCGTCTATCGTGACAACTTCGCCTCTAAAATTGCGGTATTCCTTTTGTGTGAGGATTCCACACGTGATAAGGTTGCCAGAGTCGAAAGAGTCAATTGCTTGACCAAGCGAATCCTGTCCGGCGGTGTGAGTGTAGAGCGTCACCGCGTCATTGAATGACTCGCCTTGCGTGGTGTCCATCCGTGCGACTTCGGCGGCGGTAAGTTTTCTCATGCTGTCCAGTCGGGGTGGTCATCGGACGAACTCACGCCGATAGCGTAAGTGGACAGGTAGACAACCGCGTTATTGATCGCTTCGTCAAGGTTCTTGCGAATTATGTCGGCCTGTTGGCTTCGTGAGTAGTTCGCCCCGTCCGCGCTGAAATTGTAATCAAGGGACACATCCGCTAGGGCTTGACGCCAAACTGCAATATCCGCAATGGCATGAAGTTTCTTCGCATTGGTCGCCTCGGCTTCGGTTGCAACGCCGTACATTTCGAGCGTCTTGTCCGTGATTGCAGAGAGTTGCAAAGAATCAGACCATCCCAATTGAGTCTTGACCTGTCCAAAGTTTGAAGTGATGTAGTCAGCGAGTGCCATAGATACCCTTTGCCCCCAGCGTGTAGGTGGACACGCTGGGGGACTGTAAGGAGTTTACCGAACCAAACCGCTAGGGTTTGAGTAGGTCGTTTGATGACCACCGTCAAGAACAGCAGCGGCGTGTCTGCCCCATGCACCGAACCCGATCTCGGACTCAAAAGTCTGAGCGGTCAAAGGATGGGCGTTCAACTGGTAGACCATACGCATACCGTTCAACGCAGTGAACTTGTCAAGGCGGTGAACAATCGGCTTCTGCGGGCTTTGGGTCGCAAAGGCCATGTAGTAGCCAGAAGGAACCCATGAGCGGGTGTGAACTTCATAACCAGCCCAATAACCGACCAGCTTGTTGTCTGGGTCATCTTGCACGGAGTCGGTGACAACCGTGCCGCTTGTTCGCCCTGGTACTGCCACGACTGCGAGAGTCAAGGCGGTGAACTTTGTACCAGAGAGAGCGGTCAAGGTCGCCACGTTTGCGCGATTGATGAACAGCTTCACGCCTCCGAGCATGTGTTCGGTGACGTTGGCAATCAGGGTGTCGATGTCGGTATAGGCGAGTGATGCGCCGGATGTGCCGACATAATGCTGATGAGTCCCTGCAAAGGTCGTACCGTCGGGGGCGTTCGGGATCGCAGTACCGTCAGCGTTCAAAAGTTTCTTGATCGCCAAAGTCGTACCGTCACCAAGCCAGTCTACAAACGAGTAGTTGGCCTTGCCAAACAGAGCGGCGGAGAGTTCTTGACGTAAGCGAGTGACATAAGCGGTTTCAACGTCAAGAGCCTTTTGAGCAAGATCGGCGGGGGTTGCGCGGGCGATGAAGTCCGAAGTCCAGCCAGTCGAGATGGAGAACTTGCGGAGTGGGAAGTCGATTTCTACGCCGTTGGTGTCCTTTTGGGTACGGGCAACGCCGAGTTCATCAACTTCTTTCATCTGCATGTTTTCAGAACCACCCCACACACGGCGCACATCGGTGGATGATTCTGCAATCAAGCCCATTTGATCAGCGACCTGCCCATTTAGCCAGTCGAGATGTGCCTGAATTGCGCGGGCGATATTGTCGAAACCGAACTGCGAAGCGGGGGTAAACCGTTGCGCCAATAAATCTTCAAGGGAGTAAGTACCTACATATTTAGTCATGTCTGCATTCTCCTATGATCTCACGCCGGGGCCAGCGATGATTACAATTTCTTTGTTGTTGATGGAGAGCGCAACCGGAGTCGTGCCGGTTGTTTCGAGTTGGTTTGTTGCGCCAACATAAAACAGGGTAAACGGCGTGTAATCGTCGCTGTCTTCAAGCCATTCGAGAATCGCGCCGCGAGTGAGCAACGAACACGGCAGACCGCCGTCAGAGTCATTCGTTGACGCTGAAAATCCGTCAAACTTAACGCCGGTTGAGTCGTCATAGGCGGGGCGTAACTTCCCATCCGAGTCGCCATAAACAGGGACGAGCTTTTGAAAAGCCGCGCCTGGCCCGGCGGTCATTAATTCGCTGATAACTGACGTTTTCACAGACGCGCTATATGCGTCGTAACCGGCTTTCGTACTTTTTACAACTGCTGCCATAATTTACCTCACACGATATTGATTGATTTTCTTTGATTACCATGTCCACCTGCGGCGGCTGGTAGTGGGGGGATTTCCTTTTTCGTGATTACGTTCTCAGGGTCGGTCAACCATTCCAATTGTTCTACGGCGGTCAACTTGTCCAGTAACTTTGTCACGGCTTCGGGTAAATCCTTACGCAAGGCTTCGACCTTTTCAGTGGCGGCATCGTTCGCGGCTTGCTCGCGTCTCTCAATTCCACTACGATATTCTTTGTACTCATCTTCAATGGTTTTGAGTTTCGCTTCTGCTTTGCGGCGTGCGTCTGCCAGTTGGCTATTCAATTCTTTTTGTGTGAGGGTGATTTTTTCAGGAGCTTCGTTTCCCGCGTCCTGTAACGGGTTTTCCTTCACATCTGCTTGCTGTTCGGTCTGTTCCTTGCTTTCGTTTTCTTCTGTCATTGCTCCTCGTTTGCGGTTCGAGTAACCGCTCCCCTGTTTAGAATGTGTTTATCTGTGCAAATTCTGTGCAATTACTTGATGACATCGTACAACAAAAAAGCCCTTTAAGCAAGGGCTTTTGTTTTGGTTTTGACTTTTACTGCATTACATAAATTTTTGACCGCGTTTATATTTTATCTTTCTTAGCTCTTTCTCCTTTCGCTTTTCCTCCGCGCTTAAACCGTCCAAGTCCAAGAGTTTCAATTCCTCAATAGTTGATTGGTCGCTTGATGCCCAAGAATAGTTGTCTCTTTCGTATAAATCTTCAAGTAACCGCAATACCCTGCAAAGTAAATCCCTGTCTACAACTCTTTTCTGCATTTTTCACATTATCCTAACTGATACGGCAACTCAATCAGTCGCCTTGTATCCGCTTGTGTCGCTTCGGGGCTATCCTGCCTGTAAGCGTCAAGAATTTGCATTGACCTATCCAGTTCCTTCAACGTCCCGCGAAGGAATGACACAAAATTCTTTTTCTTGAATTGGTCATCAAACGCCGACTCCCAATACTCGCGCACTTCCTCAATTTGCTTGAGTGGATTCAGCGCGTTCAATGCGCCTTCACTCTTTACCGCTTCAATCTCTGCGGTGTTTAACTGATCCATAAGTACGTGTTTTCGCATTTCGAGCCGCGAGCGGTATCCTTGATCTGAGTCCTCATAGGCGTAATGCTTGCCAGTCAGCAAGCCGGAGCCTAGAGCCTCGATACTCATTCCAAGTCCGCGCCCATACCCTACCCAATATTCAATGCAAGGACGTTGCACCGCGTATTCTGTGCTCGACTCTGCCTCAAACCCGTACAGTTCAATCGGCGTATTTGGAAAATAATGAATTGCATACGCAAGCATGTGCGCGAGTGTGCTAGTCAGATAAGTTTTCCCGTCAAGCGAAACAATTTCTTTTAATGGAAAACGCATAGAGCCTGGCACATCTTTATACTTATGTTGCATGATGATTTTTTTTGGTGGTCGTTTTCCTTTTCTATCAACACCCCATCGGTGACGCGGGACGATGTACTTCCCTTCCTCGCACCACGGACACTCTGCCGCTTGACCGTCTTTGTATACTTCGTTTGAGCCTTTGCAGTAAAGACATTGCCCGTCCTCGCCTTTGATGAATAACGGATGATTCGGCTCAGCGAGATTGTTCAACCTGTCCCAATCCCAGCGCGGATGAATTTGGAAAAGCACATCCCAACGCTTGACCCAATCTTTCATTGCGCTTTCGTTCAACGTCCAAAACTCCGCGTCTGCGTCCCATGGGATTAAGTGGCGCGTCTTTTGATTCATGCCGACCATGATGATTTTATTCATGGTTCGCGCTTTCGCTTGCCATTGCGCCGATATAAAAGCCAACGCAAACGCAAAGACAAATCACGTTCAACATATTCGGCCAAAATGGAAGATTGACCAATCCCAAAAGTAAGACAACATATTTTTTCATTCTATTTTCTCCTATACTTTAATATTGATTGTCTGAGGTGGACGCGCTTTGTGTCAAATTCAAACAACGTGTTTTTACTTCTTACGACTGGCTTGCATGGTTTCATGGCTTACTCCTCGATTGTGATTTTGCTTCATCGTACATCGTTTTTATTTGTGCGCGCTTCGTGTTGAAAAACTCAAGTGCTTCTTGCGTGCGCTTGTACCACTTCGGAAGATTGCGATACGGATTTGGATCCGCGTATAAGTCAAGCAGTTCACACACCTTCGGGTCTTTCGGGACATAATCCTTTTCGTTGATGAAGCGACCCAAAGATTGAAAAGATATACCACCAAGCATTGCAGACATTTGACGTAAGGAATAATTTAAGTCTCGTTGCAAATGTCGCAACTTCTTTTTTGCAATCTTGATTTTAGCCTGTGACAGCTTCACTGAGTCTTTCATCCTGTTTACCTTTTGCGTTTTTCTTTGGGGGTGTCACAAGGCTGTGACGCCTATCCTGATTTCAACTTGCGACCTGCGAAAAGCACTTTTTCACTTTACTCACTCACTTTCCCTCTACAATCTCGCATTTCTGGCGGTGGGGGAGGTCAGAGCGGGGGAGTTGGTCGGCTTGCGCGATGCTCCAATATTCGGCGGTCTGCTATCCTGTGCGGGCTATTGCGCGTGCGTGAGTTCGTCCGCTCCAGTGCTCCGATGCGCGTTAGCCTGTCTTTACATTCTACAAAATCCTTGCGCCCCACTCCGCCCATTGATTGCCATTTCGACGGCTTGCCATTCAGCCAGTACGACTCCGTTAGATTTGGGAACTCAAGCAATGCTCTGCAAAACATGCGCTCTGTATCGCGCTTCACTGACTGAGTGACAGACTCGAATTGATTCATGCTTTTGATCTGGACTTTGACAGGCTCTTGTATTTTCGGCGCGTCCCATGCTTTGACAAGTAACACTTTTTCCAACGTGCAAAGAACCATGTACGCCGACATATTCACCGCGAGAAAACACAACGAAAATAAAATAAATGCCGTGTCCCATGCCCAACCAAAATGACGGGTCAGCGCAAACCCCGTAAAGATTTGCGCTGATGGATATAAAACCAATTGCCAAAGTTTGTACTCTTTTGTGTGCATGATTCATTACAATTTTGTTGCGATTTGTGCGCGGGCTTCCTTCGTAACGGTTGCGAGATCAGCGGGGATGTTTCCATCTTTCGCGGCTTTTTCAAAAGTCTTTGCGTCGAGTTTCAGCGCGGGCGTGAAGTGGTCAATACACCATTCCTTCGCTTTTTGTTCGTCGCTGATTTGTACAATTGAAAACATCTTAACGCTCACACGATCTGGAAGGTCTGCCATAACTTCATTGAGTTGCAGCGCCATTGTTCGGATTTGCGTTTCAAGTCCAGCAACAATTAATTCGCTTTCTTCTTGCTTTACGGAAGCAAGAAGATAATCCTCTCGAGTTGTTACCAGCTCAAGCATTGATTTTTTTTCCGCCTTGTAAAACTCAGCGTCATTGCGTGATATTTTTAGATTGTCAAGAAGTGCGTTTAGTTGTTCAATTTCGTTTTTCATTGTGCTATTCCTTATATTGTTTTCAAATTACCCGCCGCTGATATTGCTCGGCTTCCGCTTGGGTTGCGTCATCACTCATCTAGCGGCGGGGTTCGTGCATCCAGTCAGGCAACCCATCAAGAAACCTACTGGTCTCTGCCACATGGCAGATTTCAAAAAAGGCACGGACGGGGAGAATGTCCGTATCAAGCTAGTGGGCTGTTCTACCAGCCTCCCGCACGTTTGGAGGGTGTTGTACCCTTTGGCGTTGGGGACTCTCGCCTGATTGCTTCGCGCACAGCCAATTATTTTTTTTACTCCGTCAGTCCTCCTACCTGCTTGCACGGCCTCTAGTCTTTTTCACCGTGAACGGATTATGAAAGGCGGTCTCACGCACCTGATTCATCCTGTGGTTCGGTTCCTGCTTTTGCTTGATACTCAGCGGCGCGTACATATTCAAGAAGTTCATTGAAACCAATAACAAGATCGTAATCTGTTGCGGTCGCCTTGTTTACTTTCGGATAAGTTACCCCGAGTGCGTCAGCTTTTTCACACAAGGCGAGCCAGTCACTCCAGTGATCTTCTTTGATAGGGTCTGGATTGTTTGCGTCTGTCCCGTACAGTTCAGCCATAATTTCAGCATGTGACCTGCGCGGCTTCGGCTCATGAACTTCCGTGCCTTTGATGTCGATACCGTCAAACGCTTCGTTGCGTTCCTGTTTTTGCTCTTCGTCAAAGTCCATAAGCAAACGGGAAACAACTGGATTCAATGGAGCGGTCTTGCGGAGTAATCGCTTTAGCACGGTCTTCTTGAACATTTCGACGCGGGTGAGTCTGTTTTTATTCCACGGGCTATCTGAATTTATAACTTTCCCGTACTTGTTCTTTTTGTTCGGGTCGAGCGGGTAAGACGGTGAATACTCGTTTGCGTATTCTTCAATCTCAGCGATGGTCATGTACAGAAAATGCTTTTCGCCGCTGTTTGGATTTTTTACATCCCACCATGACGCAAGGTATCCAGTCACTTCAACGCCATTCGAGCCGATGGCTTGCTCTGCTTGTCTCCAGAAGCCATTACCGCCGTTGATGCGAACTTCGCCGGTCATCAAGTTTGTTTCAATCTTTTCGTTGCTGTAAATTTCAGTCACATGACAGCCTATGCCGTTTTCGCTGGCCTTGTCACGGAAACCCTTATACCCTGGCATGAATGTGCATACATTGCCGTATGCTACAAGATAGGCTTGTCCATAGGCAGGGTCAACACTGAGTCCGAGAGTGGCAGAGCGGACAGCGGACAGATAGATACTTTGCGATGAGCACGCTTGCAGTTTCGGATCGGCCATGACAGCAGTCAAAACGCTTGCGACAAACTTTTGCGCTTGCTTTTCTCCGAGCATGTCGGAGAAGCGTTTGATAACCTCAGCCTTGTACATATAGGATGAAATTTTCTCAATCGGCTGTTGGTTGTTGGTGGTTGTGATTTCGTTTGCCATGTTACGCTCCCATGCCGATTGTGTAGAGTCTGGCGCGTTCTTTGTCGTAAGCGGTTGAGTCGTCGTTGTCCGCGCCGTGAATAGGACATTCTGGATTATCGCCGATGTACTCAAAACAAGCGCAAAATACGGACTTCTGTTTTTCATCGCCGCCGTTAGCAACTTTTGTCAATTCATCGGACGCAAGTTTAAGAAGTATAGCAGGCTCATTCAATCCTAAAGATATGCAAAGTTCTATCAATGCGTCGATTTGGTATTTTGTTGCTGGTGTTACGTTTTCTTTTGTCATGTCGTTTTTCTCCTTGCCCCATTTATACAGCAAATCCGCCCGCGTAACATTGCAAGATAATTGCAAATTCATTGCAAACAAAAAGAGCCTGAACAAGTCAGACTCTTTTTTACAACGTTGAAATTATTATTTATTTGCCACTTCGTACACGCCGGACGCGCCAAGCCCGAGCGCAAGCCCGAACACAACGGTAGTAAACCATCCGGCAAAGTCAGAAGGTACAGAGAGAGTCAACTGATAACCGATTCCAAGAAAAAGACCGATAGCCATTGAAACGGCTTTGACGTAATTTCCCTTGACGCCGAAACTTTTTACCCATTGCACAAGCGCAAGGACGAAGATCAGCAATGGTATACCTGCGACTGTTGCGTTCTGAAACAAATTTGTGAAGTCCATTTTTTATCCTTTCCGACGCTGAAAAATCGCGTCTAATTTTGACGGGTGCGAATGATTGATAATCGCCCTACCATCTTGATTATACACATTTGCGGCCAATTGATAATGGTATTCCATCTCTTCCATGCGCCGTGCCCGCCCTGCTACGTCGCCAACTGGATACCCTTCGCAATAATGACTCCATTCCGGCGAGTGGTCAACGCCCCAAAGATGGACTTCATCGAATCCCGCGTAGTATGCAAGTTTCAGCGCGACATAAACCACAGTAAGCCCGCTGAAATAATGCTCACCAAAAAATGCGTCCCTGTCATGGGTGACAAGTTCGACGTTTGGCAGTTCGTACAGGTCGCTAGAACCGGCGTTCTTTTTCGCCAAGTAAGCAACCTCGGCATTTTTAGCCAGGCTGTAAATCTTGCGATGGTGGATAGTCAATACCTCATGGTCTACACAAACGTAATACGTCGGCTGAAAGCCGCAATAGTTGACGCCGAAAGCGGGCATGTCTTCAAGTAAGTGAACGGGCATATCGTTGAATGATTCGCCGTTGCCCGCAATGATGCACTTTTCCATGGTCACACCTCAATAATAACCACGCCATAAATAGCGCAAACAAGTTTATTTTTCAGGCGGTACACGGCGGTCTTGACGCCTTTCGCGTCCTCTACGACAACATTACCACGCGGGAGGGCGGTATAACGAAAGTCGGCGATATATTTGCACACTAAAACATCATTGACCACGCACGGGTAAACGGGTTGAAGTTCAAGGTCTTCAATCTCTCCGACTCTCTCAAGTAGCCTCAACTCTTGATAGCGGTTCGCCTCGCGCCGACTGGCAAATACATACCCGTCTACTTCGGTTTTGATCGCGTTGTACTTTCCCTGTCTTTGACTCATACGACCTCTTGTTCTGGGTGTCGTTCTTGGTACAGCCTTACTTCGTCCGGTGTCCAATCGGTTGACCATAGATGAATGGTTTTTATCTTTCCATCCACAATGGAAATGATAGACATTCGACGGCGTGATTTCACTTTGTAAATCGGGATAGGCTCGCAAAGAGGCTGAAACGGAAACCAATCCATTCCTGCAAAATAATTCTTTACCTTTCCGATATTCGCGGCGATTCGTTTTATCTTTGTCATTTGGTCATCCTTTCTGTGAGTAGTTTTATCTGGTCGGCTGGGGCAAGGAATCGCCCGCCGTTCGTTTCGATATATCCGCGTACTTCGGGAACCAACAAATTCTCACGCTCGGCACGCTCTTGCAGTTGTTCGTAACACTGGATAAACCGCGCCCGCCATGACATCTCTTCGTCCGTGTTACTTTGTCCGTAAGCGCGGATTCCAATAGTCTTGGCGGCTTTTTCCACGAGTGGGTGAGAGAATTGCGCCGAGTCTTCTTTCGCGCATGTGCCGAGTCTATAATTGCCAGTTACCACGATATGACGAAATTCCTGCCATGCTTCGTATGATGACGGTTGCCCTGTGACCATCCCTCGCAATTTGCCGACTGCCCCGCGAATCTCGCCAGTGGACGGAGCAAACGCCCGCCCTGGTTCCGTGCGGCACATCCTAACGGCGGCGTTAAGTGTTTCAGAGTCGATGTCTGATAAGTCCTCAACATAAACCGCAATGGTGAAAGCGTTTGTTTTCCAGTTCGGAAAAGCCGCTGAAAGTTTCGCAACGATGGTCTGTATCTCTTTTTCAGTTGCCATGTCTCATTGCCTCATAATCTCGAATTGCCTGAAAAGCGGATGGTTCGTTGACTGTGGTTTTTTTTGCGCTTTGGTATTGCGGCTTCTTTTCTTCCTGATTACCTTGCGTTTTCCAGCGGGTGAGGATTGCAGAGACGTACTTCCATCCGCGCTTGTTCTGGATTGCGGCTTCGTGAATGGCGTCAAGCGTCCATTGAAGCGGAATAATTGCAGAGGCTTCCCTGAGTTCGTCCGCAATCACTGGGGTTATCGTTCCAATCTCGGATTCATACGCCCGCGAGATTTGCGCTAGCGCGTCATCCTCATCATGTTTTTTGTCTGTGTTTAGTGAATCAGTACTTACTATATCGGGCAGTTCTCCACTTGTGGACGAACCACTTGTGGAAAACCCACCACTGGCTGATTTTTTAGCCTTGACAACGACCTTTGACGGGTTCGGGTTCTGTGATGGGCTTTCGTACACTTCGGTGATCCAGTCAAATTTTCCACGCTCAATCGTGACTCGTATCCTGTTCATATACCCACACTGGCGCAACTCGGCAAGCATCCGGCGAAGTTTATAATTCCCTGCTTTCCCGCTTTTCTCTAGGTTATCCATTCTGATCTGCCAATTATTCGGCTTCGATAACAAGAACCCCATAAGCCCGCGAGCCTCCCACGATAGCCGTTTATCGTTGAATGGTTCGTTGCTTGCTGTAAAATATTTTGCGTCTTTTTTTACACGGACTATACTCATATAAACTCCTTAAGTTTTGATGTAAAAATATTCTACAATAAAAAACGCCGAAAATCTTTCGCGTATCTTTTTGATATGAATTTGCAATTATTCTTTTGCTGATCTGTTGTAATATTGAAGTATGGAAAACAAATTCAGCACCACGCGCCGCTTTACGCCCTTCATGGGGGTATAGACAGCGCGTACGCTGTCTAAAACATAGTTAGGTGGCACATGGCAAAACGAAAGTTACGAATACATTGCGCGTTTGCTGGCTGTTCAGAATCGTTCTTTATGTATATGTCTAGCCAGAAGGAAGTCGCGCATCATATTTTGGTTTATCGTGGGTGGTTGTGCAATACACATAAAAGCCACCTAACACCGCTTGCACTGGACGCGGCTATTCAGCCGCCCGCCGAGCATGTCCAAAACTCGGATATTATCCCCGCTGGTGAAGTTGATATTCAGCCGCGCCAGTAAAGCAAACCGTTGGGCAGACCCTTCGAGAAAGTAGGCAAACATGAAACAACGCACAAAAGGTTTTTTGGCAAATGAAATAATCCGCCACGATAGTGAACAGTTTGATTACATTGCCGAGGC
>Ga0209277_10000367_pt1 | contig 22627 bp, 18 predicted proteins | sample JI81AbrownDNA_FD_187503 | JGI IMG/M metagenome (GOLD analysis project Ga0209277, IMG submission 187503) | Wastewater effluent complex algal communities from Wisconsin, to seasonally profile nutrient transformation and Carbon sequestration -... | ecosystem: Engineered > WWTP > Effluent > Algae... | reverse complement strand
TCTTCGCCATTAAGGAACCCTCCTCATGCTTCAACTAAAAACCACTCCATTCCATGAACGAACGTCCGCGTTGTGCCAGCCGCAGAATTGGCGCAAGTGGGCGGGATATTTCGCCGCAGGCTCGTACGAGCACACGCTCGACCGCGAGTATTGGGCGATCCGCAATGCGGCAGCGTTGATCGATGTCTCGCCGCTGATCAAGTATGTGATTAAAGGCAAAGACGCGGCAGCTTTGCTGCATCGCGTCACCACACGAGACATCCACAAGATGAAAGTTGGACAGGTCGCATATACCGGCTGGTGCGATGAAGAAGGCAAGATGATCGACGATGGCACGGTCACGCGCTTCGATGACTCAACCTTTCGCCTGACCTCTGCGGAACCGAATCTGCGCTGGCTGATGATGAACGCAGTCGGCATGGACGTGTCCATCACCGAAGTCACAGACGATGTGGCCGCGCTCAGTTTTCAGGGACCGAACACACGCAAAATCCTGAACATCGTTTCCGAAAAACCCGTGGATGAGTTGAAGTATTTCCGCATGATGAAAAATAAGATCAGCGGAGTCGAAGTCACCATTTCACGCACTGGCTACACCGGCGACCTCGGCTACGAGATCTGGATGGATGCGAAAGATGCGCTTCCGGTCTGGGATAAATTAATGGAAGTCGGCGGCGATTACGGCATTGCCCCCGTCGGCATTTTGGCAATGGACATGGCGCGCGTGGAAGCAGGTCTCTTCATGCTCGATGTGGATTACACATCCACAAGTCACGCATGGATCGAACCGCAGAAATCCTCTCCCTTTGAGTTGGGCCTCGATTGGACAGTCGCGCTTGATAAGCCCGGCTACTTCGTCGGTCGCCGCGCATTGGAAAAAGAAAAGCGCGAAGGCTCCACATGGAAGATGGTCGGTCTGGAAGTAGATTGGGTCGGCATGGAAAAACTATTCAACTCCGTTGGCTTGCCGCCGCAAATCCCCGGCATGGCTGTGCGCGGAAGTCTGCCAATCTTCGTTGGCAACGTGCAGGTTGGATATGCGTCCACATCCACATGGTCACCCGTGTTGAAAAAATATATTGCCCTCGCGCATTTGCAGAAGCCCTATTTTGAAATCGGCACGGATGTCCGCATGGAGATCACCGTCGAACATCATCGCCAGCACGCGCCTGCCAAAGTGGTCAAACTTCCGTTCTACGAACCCGAGTGGAAGAAGAAATGAATCCGGGAAACTCATTCGGAAAAATAAAACTAAATCAACTGGCAATTCTTCTCGGAATTGTTGTGCCGCTCGTTGGGTTGGCATTGCTAGCCTACATCGGCATCTACAACCGCTTCTGGGGTGATGACTGGTGCTACAACTTTGACTTCAAAACGCTGGGGATCGGCGGGACTCTCAACACCTATTTCATGACGGGACATGAAGCCCTGCGTGGATATGCAAACAACCGCTACTCGCTCACCCTCGTATCGGGCCTGCTCTATTTGACTGGGATATTCGGCGCCAAAATAACCGCTTCTCTCGTCATCGTAAGCTGGCTTATCGGGCTGACTTGGACATTCTCCAACCTGTCGAAGATCTTTGGCATCAATTCCAAAAGCGCTGTCATTTTGAGCGCAGCGACAATTTTGTATTTCACTCTGTATATCTCTCCGCAGAGATTCCAGGTTTTGTATTGGATTGCGGGCATTCACTACAGCCTGACCATCGTCACCGGGATTTTTCTTCTGGCGCTAGTCACATCTCAGGCAGCGCGTGAAACCCGCAGCAAAGCCGTTGACTACATCATTATCCCCGTTGCACTTCTGGCCGGTGGATTCTCCGAAACAGGCAGCGCATTTCTGCTCGGCGCATTCTCGCTGTTGTTGGTGACGGTTTGGTATCTCAAATGGAAGCAAACTGATTGGGCGGTCAAGGCATTCCCCACCACAGTCATTGCATTCGTCACTCTTGCGGTTGCCCTGCTGGTTCTGGCATCTGCCCCCTCCAACGCAGCGCGGACGGATGTCATCTCTGCCGAACGAACGGAACTATTCACCGCAATTCTGCTCTCCTTCCGCTTCGCCTTTGACTTTATGCTGGATTCATTCCTCAGCCTGCCCTTGCCACACGTGATGTTCATCGCAGTCTTTTTTGCTTTGCCCATTCTTTCATCCACCGAAAAACGCGCTGACCTTTTGAAAACCATCCTTTCGGTTGCGGCAGTGGCCGTAGTTCTCTGGCTGGTCATTTCAGCAGTACAAGCGCCAAGCGTGCTGTTCTACGGAGCGCCGCCTGACCCGCGCGGAAAGTCGCTTGCGCGTTTCACCATGCTCGTTGGCTTGGCTGTGATCGCATGGCTCCTCGGCAGGGAAATCCATTCCCGTTGGGATAACAAATGGATGACGATGGCAGCGCTCGCGGTAATGGTGATCAGCTCCGCATATACTGCCCGCACGATTACAAACACATACAAGGAAGTACCAGACTATGCCTATCGCGCACAGAAATGGGATGAACGCGATGCTCACATTCAACAAGCCATCACCGAAGGCCAAACCCTCGTGGAAGTAACAGTCATTGACATGAAAGGTCTCGGCGTTCAGGACATTATGAAGTCCAAAGACATGAATGGTGAATGGATCGTCGCTTGCAGCAGCCAGTTTTACGGTTTCGAAGGCATCAAAGCAGTCCAACCCTAGACAACAGACCACAGACCATGGACCGTCGTCTGCGGTCCATGGTCAATCAAAGGAATTATCTATGACATCATCCAACACATACGACGCAATCATCATCGGCGGCGGTCACAACGGACTTGTGGCTGGCGCATACCTCGCTCGCGCAGGCAAGAAAGTGGTCGTGCTTGAGCGCAGACACATTGCAGGCGGCGCGGCAGTGACCGAGGAAATTTTCCCTGGCTACAAGTTCACCGAGTTTTCGTACGTGGTGAGTCTGCTGCGCCCCGAAATTATCCGTGACCTGGAATTGCCCAAACACGGACTTAAGATCCTTCCGCTCCCATCCACTTTCACACCGATGGAAAACGGCGATTACCTTGGCGCATGGGATGACCACGACCTGACCCGCCGCGAAATCTATCGTCACTCACCCAAAGACGCGGAAGCCTACGATGAGTACGCGCGCGTCATGGCACGTGCCGCGAAAGCCATTAAGCCCATCATCAATTTGATTCCGCCCGACCCATCCTCGCTCAGTGTAAAGGACTTAATGGGCTTGCTCAAAGTCGGTCAATTCGCAGCGAATCTTTCTGAAAAAGAATTGTATGCCATCGCCAAACTCGCCACGCAATCATCCGCGGATTTGCTCGAAGAGTGGTTCGAGTTTGACCCGCTCAAAGGTACCAAAGCCGCCAGCGGAATCATCGGCACCTATCTCGGACCTCGTTCCCCCGGCACCGCGTATGTTTTGCTTCATCACTACATGGGCGAAATCGACGGCGCGTTCCGCGCCTGGGGTTTTGCCAAGAACGGCTCTGGCGGAGTTAGCGGCTCCATTCTCAGCGCGGCGAAAGCGCTCGGAGTGGAGGTCAGACTCAACGCAAGTGTGAAGCAGGTCATCGTTAAGAATGGACGCGCTGTTGGCGTCGCACTTGAGAACGGCGATGAACTCACATCCAAGGTCGTCATGTCTGCCGCTGACCCGAAGCGCACCTTCCTGCAATTTGTGGAAGGCAAACATTTTCCCGATGAATTCGTGACCGCGCTGCAAAACTTCCGCACACGCGGCTCGTCGGGCAAGGTCAACATTGCCTTGAGCAAACTGCCGAACTTTACAGCCATGCCGTACACGGGCAACGGCGCAAATTCAGTTCTGCATCGCGGCGCGGTTTCCATCAGCCCAAGCATTGATTACATCGAACGCGCCTACGACGACGCGAAGTACGGGCAGATTTCGAAGCGCCCGTATCTCGATATGATCTTCCCGTCCATGATCGACCCAGACATGGCGCCTCCCGGACAGCACGTAATGTCTTGCTTCGTGCAATATGCGCCGTACGATATCGAAGGCGGCTGGGATGACGCGAAGCGCGACCAACTCGGCGAAGCGGTCATCGCGACCATCGAACAATACGCGCCGAACATCCGCGAGTGCATCGTCGGCATGCAAGTCATTTCGCCGAAAGACATCGAAGCCATCGCGGGCATCACCGGCGGCAACATCTTCCACGGCGAATTGCTGCTGCACCAAATCTTCTTCCTGCGTCCCACCCCGCAATGGGCAGACTTCCGCACCCCGCTCAAAGGCTACTACTTCGGCGCAAGCGGCGCGCACCCAGGCGGCGGTGTGATGGGCGCAGCAGGCATGTTGGCGGCAAAAGAAATTTTGAAGGATGGAATGTAGACAATAAACCGCGGACAATGGACCACCGCTTCTTTCTTAACTGGAAGTTGATTCTGTTGAACGAAGTTTTGTCTACCCTTTGAGAATTTTTGTATGATTGAAAAACCTGACATTAGCGATGAGAAAATAATGGTTGCATTGAACGAGAATTATTCGATTCAGGTTAATCATATTGAATTCCTGCCAATTGGAAACGACTCGTCCGCGTTTGCGTATCGTGTGGAAGAAAAAAATGGAAATTCGTATTTTCTGAAGCTCAAAAGGGATTTCTTGAATTTTGCTGGGCTTTTCGTGCCGCGATTTCTGAAAGACAATGGAATTGCACAGGTCGTTGCTCCGCTCTCAACAAAGTCTCGGGAGCTTTGGGTAAATGCAGACGAGTTTGCTTTCATCCTCTATCCCTTCATTTTAGGGAATGAAGCCATGCAGGTTGGCATGACCGATGCTCAGTGGACAGAGTTTGGTTCAACATTGAAACGAATACATGCTACAGAACCTCCTTATGATATTTCGCAATATGTAAAGCGAGAGACTTTCGTTCCGAAATGGAGAAGGTACGCTACAGAGTTGCATAAGCAGGTTAACGCACGAAATTACGACGACCCTCATCAAAAAGGACTTGCGGATTTCTGGAAGAAAAACAACCAAACAATTCAAACTCTTATCGAGCGCACTGAAATGATAGGAAGGCTTCTCCAGCAGTCTGATCTGGAATTCTTGCTCTGTCACGCAGACATTCATACAGCCAACATTTTGATAACTCAAGACCAAAAAATGTTCATTGTTGACTGGGATGACACATTGCTGGCACCGAAAGAGCGCGACCTAATGTTTGTGCTCGGTGAGGGCTCAAATCATACAAGAGAAGAGCAAATGTTTTTCAAAGGATATGGGAACGTGGTGATCAACCAACTTGCGCTGGCATACTACAGGTACGAATGGTGTGTACAGGAAATTGGCGATTTTGGTGAACGAGTCTTTTCGACGAAGGACACAGGTGAAATGACAAAGCAAGAATCTGTAGCAGGATTTAAGAAGTTGTTTTTACACGACGATGTGATTGAAAGCGCGCTTAATACGCCATTTGAATCTGAGATAAGGAATAATTCATGACTAATCATTACGACACCATCATCATCGGCGCAGGGCACAATGGATTGGTCGCTGCCGCGTATCTCGCCAAGCAGGGAAAAAAGGTTCTTGTTCTCGAACGCCGAGTCATCGTCGGCGGCTCGGTTGTGACCGAATCCTTCAGCGAAGGCTTCACTGTTGACGCCGTTTGGACAGGTGGAACCCTCCGCCCGGATATTGTGAAGGATTTGAAATTGCCGCTTTCTGAAGTTAAAGAGAAGCCAGCTTTCATTTCTTTGCAACCAGACGGCAACCATCTCACCCTCGACGCCGAGTCTATCAAACGCATCTCCGGAAAAGACGCGGCACGCTTTCCCGAATTCGTCCGCTTCATGGACAAAGCCGCAAGCATTCTCGATACCGCCTACGCCACCATCATGCCGCGCCTGCCGCTGAATTTCAATATCCGCGAAGGCTATGGATTAATGGAGTTGGGACTCGAACTCAAACTTGCGGGTCGCAAAGACATGCTCAACTTCATCCGCGCCCTGCCGATGACCGCGCAGGAATTGCTCGACGAATATTTTGAATCTGATGTAGTCAAAGCAGCGATTGCATCTGTCGGTATCCACGGCTTCACCCTCGGACCGATGGGCGCAGGCACAGGCTACACATTGATTCACAACTGGCTGAATCGCGGCGGCTTGGCAAATGTCAATGTTGGCAAAGCTGGAGAAATTACACAAGCTCTTGCGAACGCGGTGAAATCCTTCGGTGGTGAAATTAGAACCGAGGCAGAAGTAAAAAGTATACAAGTAGACAAGTACACATGTACTGGCGTGGTGTTGGCAAACGGAGAGGAAATCAAGGCAGATATGGTGCTCTCCTCCGCAGACCCGAAACACACCCTGCTCAAACTCGTCGGCGCACAGGATTTGCCGCCTGAATTTGTCTGGCACACCCAATCCATCAAAATGCGCGGCTCGGTGGCAAAAATCCACTTGCAGACGAATGGCAATCACGGCATCCCCGAAGGGACAGTTGTCCTCGCCCCGTCCATTAAATATCTCGAACGCGCCTACGACGCCGCAAAGTACGGTGAGATTTCCGAGAAGCCGTATTTGGAAGTGACGACTTCTGGCAATGTGGTGAGTATCCATTTCCAATTTGCGCCGTACGCGTTGAAGAATGGTGATTGGAAAGTGGAAAGTGGAAAGATCGAAAATTTGGCAATCGACACATTGACGGAATACTTCCCCAATCTAAAATCGTCAATCATAAATCGTAAATTGATAACGCCTCAAGACTTGGAGTCCACTTACGGTCTCACCGAAGGCGACCTCAACCACGGTCAACTCATGCTCGATCAATTCCTGTTCATGCGACCAATACCGGGCTGGTCGAATCACAAAACGCCCATTGATAACTTGTATCTTTGCGGCAGCGGAGTCCACGGCGGGGGCGGAGTCAGCGGCGCGGCGGGACGGAATGCAGTAAAGGCTTTGAAGTAAACAAAAACATCCGACACTTCACCGTGTCGGATGTTTTGATTCAGCCAGTACCCTATTTACTTGGCGCGAATAGACTGGGCATATTGTTCAGGCGCCTTGCCAACAAGTTTCTTGAAATCGTTGACGAAGTGCGATTGATGGCTGTACCCCAAATCTGCGGCGACCAATGCCCAATTGGGGTCTTTAAGCTGAGCCGCCAATTCCACGGCTTCGAGCAGACGATAGCGCATCAACACCCACTTCAACCCGACCCCGACATATTTTTTGAAAAGATATTGAACCGTCCGCTCGCTGATGGAGAATCGCTCTGTGACCATTTCCACGGTGCGCAGGTCTTTGTCCGTGTTGACCGCTTCGAGGATCGACGTGATGAGCGTGAGGTTCTGGTCAATGCGCGGCTTCCTGGATAAAAGCAACTCCTCTACCTTGGCGACCATGGCTTCATCATTTTCCTGATCGAACAGGGCATACCGAAAATCTTCATTCGCTTCAGGGAAAACCGTCACCGTTTCGATCTCCTTGTCGGTTAGCGTGGCAATAGATTTTTTCCAGAACGGATAGAACCCACCCGGCTTGAACATCGTCCCAATAATCGAGCCAGTGTCCTTCACTTCGTAGGTATACATCCCGGTAGTGATGCCTGTGATCCAGGCACGATCTACGGTAAAGGCGAAATTGACATTGGAATGCGGCAGCACTTCAGAGATGTATGGAGGTTGTCCACGCAGATCCCAGTGGATAGTCCAATGATGTTCGACAAAGGGAATCAACTCGGACGAGGGCAGGTATCGGCTAAGTTCGAAGCGCGTGGCGGCGCGAGCCGGGTCCAGAATCCCCTTATGCCTGCTTGATTTTTTAGAAAATTGTTTTGCGGGTTTTTGCAATACAGCTTTCATAACGATTGCTATTATACAGGCTTAGGAGCATCAATATGAACAAATCTTTTTCAACTCAAAAACACATTACGATCAGCGCCCCAACCTATAAGGTTTGGGAAGCGCTTGCTTCCCCGAAGATCATCAAACAGTATATGTTCGGTACGGAAGTTGTTTCGACCTGGCACAAGGGTGACTCAGTTATTTATAAAGGCCAATGGGATGGGCAACCGTTCGAGGACAAGGGCACAATTCTTGAGATTTCGCCTGGGAAGGTTCTCAAACTTTCTTTTTTCAGCGCCTCCAGCGGGCTTGAGGATTGTCCCGAAAATCGCAGTTTGATCACATACGAAATTATCCCAGAAATTGACGGGTGCACCACGCTTTCCATAACTCAGGAGAATAATCCTTCCCAGTCAGCAGCTGATTTCGCCGGGGAAAATTGGGAAATGACTCTGAATCAGATCAAGCATCTATTGGAGAATTAATAGATATGGGTCCGACCTACTACAACACATTCATTGAGGTTGCCGAGGATTGTCCAGTAACCTCATCCGAGGTTCCGCAAGCCAAAGGCGAGACCAAGACAAAGGCAGTTCTTGAATATGAACTGATCGCCAAACATCCCTATAAGTACACTGGTGAGGACATCGCATTCCTTGTCCATGCGATATATAACGAGATCCCAAAAGAAAACTGGAAGGAAGAACGTATCAGGTTCTTTTCCAAAGGACAGCCCTGCCTGCGGGCATCTGCGTTAGGCAAGCGATATGGCTGGGGAACCCACCATAATGAAAACGGGATGGTGGCCCTCGTCCCGATGGAGTCAAAAGAGTACAGAAAATTTATAAGTATTTCTACATTAAAGCATCTCAAGGCAATGCGTACCAGGAAGGCTTGATATTTTAAGGACTCAACAATCCGTATGAAAAAAATTACAGCAACAAAACTTGATATTCATTCCATCGTCGGAACGTCCCTTGGTTACTTCGCTCCATGGCTGGCGGCCGTACTGCTTATTACATGGTCTGGTTATCCAGGGGTGGTTTGCATCACGCCAATGGCTTGGTTACTTGCAATTCCCATAGGAATGGTCTGCTCATTACGTTCAAAAACACAGAAATTCTCCACCCGCTTATTGGAATCAACACTGGCAGGCGGGATTCTTGGTCTATTACAAGGGTTGCTGTTTTTTATCATTATTCCTGTTATGGGACCGATCAAACCAGAGGAAGAGGCAAATCAAATGACCCTGAACCTCATCATGCTGACAGCCGGTGCTCTGATCGCAGCGGTACTTTCCCTGTTTTCTGCCTTCTCCACAGAGCGGCGTAAAAAAAGAGACAACGATATCCGAATAAATGAAAGCATTATGCGTGACCATGGGTTGTAAGAAAGGAAGCCTGAATCACGGTTAACTCATGCCAGACCAATTCATATTCATGCGACGAATCCCAGACTGGTCGAATCACAAAACGCCCATTGATAATCTCTATCTCTGCGGCAGCGGAGTCCACGGCGGCGGCGGAGTCAGCGGCGCGGCGGGACGGAATGCAGTAAAGGCTTTGAAGTAAATACACAGGTCACGTCTGAGACGTGACCTGTGTATTTACTGTGTTATATTTTTTCAAATGACCACTTCAAAAACACGCCTCTTCATCGCGGCAGGGATTATCGTCCTGTTGCTGACCCAGATCCTCTACGACCCGATCTCATCTGCAAAACATGCGTTGACAATCGCAAGCGTCCGCAGTCAATTGCCGCAGGCTAAAGCCAAATGGAATGCATCCGAAATTTCAGGTTACAGCTTCGAGATCATCGGTGATGGACGTTCCATCTGCCAGCCTTCTGCGCGGATCGAGGTTCAAGATGACAAAGTGGTCAACGTGGAAGTGTTGGGTCCAACACCGAAGATTCTCCCGCCCAATCAATGGACCGACCCCGATTGGGAGAACGAAGTCTTTTTGTGCAATTATCGAAATTTCACCATGACAAAAATCTTTGAACTGGTGGAGTTGACTCTGCAGAACTTTCCTTCCTCCATCCTGCAAGCGGACTTCGACTCTGAATACGGCTACGTCACATCCTTCGAGTATGGCATTTATGTTGGGCATGGGTTGGCGAGGCCAAAGATCAGCAATTGCTGTAACGTGTTCAAAATTCAAAACTTTCAGATCAAGTAAAAGTAGGTCACGCTTTCGCGTGACCTACTTTTTTTACAGACAACCGCTCAATTGAATTGCACGTGGATCACGCCCGAAGGCGAGACGTTTTGCCCAGGTACTTGGAAAAGCACGCAAGGCACGCGCGTCCATTGTCCCAGGCTTGCGGATTCTCCAACCAGCGAGGATGAGATTTTCAAAGATGCGTTCTGCGCCATCTTCGAGACTCCAGCCTTGTTCGGCGAGTGCGCCGCCGTTCAAGCGGATATCCAACACAGCCGAGGAACCCGCCACAGACTCCAAACCATGCAGGAGTCTGTCATCACCGATCAGAAAACTTTCCAACAGGCTGCCCCACGGAAAGTTGATGGTGATGTGCGAGATGAGTCCGTGCAGTTCATGCGGCAGGGCTTGCGCGCTGGCAATGATGTAGAGCAGGTTCGGCAGTTTGGCGCGCGAATGTTCGCGCAGATTCTCGCGGCACGAGTCTACGCCAATGACGAAGTGGCTGGGAAAATTATCAGCGTGGCAAAATGCAAATTTGCCGTCACCAGTTCCCAGGTCCAGCATGATGCGGTTGTAGTTTGCGAGCCGCGCGTAAAAGTCAGTCAAATCCAAGTTAAGGGACGTCTTGCCCCGAATTGTTTCCATTTGAAACCTCCAATTTGTCGAGTTGATAAAGCGGGACAAATTGGAGCGGGGCGGAGCACGAGCCGCATTGTTAAACGAAAACAGACGGCCGCGTCAGGCGCCGTCGAGATCATCGGGCGTAGGATTTTTACGAGTTAAGGGGAGTAAAGATTAGCAGGGCGGACGAGTGGTGTTCATGAAAAAATTTTAGCACCTTCCACGCACGGTGTTGATAAGAGTTTTATATGTAAATCAAATCGAGGACATTTGTAACTGGAATGTTACAAGCGCCCTTTATATTATCTATACAAATTGACGAATCGATTCATCAACAGGAGGAGCCTATGAAGATCACCGGCACGTTGACTCCCGAGTTTCAGGAAATCATTACACCTGAAGCGCTTCAGTTCGTGGAACAGATCGAACGCAAATTCGGCGAACGCAGGCGCGAACTGCTTGAAGCCCGCGCTGAGCGGCAAAAGAAAATTGACGCCGGAGCCTTGCCCGACTTTCCGCCTGACACTGCGGATGTGCGCGCCGCAGATTGGAAAGTGGCGCACATTCCGCCAGACCTGCAAAGCAGGCATGTCGAAATCACCGGCCCCACCGAACGAAAGATGATGATCAACGCCCTGAATTCCGGGGCCAGCGTTTTTATGGCGGACTTTGAAGACGCGAACTCTCCCACCTGGGAAAACATGATCCAGGGTCATCTCAACCTGCGCGACGCAATCGAACGAACCATCTCCCTCACCACCCCCGAAAAAATTTATAAACTGAACGACAAGCCTGCGACTCTGATCGTGCGTCCGCGCGGCTGGCATTTGACTGAAAAACACGCGCTTGTGGATGAAAAGCCGATCTCCGCTTCTTTCTTCGACTTTGGCCTGTATCTGTTTCACAATGCCTCCCGCCTCGCTGATAGAGGCTCCGGGCCGTACTTCTATTTGCCTAAATTAGAGAGTCATCTCGAAGCGCGTTTATGGAATGACGTATTCAATTTTGCACAGGATACGCTCGGCATTCCGCGCGGGACGATCAAAGTGACGGTGCTCATCGAAACGATTCTTGCTGCGTTTGAGATGGATGAAATTCTCTACGAATTGCGCGACCACATTGCCGCACTCAACGCAGGGCGCTGGGACTATATCTTCAGCACCATCAAAAAATTCAGCAAACGGACAGATTTCATTTTGCCCGACCGCGCACAGATCACGATGACTGTGCCGTTCATGCGCGCCTACACCGAATTACTGGTGAAGACCTGTCACCGCCGCGGAGCGCACGCGATTGGCGGCATGGCTGCATTCATCCCGAGCCGCAAAGACCCGCAGGTCAATGAGGTGGCGCTCTCAAAGGTGAGAGAAGATAAATTACGAGAATCAGCTGACGGCTTCGATGGAACGTGGGTTGCACATCCCGATCTGGTTCCCACCGCAAAGGAAGTATTCGATGCCGCGCTGGGCAAGAAGCCCCATCAAAAAGAAAGAATGCGCGAGGATGTGAATGTATCGGCGCAGGATTTGGTCAACTTCAACATCCCCAATGGACAAATTACCGAAGCAGGCCTGCGGCTGAACATCAATGTGGCCTTGCAATATTTGGAAGCGTGGCTGCGCGGCTCGGGCGCGGTAGCGATTTATAACCTGATGGAAGATGCCGCCACGGCGGAAATCTCGCGCGCACAAGTCTGGCAGTGGATTCATCATCCCACCGCTTCGCTCAATGATGGCAGAAAAATAACTATTGAGCTTTACCGTCAATTTCTGCCCGAGGAATTGGAAAAGATAAAAGCGCTCTACGGCCCGCAGGCATACGCAGCGAGTCAAATTGAAAAGGCCAAAGCCCTGTTCGACAGGCTGGTCACTGGCGACAGCTTCAGCGAGTTCCTCACGCTCAGCGCGTACGACGAGCTCGATTAAACCCAAATCACCCAACCAAGGAGAGGCCACCATGTATCAGAAGTATCAACCGAAATCGCTTGAGGAACTTAAGAAAGAGTGGGCAACAGACCCGCGCTGGGCGGGAGTCAAACGCACATACAGCGCCGAGGATGTGGACAACCTGCGCGGCACCTTCCAGCATGACCACACACTCGCCCGCATGGGCGCAGAACGCTTGTGGAATTTGCTGCATGAAGAAAAATACATCCATGCACTCGGCGCGTTGACCGGCAACCAGGCCGTGGAAATGATGCAGGCCGGCTTGAAAGCCATTTACCTGAGCGGCTGGCAGGTGGCAGGCGATGCAAATGATGCGCTCACCATGTATCCTGACCAAAGTCTGTATCCCGTCACCAGTGTGCCAACCGTGCTGCGCAAGCTCAACAACGCGCTCATCCGTGCCGACCAGATCCAGCACATGGAAGGCCGCGATGGCGAAGTGCAATACTTCGCGCCCATCGTAGCGGATGCCGAGGCTGGCTTCGGCGGCCCGCTCAACACCTTTGAGTTGATCAAGTCCATGATCGAAGCAGGCGCGGCGGGCATTCACCTTGAAGATCAGCTATCTTCATTAAAGAAGTGTGGACACATGGGCGGCAAGGTACTCGTCCCGATCCACGATTTTGTGCAGAAGCTAATCTCCGCCCGCCTCGCCGCAGACGTGATGGGTGTGCCGACCATCTTCATTGGCCGCACCGATGCCCTCAGCGCCAACCTGATCCGCGGTGACATTGACAAGGTGGATCACGAACATCTCAGCGGCGAACGCACTGCGGATGGTTTCTGGGTTGTCAAGAATGGTCTCGAATATGCCGTTGCCCGCGCACTCGAATTTGCCCCATATGTGGATTTGATCTGGTGCGAAACCTCCACGCCTGATCTTGATGAAGCCCGCGAATTCGCGATAGCCATCCACGAAAAATTCCCGGGCAAGATGCTGGCCTACAACTGCTCGCCATCCTTCAACTGGAAGCGCAAACTGAACGACGAACAGATCGCCACATTCCAGGAAAAACTTGGAGAGATGGGCTACAAATTCCAATTCATCACATTGGCAGGCTTCCACTCGCTCAATGCCAGCATGTTCGAGCTTGCACACGGCTATGCTCGCAACGGCATGTCTGCTTTTGTGAAGTTGCAGCAGCACGAATTTGAAATGGAAAAGACGATGGGCTTCCGCGCCATCAAGCACCAGTCCTTCGTGGGTGCGGGATACTTCGACTCCGTCCAGACCACCGTCACCGGCGGAGATGTCTCCACCAGCGCGATGAAAGGCTCCACCGAGGAACATCAATTCGGCGAGCATTAAAAAAATTCACCACAGAGTTCACAGAGAACACGGAGGAAAATCTCTTAAAAATCTCTGTGAGCTCTGTGCTCTCTGTGGTGAAAATATCTCCATACCACAAAACATGTCCTACGCTAAAATAGAGACATGCCATCCACCCTTCCCATTCTGCGCGCCCGCCGTGAAAAACGGCTTGAAAAGCAAAATAAAGAATCAGCCCGTTTACGCGGTGCGATCATCAGCGGGGGAATTGTTCTCTCTCTTTTGCTCGCAGTGGGAATCATCCTCGGCGCGTTCGCGTATGCCGATGTGACGCGTGAACTTCCCTCCACCGAAATTTTGCCGCGTTTGCTAAACCCGCCAGACGGCTTGCTTTTGCAACCCACACGCATCTACGACCGCAGCGGATTGCAATTGCTCTACACCTTCGCGCCTGAAAATTCGCCGCGCCGCTACATCCCCGTCAACCCCCAAAATCCGCAGCACATTCCTGAAAACCTCGTCAACGCCATCATTGCCGTGGCAGACCCGCAATTCAAAACGCATTCGGGGTATGCCATCCAAGGCTACAACGACCCGGAGATTCACTCCACCATCGCGCAGCGATTGGTTAGCAATTTGATTTTGTACAACGAGCCGCCATCCACGCGCCGCGCCATTCGCGAGCGTATTCTCGCCGCGCAGATCACCGCGCAATTCGGACGCACGCAAATTATCGAGTGGTATTTGAACAGCGCGAATTTCGGAAACCATGCCTACGGCGCGGATGCCGCCGCGCAGCTTTATTTCGGCAAGCCCGCCGATGAACTCACCCTCGCTGAATCCGCCATTCTCGCGGCGACCAGCGAAACGCCCGCGCTCAATCCGTTGGATGCTCCGCAAATCGCGTTGCAGCGCGGGCGCGAAACGATCCATATTTTGAATGGGCTTGGATTGGTGAGCAACGAAGCGACAGCGCTTGCATTGGCAGAGACTCCGAAGATGGAGTCCACGCCTCTTTCCGCGCCGGTAGTTGCTCCTGCTTTCGTGAACCTTGTCCTCGCCCAAGCAGACTCGCAAATTCCGCGCGAGCGAATCGAACGCGGCGGAATGACGATCATCACCACGCTGGATTATGACCTGCAAAAGCAAGCCGCCTGCGTGACAGAAGTGTACGCGACGCGCATGGCAGGCTTGCCTGCCCCAGAGACAGATTGCGACTCAGCACGGTTATTACCGTCTCTGCCGCCAGCCGTCACCTTTGCAGATTCGTCCGCAAGCGCGTTGATCCTCGACCCGAAAACAGGTCAGGTGCTGGCGATGGTCGGTGAAACCAATCAAGGCGTGGAAACTCCTCTTGCAACCGCACACAGGCCTGGGTCCAGTTTGGATGCGTTTGTCTATTTGACAGGATTCACCCGAGGCCTGAGTCCAGCTTCATTAACGTGGGATATCCCCAGCGGTGAAAATATCCAAAACTTTGACGGCCTTTATCACGGGCCGATGCGATTAAGAACCGCGCTGGCGAATGATTATCAAATCCCCGTGGAAACGTTGAAGACGCAAATGGGAATCGAGAACGTGACGAAGATCGCATCATCGTTCGGCATTGATTTGAATTCTGACCCTTCGACAGGCTCAGGGCAAGTGTCGATGCTGGAGCTTGCAGGCGCGTACGGAGTCTTTGGCACGCAAGGCGTGTATTTTGGACAGAACATAAACGATGAGTTTTTGCCTGTGAGTGTGCTGCGCGTGGAGAGTGCAGATCGTTCTGTGATTCTGGATTGGTCACTGCCACAGGCGCAAACGATCGTGACTCCTGCAATGTCATATTTGATGACACATGTGTTGAGTGATGAACCCGCGCGTTGGAATTCGTTTGGCAGGTCGAATGCGTTGGAGATCGGCAGACCTGCGAGTGTGAAGGTCGGGCAAACATCCGATGGACGCGATGCGTGGGTGGTCGGCTTTACGCCTTCGTATGTAGTAGCAACGTGGACAGGTGTGCGCGGTGAAGGTGATTCAGTGACACCGCGCTTCCCCGCCGCGCTGTGGAATGCACTGATGCAAACCGCATCGGAGAATACTCCCGCGGACGGCTGGACGATGCCGCAAGGCATCAGCGCGTTGACGGTCTGCGACCCTTCGGGAATGCTGCCCACGCGTGAATGTCCAAATTTGGTGACGGAAGTTTTCCTGAATGGCAGTGAACCGACTCAGGCAGATACCATGTTCCGCGAGTTTTCTGTCAATCGCGAAACAGGTTTACTTGCCACAGTATTCACCCCGCCCGAATTAATTGATAATCGCGTGTACATGCTCGTCCCTGAAAATGCGCGAGATTGGGCGCAAAGCACCGATTTGGATATTCCTCCCACTTCGTATGACGCGATCCAGTCCCCTCCCATTAATCCTGTTGCAAACATCACATCCCCGCAGTTGTTCGCAGATGTGAATGGCTCTGTACAAATTATCGGCACAGCTGCGGGAGATGGATTCTTGTATTATCGTGTGCAGGTCGGCAAGGGATTGAATCCGCAGGAGTGGATTCAGTTGGGTTCAGACATGCTTGCGCCTGTTACGAATGATGTCCTTGCAGAATGGGATACAACCGAATTAAGCGGCTTGTATGCTGTGCAGTTGGTTGTCGTGCGGGATGGTCAATTGGTGGATACGGCGGTGATTCAGGTGACGATCAGCGACTAGCGATTGTATATTCTGCATCATAAACAAGCGGCGGTTGACAAATTGTCAACCGCCGCTTTATTCAACCTTATTTGTCAAAAACTAAACTGTTACCGTGCCAGCACCTTTGCCATGTGGAAATATTCCATGTTGACCTTGCGCTTGTTGGAAATGACATCCGCCAGAGGGATAAAATCCACGCCTTTACCTTTGAGCCCGGTCATTACGCCGTGCGTGCCTTCGATCAACGCCTCCACAGCTTTGACGCCCATACGGGATGCGAGCAAACGGTCATACGCGGTCGGCGAACCGCCGCGCTGAATGTGACCGAGAATGGTCATACGGGTTTTGAAGCCGACATCGAGATCGTCAATGCGCTGTGCCAGATCTGTGGTTCGGATACCCGAGCCTTCGGCGTTGATGATGATGGCGTGGGTCTTGCCGCGCTTGTACGCTTCTTCCACTGTCGCAGCCACTTCATCCGCTGTGATCGGCACTTCGGGAATAAGCGCAACTTCCGCGCCACAAACAATGGCCGCCATGACAGCCAGATAGCCGCTATTCCGCCCCATTGTCTCCACCAAAAACGCACGCTGATGAGACGAGGCCGTATCGCGCAATTTATCAACGGCTTCCATGATGGTGTTCATGGCAGTGTCTGTTCCAATGGCTATGTTCGTACCCCAAATGTCATTGTCGATACTGCCGGGGATGCCAATGACTTTAACACCCTGCTTTGATAGCGCATGTGCGCCGTTCATCGAACCTTCACCACCGATTACGATCAACGCATCTATGCCTGCTTCATTCATCTTGCGGATCGCATCACGCTGGCCGGCTGGTTCCTGAAACCGTTTACTGCGGCTGGTTAACAACACAGTGCCGCCGCGCTGCAAAATACCGCCAACATCACGCGGACCTAATGGCTTAAACTCGCCATTGACCAAGCCCTCGTATCCGTGCATCACACCGATGACGTTCATATTATTTGAAAGCGCAGTACGCACCACAGCGCGAATTGCCGCATTCATACCGGGCGCATCACCGCCGGAAGTAAGTACCCCTATTGTAAATTTGTCTGCCATGTTAGATTTCTCTCTTAATCTGAAAATTATCAAAATCGCGTGCCACCACCACATTGGGAAAAACAGTCTGCGCTTCGGCAAACACATCTTTTCCACGATAACGGCGCGAAATATGCGTAAGAATTAATTTTTTAACCCCTGCTTTTATGGCGAGTTCCGCACCCATGCGTGCCGTGAGATGTGAAAACTGTTTTGCCATATCTGCTTCTTCATCCAAATACGTGGACTCGATCACAACCGCATCCGCGTCTTTGCAGAACTCGATCAGGTTATCCGTCCTACCGGCATCTCCCACAACGACAAGTTTGCTGCCCTTTTCCCAGTCACCCAGCACATCTTCCGGCAGGATGCGTGTACCGTCAGGCAGGGTGATCTCTTTGCCCGCAACCAGGTCACGGCGTTCAGGCCCAAACGGAACACCAAGTTCATCTGCCTTGCTCGCCAAAAATGGACGGCGCGCTTTTTCTTCAAAAATATACCCAAGGCAATCCGGTCCCTTGTGTGTAACCGGGAACGCAGTCACGGTGAAATCATCGGCTTCAAAAATGATGCCAGGTTTGATCTCGGTTAATTTCAAAGGCATGGGAGGCTGGTTGCCGCGCAGAACCACATCATAAAGAAGGGTCTTTACACGCTCCAGTGTGGAACGCCCGCCAAAGATCTCAAGTTCATCAATAGCTTCCCATCTTAAAAGCGTGGAGAGCAAACCACCCAACCCAAGGATATGATCGAGATGTCCATGAGTCAGCAGGATGCGAGTGATGCGTTTAAATCCAATACCTGATTGGAGGATTTGCCGCTGCGTACCTTCGCCGCAATCGACCAGAAAACGATACTCATTATGAGAAACGATCTGCCCCGCTAAACCCCGGTTTGCGGAAGGCGCAGAGGCAGATGTGCCAAGAAAAAGAATTTCGAACAAAGTTAAGTCCTTACCAAACTAGCCGCAGAGAATAAAAACTTTTCGCAAAATTCCCACGGCAAAGATTTTTTGAGAAGCCAAAAAGTCCTGCAATTGTACCTTATCGCTTGTCTAATCATTTACTTATTTTTGTCTGAAGCTTTAGCTCCAGTAGGGTTGAAATCCAAGGCGCAAGCCTTTGCTGTGAAGCCAAAGATAACAGACCATTTGTGCTATAATCTTTTCGGAATTACAAACGATGAATTCGAGTTTAACAACTCACAAAAAAAAATTCATCCTCCCTCCTTCATAATTCCTCCTTTCAAGTCATGCCCCTCCTTAAACCATCCACCCCACCCAAAAAAAACACAAAGCCTGCGGGTAAAACTCTCCCTCCCAAAAAAGGAGAAGCGCCGCACGCAAAACACGCGCCGCAATCTGTGCCGCCTCCCCCCGCACGCCAACTTTCCTGGTGGAATAAACTCTCCAACGAACGCAAGTTGGATGTGGTCGGCATCGGTCTCGCATTCATCGGCATCCTTATTCTTTTGGGGCTGCTCTCTCCCAACCGCTCGGCGCCTGTTGAAAAAGTAATTTTAGTTCTCGCCCAATTATTTGGCTGGGGGGTGTATATCCTTCCCATCGGTCTGCTCGTCTTCGGGCTTTGGCTTGTATTTCGCAAGATCGAGCGCATCCCCCCGCTTTCCACAGAACGCGCAGTCGGCAGCGGCATTCTCTTCCTTTGGCTGCTCACATTTCTTCATATCATCAGCGGCGCCACCGCCGAAACCGCCGAAGCCGTAGCCCTCACCGGCGCGGGCGGCGGCGTTATCGGCGCGCGCTTTCAATACTATCTCTGGGCTTGGGTCGGCGGCGGCGGAACTTTCTTCACCATGCTGGCATGGCTCATCTTCGGCATTGCCGTTTTTCTGGATAAACCCGTCCGCGACTTATTCTTCTGGCTCGCGCCGCTGATCGCAAAACTGCGCCAGTTGCTGAACAAATCCATCGCGCCTCAGACGCCGCTCGAAGCTGATCCTGCTTCGACAAACGGATTCACCCCGATAGACCCCAACGCCATGCCGCAGGTCACAACGACAGAAGTCCCTGCTGTTCAACCCACACGGACAACGAGCGGCGCAAACGTCATCCATTGGACACTGCCCGCCGTCAGCGACATTCTCAACCCCGGCAATGCGCCATCCATCAACGAAGAGTTCATTCAACAGCGCGCACGGCTAATCGAAGAAACTCTCGCCTCCTTTGGCGCGCCAGCGCAGGTAGTTGCGATCAGCCGAGGGCCAAGCATCACGCAATTCGGAGTGGAACCTCTATTTCTTGAGACCCGAGGCGGCGTGCGCACGAAGGTTCGCGTCAGCAAGATCGCATCCCTTTCAGATGATCTCGCGCTCGCACTAGCCGCACCACGCATCCGCATTCAAGCGCCGGTACCGGGGCATAGTTATGTGGGCATTGAAGTGCCGAATGAAGAAATGGCAATGGTGGCGCTGCGTGATATTCTGGAAACAGAAACCTACAAGAAAAATACAAAACCGCTCAACTTTGGCCTCGGGCGGGATGTGGCCGGTATGCCGGTCATTGCCAGCATCGAAGGGATGCCACACTTGTTGATCGCAGGTACAACCGGCTCCGGTAAATCGGTCTGCGTCAATTCCATCCTCACTTGTATGCTGCTCTACAACACCCCCGATGACCTACGCCTCGTGCTCGTTGACCCGAAGCGCGTGGAGTTGACGGGTTACAACGGCATCCCGCACTTGCTCGGCCCCGTAGTAGTTGAAATGGATCGCGTCATCGGCGCACTGCAATGGATGACCCGCGAAATGGACAAGCGTTATCACATGTTCGCACAGGTCGGTTCGCGCAACATCACAGACTACAACGCCAAGATGAAGCTAAAAGGCGAAAAGAAACTCCCCTACCTCGTCATCATCATTGACGAGCTGGCAGACTTAATGATGATCGCCCCCGATGAAACGGAAAAGACCATCACACGCCTCGCACAGTTATCACGCGCCACCGGCATTCACATGGTACTCGCCACCCAGCGCCCCTCTGTGGATGTAGTGACAGGTCTCATCAAAGCCAACTTCCCTGCCCGCATTGCTTTCGCCGTAGCCTCCAACACAGACAGCCGCGTCATCCTCGACCAACCCGGCGCAGAACGATTGCTCGGACGCGGTGACATGCTCTATCAGGCACCGGATGCACCATCCGCTGCGCGTTTGCAGGGCGTGTATGTTTCAGACAGTGAAATTCAAAATTTGGTGGAATACTGGCGCACACAGGCAGGCGGCGGAAGTACCTACGCGGTAGCTGGCGGTATGCCCGCAGATTCCATCCCTGAGAATGTGCCGCTTAAACAGGCTCCACTTTGGGAAAAAGAAAAAGTAGACGGTGACCCGCTTTATGATGACGCCGTGGACATCGTCCGCAAAGAAGGCCGCGCCTCCGTCTCCATGCTGCAACGCAGATTACGCATCGGCTACACCCGCGCCTCCCGCATTGTAGACACAATGGAAGATAAAAAGATCGTCGGCCCACCGGAAGGCGCCACGCAAATGCGCCAGGTGCTGGATTACGGTCCCACTGCACCGCCGAAGGATGATGGGTATTAAGAAAAAAAGGGTTGCCTATATGGCAATCCTTTTTTTCTTAAGCAGACTTTTACAACTTTGAAAAGTATAAAATTTGAATTTATGTTGCATAGTATAATTTCAACGATATTTCCCTTGGAGGATTTATGACCGAAAAAAAGATACGCGTATTAGTTGCCAAACCCGGGCTGGATGGGCATGACCGTGGCGCAAAAGTTGTCGCCCGCGCCCTGCGAGATGCCGGCATGGAAGTGATCTACACCGGCCTGCGCCAGACTCCTGAAATGATCGCTGAAGCCGCTCTTCAGGAAGATGTGGATGTGGTTGGCTTATCCATTCTCTCTGGCGCTCACATGGCATTAACTCCGCGCATTATGGAGTTATTAAAAGCAAATGGACAAACCCACGTAAAAGTCTTTATCGGCGGCATCATTCCAGACGAAGACCTGCAACAATTAAAAGAATTGGGAGTGACTGGCGTCTTCGGACCCGGCGCTTCCACCGAAGATATTATTCGTGACGTTCAAACCGCAGTAGCAGGATAACCTTCTCTACACAGAGCCCACGCTCTGTGTTTTGTTGTTAAACCAAAATCAACTACAGATGAACACGAATAAAAGGGATTTGATTGTCGATCCAACTAGTGTTTATCCAATTTATCTGTGGTTAAAAAAATTCACAAACTCATGACCTACTCTCAGGCAGTTCTAAACGGTGATCGTCTTTCCCTGGCACGCTTGCTTACACAAGTGGAAAACAACACGCCTGATGGACGAACCGCATTAATTGAATTATTCCCGCACACAGGCAAGGCGCATCTCATCGGTGTCACCGGTGCGCCGGGCACGGGCAAGTCTTCGCTGGTGAATCAGCTTGCGCTGTATTATCGTAAAGTGGAAAACAAGCGTGTTGCCATTGTAGCTGTCGATCCATCCAGTCCATTCACGGGCGGCGCGGTGCTCGGTGACCGTGTGCGCATGCGCGACCTTTCCGGCGACCCGAATGTCTTCATCCGTTCGATGGCGACTCGTGGTTCGTTGGGCGGGTTGGCGCAATCCACTGCCAACATGGTGCAGGTCTTTGATGCGGCAGGGTTCGACGTCATCATCATTGAAACTGTTGGCGCAGGCCAAAGCGAAGTGGATGTTGCTCGCCTTGCGCACACCACTCTGGTCGTGGAAGCGCCCGGCCTCGGCGACGACATTCAAGCCATCAAAGCCGGCATTTTGGAAATTGCAGATATTCTCGTCATCAACAAAGCAGACAGGCCTGGCGTGGAAAATACCGAGAAGGCATTAAAGTCGATGCTGGATTTGGCACACCCCACCGAGCGAGTCTTTCAACACCACGGTTCCACCATGCGAACGCCCTTCGATCAAACTCAGGGCAAGCCTGCTCCTAAACAAGATTCATCTGCCACGCTGATGTGGATTCCACCTATTCAAAAAACGGTTGCCGTTGAAAGCAAAGGAATTGTGGAACTCGCAGAGTCCATTGGGCGGCATGTTGTGCATCTCCGTCAGAGTGGAGATTG
>Ga0209277_10000366_pt1 | contig 22657 bp, 26 predicted proteins | sample JI81AbrownDNA_FD_187503 | JGI IMG/M metagenome (GOLD analysis project Ga0209277, IMG submission 187503) | Wastewater effluent complex algal communities from Wisconsin, to seasonally profile nutrient transformation and Carbon sequestration -... | ecosystem: Engineered > WWTP > Effluent > Algae... | reverse complement strand
ATGGGTAGATTCCGTATTAGGGAAATTGCCTATGAAATTATGAACGATGACGATCAAGAGTGAACCAAGCTGTCACCCCCGAAGTCTTTTATCGGGGGTCTCAAGAAGTTGAGATTCCCGATTGAAAATTTCGGGAATGACATATTAGGTGTCCATCGGTGGTAAATCTTCTAAAGCCCAGGCTTACATATATATCAAGCCACATTCCTCTTTTTCACTTTCATTTCCTCAGCGATGAGTTTCTCCAAATAGCGCCTAATCATGGTTCGCTTTTTAAGATCATAGGTTTCAAAGTATTCCTCAAAAAAATAATCACCAAATTCAGAGGGATAAGAATATTCTTTTCCATCGTGAGATTCAGTAATCCAATCTTCTCCGCCTTTCTCGATAATCTCAAAATTTTCAGAGCTATATAAATAGGGTTCTCCTACATCGCTAAGGATTCGATAGGAATTAGATTCAATTCCAATGACACGATAAATATTTCCAACCGAAAGAGAGTTTTGGGAGTTTGTAAGTTTAACTTTCATATTAATCTAAGGGGACTGTTTTAATTTCATATTTCCCAAAGGCATTTTCATACCAATGGTATTCAAACATGCGTCCATTTTTATCTAATAATACTTCACTGCTTTTTTTAATCCAGTCCTTTTTTTGACCTCCATACTGATTCAGCAATCGATCAATATCTTTGATTCTGTAGGTAATAATTCTTGATCTACTTAGAATTTTCTTTGTCAATACGGCTGTCGGATAATACCAATAAGAACTTCCAGAAGGCTTTTCAGGTTTAAGACCTTCCGGTAATTCAGGCTGTAAGTTATTTTCATCTTTGAATGAATCGGAGAAATCGGACATGAAAAATATGTCCCAAGTATATCTTCCTATAAAATAACTAAAGATGGTAAATGAAATAAAAATTACAACAAAGACTAACGTCCGTCTTTTTGAGTGACTTCCACTTTCTGCTAAAATATCATTACTATTTTGATCTACTTCACTAATCATAAAAATACTAATATTATAATGGCCTTTTATGAAGCAAGTTAATATTTAAATTATGGGCACAGTAGATTTAACGGCATTAATCCCCAAATCATACTGAACTTGCAGACTAATCCAGTAAGCCTCATCTACACCAAAGAATTTTCCGAGAGCAATAGACACAAGCATATCGAGCTACCGCTTTCACTTTGTTAGCCTCTTATTCATCTTTTCGTCTAACGCATCTAGTTTGGATTCCCAGTCTTTTTCTGTAAGTGGTTGTGGCAAATCTATATATGTCGGCTCTGTGTAAGATGTGTCGTCATCCATAGGATCAAAGCCTGCGAATCCTCCTAGAAAATCAACTAATTCTCCCGCATAGAATCCAATTCGAACTCCTAGAATAAATCCCAAAGATAATTCAACGGGATAAAATTCTATATTTTCATAGTAGTGACAACGTTGCACATCATCTCTATACCGAACGACTAATATACGCCTACATCGATTTCCTGTGAATACTCTATAAAATTTATTTTCTACTCTTCGCGTATCAGCATTAATTGGCTCGTGAAAAGAATTTGCCATAAGTAAAGGATTTCCAAAGTAACCATATGTCTCACCACTATCATACATTAGAACTTTATTGTCAGGATCGCCTACTCTATATTTACCGATATGACTAAGCCGAATTCCAACACCCTTACCATTTTTATTATATGCAACACCAAAAATAGGAAAAAGAATAACGGTATTAAACCCATAAACATTTGCTCCTACCCCAAAAGTGGGAATATCCTTTAAATCATTCCCTCTATTGGCTATATACTGTTTGGCGCTCGCACAAAATAGAATTTGGGAAATGAGAAATATGACGATTAGCCTTAATCTGCTTTGTTTGTTGAATTGTATTTTACTTCTAAAATTTGCACGCATACTTTTTATTCCTAATCGTTATTAGGAATAAGTTATCATAGAAATAAAAATTTGTCTATGGGTAAATCCCGCTATTAGGGAAATTGCCTATGAGTTTGATAGGGCAGTTATCCTGTCATTTCGAATTGCTGTATCAGCGTAAGCGTGAGAAATCTATCTGACAAACATAGTATTAGGTTTATCTTATACTTTGTTTGTAAAATAGACCTCTCACCGGTGAGGCAGGTTCGAGGTGACTGTGGTCACTCCGATTCCACTTCAATCTTCTCTAACTCTTCTTCTTCATTTAATTTCTCCGGTCCTTTTAATTCAGCGACCAAATCTTTTGTTAATTGAAAATAAGCGTTTACTTTCTTGGCTACTTTCTCACCATACTTCTCCGAGTAAGTCTTGATGAGCGACATATTCGCAGTAGCCTCTAAAGGTAATTTATCTATAGCCTTAGATTCCCAAATTACTACACCGTTGGAACATTTCTGTAGCATTCCTTTGAGCGCAAACTCTGATTTACCGCCCATTGGAGTCTCTCGCATCTCGGAGGTTAAAATTCCTTCTATCTTAGGAAATTCTTTTAGAGAGCATACATTCTTAAACTTCGCCGGTGCTTTATACACAATAAAAAGCGAATGATGCGAAATCTCTTGACGCATTATATCATGCAGCATTGCGTTCTCTTCTTTCGAAATCTGATTGTCTTTAGAAGGTAAAATTAAAATCCGTTTTGTAGTAGTCACATCCGCCGCAAGGTTCGGAGACTTTTTTACATACTGAATCGAACTACACTGAGTAAATAGGAATACGAGTAGAAAGCTCAAAAATAAGTTTTGCATATATCTACAAACTGCTAAACAAGGGAATCTTTTCAAGTAGAAAAGACAAAAAGGTTTCTCTTGCTCTAGAAAATTAGATTGAAAACATTTTAGCAAACTAATACAATGAATTTTAAACCCATTAGGAGATATAAATGGCAACTATTCAAATGGAATCAATGAATATCGAAGCAAAAAAAGTCGAGCTCATTTCTAAAATCACTAGACTCATTGATTATTCTGTACTCCTTGAGCTAGAAAAGATTTTATATAAATCCGAGCAGGAGTCAGAAGAGTGGGATTCCTTAACTAATGTAGAAAAAGAAAAAATCGAACGAGGCTTGGATAGTATTAAGAAAGGAAAAGTCATTTCGCATTCAGTAGTAAAAGAAACAATAAATCAATTTATAAAAGAGTTATAGAACGAATGGCTTATGATGTGCGATGGTCTGAGGATGCCCTCACTGATTTTAAAGAAATTTTAACTTACCTAAATGAACAATGGGGTAGTAACTCTGTTATAAAGTTTCAAGCAAAAGTAGAAAAAGAAATTGAAATCATTTCCGAAATGCCTGGAATTTTTCCCTTCCTAAATAAATTAAAACGAATCCGAAAGTGCGTTATAGTAAAACAAGTTTCTCTTTATTACATGGAACTAGAAATTGAAAAAGAAATTTATATAATTCGATTACTAGATAATAGACAAAATCCTGAAACCATTCAAGAAGAGTTAAATAAGTATTAATCTCTAAAAAATAGCGCATAATATATGAATATCCACGCGAACAGAATCCATCCCTTTTCCTATTTCGGTATGTGTTTATTGACTATACCACTAATAGTAGTATTTTCCTATTTTATGTATTTAGATATACGGTTGGATTTTTTTCATACCAAGGAAATTTCTGCAAACATTGTGAATTGGGAAATAAAGTATTCTAAACACAATGTCAATTATTTAGTTCATTATGAATTTGCGATTCACGAAAGTAAACCGGTCATTATTACTGGATCTGGTGGTTTAGCCCATCAAGAATTTGAAAATTCAAAATTGTATCCGCATATTCAAATTGAGTATTCGGTAAGTAACCCGGATATTAATCGACCGATTAAAAAAAATAAAAATACTTCGAAATATATAGGAAGTATTTTTATAATTCTTATTTCTTTCCCCATTGCAATCATCGGGATTGTCGGTCTTTTTATTTTTCCATTTACATCAAAAGAATCAATCCAAATAAAGTAATTAATTCAATGCGTCCTTATGATTAAAAGCAATACATTCACAAACTAATGAACGAAGGAAAAATTAAATCGGAAGTGATTGACTTTTTAGATGAGTTCATTTTTCTATTTGATGAAAATCTCCTATGAAAAATAAAGTTAGAATGAGAACAAAGCAATAGAGGTAGAGAATGAAAACAAGATTACAAATTTTTAAAGAGTCCACAATTTATGTTTTTGCATTGGGATTTTTGAGTGGAATATTTCATTCTATTTTAAGCTTTGTTATAGGCAATGAAAGTTGGGTGGCTCCCGTTCTGAGCGGCTTAGTTTCCTTTGTCGCTACTTGTTTTTTGATGGGATACCTATTCGAAAAAGAAAAGCCTCTCTGGCTAGGCTCTCTTCAATATATAGTTATTGGAATATTCGCAATTCTTTTAACGATATTGATTACTGCCATCGGCTTACCATTCGTATTAGAATTAATTGCAAACTGGGCTAGTGATTTTTTTAAAAGTCAAATTTCAAATAGCGGCTTAGCAGGATTTGTCTTAATTATTCCATTAATCCTATTATCATTTTTTCTTGCCTTGTTTGGTCTTATCGCATACTTAGCGTTAACCTTTTTTCTGGGCAACTGGGTATTTTCTTATATTTTACAATTAGCATTTAATAAATATATCATTCATACGCCTATAGATAAATCAAAGCATATAGATTGAACTCAAATGCTAAGTAATTTTCAACAGTAATAAAATATATTAGTCACTCACCTTACGCAAGGTGAGTGACCAGCGTGCCCATGCTGGATTTTGGGCTACACCTAACGGTGGGTTCGCTGCCGCGGGCTATTGATTTTATTAATTCATTAGATTTATCTAATATTCTTAATTTCGTTAACAATTCCATAGTTTTATTTTTTTTGCGTAAGGTGAATTCGTAATATCTTATACTAAAATTTTTCAAAGCCTGAGATAGATATAAATCTTTCCCTATTTAATATTTTTATTTTTGTAAAGGATACCTATTTTCGGAAATTGATTTACGATTTTTTTGCAAATTCTTACTGTTGTCATAAACAGAGGAGACTTGCATGAAAATAAAACCAATCGCTACAAAAATATTTTTTATTCTAAGTTTATTTTTACTAATAGACTGCAATAAAAAAACAGACACACAAAAACCGGATACTCAAGCCGCAGAAATTATTTCTCGGATATCAGATACAAAAAATAAAATATTAGAATTCCAAAAAGATGGAAAACGTCTCTGTCAGAACGAGGGAGATTGTCTCTTTTTAAGTTTCTGGGATTTTGATGGAACGATTTTAAAAGGAGATTGTAGCGAAGGTCTAGTTGAAGATGGAAAGCAAATCTACAAAGGTATGGATCAACTTGCTATCGAAGGAGGTTACTCAGAAGTATTCGCAAAAGATAAGTTTGAGGATTTTGAGAAAGAATATAAACGTTTGGATTTAGGCAAAGGACATCTCGTAGCCTATGAATTTCTCGCCCAAATTTACAAAGGGCAAGTTAGAAAAAAAATGGAAGCGTTTTCTGCTATTCAGTTTGAAAATTCATTTCAGAAATATTATTTCAAACAAAGCATTGAAATATTTGACCATATGCGAACTCAAAAAGATTTCCGTGTGTTTGTGATTTCAGCAAGTCCTGATTTCTTTGTAAAGGGTGCGGCTAATACAGTTAGTCTACCACCTACTCAAGTCAGAGGAATTAACGTTGAAGATAAAGATGGGAAATTAACAAATAGACTCATATTTCCAATCAATTACGCACAGGGTAAAACAGAATCTGTTCAAAAGATTGTAAACGAAGTCCTCGCAGAAGGAAAATACAAAAATGTATTTGTTCTAGCCGGCTTTGGAAATAGCTATCATACAGACGGAGAATTTTTATCTTATATCGCTAAACAGGATCTTCCGGCTGGTAAACCAATCGCTGTCATGGTAAATGGTGGAAAATCTCCAACTCAATACGATGGCTTATTTTATACTGTGAATCATGTAATGACTATAAAGTAACGTTTACTCATCTCCGGTCTAGCTACGCTTATATCTTCGGTGGTTGTGCGGTGTAAGTTGCGGTGGCTATCCGGTGTTAGACCGGAGCTATAAGCGTAGCTGAACCGGGGATGAAGCATCGTAGGTATATGGATTGCAAAAGAAAGAGTGGCGAAATAGTGTTGCAATGAGAGACAGAAGGAAAACAAAAAATGACCGATACTTGGACACAAAGATGGAATGAGAGATTTAGTGCAGAAGAGTTTGCTTATGGAGAGGAACCCAATCTTTATTTGAAAGAAGAGTTAGAAAAATTCCCTAAAGGAAAAATTCTTTTTGGAGGAGAAGGCGAAGGGCGTAATGCTGTGTTTGCCGCTAGACTTGGTTGGGAAGTTTCAGCCTTTGATATTAGTGTCGAAGGAAAAAAGAAAGCACAAAAGCTTGCCGAAAAAAATAAAGTCACACTCGACTATCGAGTTGGTCAATTGGAAACCCTGCAATTTCAATCGGAAGAATTTGATGCTGTTGCATTAATCTATGCTCACTTCCCTGCGGAGATAAAATCATTCTACCACAAGACATTAGATACCTATTTACGCAAAGGTGGTATCATCATTTTTGAAGCTTTCAGCAAGAAGCACCTGGAGTATGTCACCAAGAATGAAAAAGTTGGCGGACCTAGAGACATACAATCATTATTCTCCATTGACGAAATCAAATCAGACTTTGCAAATTATGAAATCATCGAGTTAGCAGAAAAAGAAATCGAACTCAGTGAAGGTTCGTTTCATAATGGAACTGGCTCAGTCATACGATTTGTTGGACAGAAGAAATAAAAATTAAAGCTTCTCCGGTATTAAAAACTCATAAGTCTTTCCTGTAGGAATGTCAAAATTATATTTGCCGGTGCGAATCCAGGGGTTATGCAGAATTAACTCCTTATAGGTAGTTCCATTTGCAATAGCAAAGTCGGGTAGGCTAGGGATTGATTCTGTAACGGGAACTATTTTTAATTTGTAAGAAGGATATTGTATACTTTCCGACAAATCAAAATTATACTCTTGTGGGTTACTCAGTATTAGCTTTAATGCAATGATTCGAAATACATAACGGGCTGTTTCCTGGTTCAAATAAAGCTTATAATAATTATTCATCTTTTGAGAAGTAACAGCATCTTTCATTCCACGTTGTCCTCTGTTGTAAGCAGCAGCGACTAATGTCCAGTTGCCGAACTCTTTGTAGGCATCGAGTAAGTATTTACAAGCAGCGCGAGTGGATTTTATAAAATGTCTTCTCTCATCTGCGTAATTGCTTACTTCCAGTCCATATCCTTCTGCTGTGCCTTGCATGAATTGCCAGAGTCCAGCAGCGTTCGCAGATGAAGTTGCATTTGGATTTAGGGCACTCTCAGCAACAGCGAGATAAAAGAAGTCTTCTGGAATTCCATTTTCTTTTAGTATCTTCTCAATTGGTTCTTTATAACGCTTCACATTTTTATAAATTAGAATTGTTGCTGAGTGATAATTCTGATTTACAATCATTTCCCTATCTAAGCGTTCAAGCACGTCTTGGTCTTCTAGGGGAACTCTTTCCCCTGCAAAGGTTACGTTAGACGGCAGTTTAGGGGGACGGACAATTTGCTCGGTAACTCCTGTTGTTATAGTGTTACATGACTGTAAGGATAGGAAAATGAAAACAAAGAAAAGGATGTAGGATTTCATAATGCATTGTTTTTTTGAAATGAGAATTAGGAAACCTCTTTTGGAAGATGTTTTCCAAAAACCTCTTGACACTCCTTTTTCAGAGACTAGGCTGACGATTGAATTATGCTAAACATGGAATCAAATTCGTTAGTAATAGATTTAAAACCTGATTGGTCAGAATTGGACAAAATTTCTGATTTATTAGAAAAGTTTTTGAACGACCCTTCGTTTAATAGGGATGATTTTGATGCTTTAAAAATGGTGGTAACGGAGTTAGTAGAAAATGGAATTAAATATGGATACTTTCAGACACCTGAATCAACTTTCCAATTATCACTGAGAAAAAAAAGAAACCGGATTCTAATCGAAGTAAAAAACCAAATCAAAGATTCGGAGCTAGAACATTTACGAAGGCTCGATGCTAAGATTCAATGGATTCGCGGATACCAAAATCCTTTCGAAGCCTACGTTGAAAAATTAAAAGAGATTTCGAATAAAACTTTAGCTGAAGGGGAAAGTGGATTAGGCCTTGTTAGGATAGCTTACGAAGGCCAGTCAATCTTAGATTTTTATGTGAATGAAAACAATTTATTGGCAGTTTCTGCTGTTTACCAATATTAATTTTTGAGGGAAAAATGAGCGAAATTAAAACATACGAAGAGAATCGTTTAAAATTAGAAGTTAATTTTGGTGAATCTCAAATCATTATTCGGTGGCTCGGTGAGAGCAAAGATAGAGAGCCGATCAAATTCTTAGCGCCAATTTTTGATGCAATTTATGCAAAGAACCTAACCAAACCAATCATTATGGATTTTACGGGGTTTGAATATATGAACTCATCTACTGTAACGCCTATAGTAAAACAATTGGAACGTGCTAAAAAAGAAAATCGCAAAGTTACAATTCATTATAAGAAGGGATTGAAGTGGCAAGAATTGAGTTTTGCCGCACTTAGAGTTTTTAATATACCTGATTTAATTGAAGTTGTTGGAATTTAATTGGAATGAGTCAAGCTACCACTACACAAAATACATTGGAGTCTTTAGATTCTATAGATAGTTTTCCAGATTATTTAGATTCTCTTTTGCATTCTTGGCTAAAAATATTAACTGCGTTAGGATTTACTTTATTTCCTATTTTCTTTATTCTTGATATTTTTATAATTCCTTCTGACGAAAAATATTTACTTCCCTGGTTTGCCGCCTATCGTCTTGCTACTACCGGTTTTATCATTATCCAATATTTTTTAATCTCAAAACTAAAAGCATCTCGTTACTCATTTATTCACGGATATTTGTTTACATTAGCTGCAAGTCTTGCCATTGTTTTAATGACAGTTAATTTAGGAGGCTTTAATTCTTCTTACTATGCAGGATTAAATCTTGTAATCATTGCGGTTAATCTTCTTTTGCCCTGGAAAGCAATTCATTCTGCACTTAATGGATTGGCAACTGTGCTTTTGTATTTGATCTTAAATGCTATTTGGGGAAAAGATTTTCATTTATACAATTTAATCAATAATTTCTATTTTTTAAGTTCAACAGTGATTATTGCGACTAGCATTAATCATGTAAAGTATGTCCTTGTAAGAAAAGAATTTGAAAGTAGAAAAAGTCTTCAAGAGGCAAGGGACGCTCTTTGGAGTGAAATGGAAGTTGCAAAGAGAATTCAAACTGCACTCACACCTCCAGATGATAAAGTGGGTGGCTATGAAATATCAGCAACTATGCTTCCTGCCACAGAAGTCGGTGGAGACTATTACGATATAATTCGCACAGATAAAAATCCATGGGTATTGATTGGCGATGTTTCCGGGCACGGGGTTGAGTCAGGGCTTATTATGATGATGGCACAAACATGTATTCGAACTGTGTTATCTAATAATCCAGCCGAAAAACCAAATAGGCTCCTCATCGAATTAAATAAAGTTATCAAAGAGAATATTGCTCTGTTAAAAGTAGACAGATATATGACAATTACTGGAATTTGTTTATTTTCGGATAGTCTATATTATGCGGGATCGCATCAGGATATTCTAGTATATCGAAATGCTAAAAAAACGGTAGAGGTTTTCCAAACCTACGGAACTTGGGTTGGCATGCTAGATGACATTGACGCTTATATGCAAAATTATAGTATACCTATTGAACAGGGAGACTTAGTTTTGTTATTTACGGATGGAATTACCGAGTTAAAATATAATGGTGTTGACATGTATGGGCAAGAAAGACTTATTGAGAGTTTACTTAAGTATAGCCACCTCTCGGGAAGAGAAATCGTTGAAAATATAATTAAAGATGCATTGTCAAAAACAGATTTACAGGATGATGATATTACTTTAGTCTTACTACGAAAGGTTTAAAGAGTAATTTTGAAATCAAAAGAGCGCAGAAATAATATTCGCATTCGTCTTCATGATGAAGAGAATTCCTACATTCACTTAGTTTTTGAAGGGACGGAAATAAAAGGAAAGATTTATGACTATTCCCGATTCGGACTTGGTATATGTGTCCCGATCATAGAAGCTATGTTCATCAAAAAAACACATCCAATTCAAAACTGTATAATCTTTGCTTATGGTCATAAGAAAGAACTTGGTAATGGAAAGGTTGTTCATTTAGAAACAATGAATGAAGAAATGTTTCTAGGGGTGTATTTAGACAGAGAGTTTGTAGATATGGATACTCTTATGGACAAACAGTCATTATACCTTCAAGAAGATGAAATTAAAAAAATCAGAATGCATTTTTCTATTCAAGAAGGAATTTCCTCTGAGTTCCTACATTATTGTTCTAACTTTGTTTATGGGTTGTCTCTTTATAAAATTGCATTGGATGAATTGGATAGAAAGTTCGGAAAAGAACCTGCTAAATTAGAAGAAGCCTTATTTCGTTCAGTAACAAAAGGAATTGGTGCAGAGTTTTATCAATACCTGACTGAAAAAGTAAATGAGCTTACAATAATGAGTAAGAGATATACAAAATTAGAAAATGAAAAATATGGTTTTTATTTACGAAAATCAATTTGGCACTATATCCTAGAATCAGACTTCATCAAACGCACTAATTTAAAACCGAGAGGCTACGCGGGAGATTCCGCTATGATGGAAATGCTTTACCGAAATGAATACATTGGTAAGTCTTCTTTCGGAAAAATTTTTCATAAACATCCCTGTGATACAAAGGCTGCTGATGCTGTTCGCAATAGAAGACGACTGATTAACAAGTATATGTCGCAGAGACTTTCTACTTCCGGTAAAGAGGATTTTAAAATTCTTTCTATTGCTTGTGGTCCTGCTTGGGAAATGCAAGACTTCCTAAGAGAAAGTCCATATAAGCATCAAGCAAAGATTTTTCTGCTTGATCAAGATGAAGAAGCGTTAGGCGAAGCACGTTCGGGTATTGATTCTATTCCCACCGATAAACCTTTTCAAGTAGAGTTTATTAAAGAGTCAGTTAGAACCATCCTAAAAACAGGAAGCCCTGAAATAACGTTTGGTCAGTATGATTTTATTTATTCGATGGGGCTATATGATTATTTAACGGACTCAGTAGCTAAGGTATTAACCGAAAAACTTTATTCAATGCTATGTCCAGGCGGAATTCTAATTATAGGAAACTACCACGTTGAAAACGAAACTCGTAAATACATGGAATACATCATGGACTGGGTTCTCTATTATCGAGATGAAGAGTCCATGTTTGAACTTCTAGAAGATATTCCAAAAGCTTTCACTTCCGAAGTAGGCTTCGACGATTCTGGCACACAGATGTTCTTGCGTGTTGAGAAGAATAAGCAGTAGCCTCTTGAAGATTACCACCGATAAACACCAAGGACACCGATAAAAGATACGGTTTATGGTTTTTAAAAATCATTGACTCCCTCTAGATTTTTATTTACTATGTCTTATTAAAAAATAATACTTTCACCTTAACTTGTCCTTATGCAAGTGTAGGATAGATAGTAAATTCAATATGAGAATACATCAAGCTTTCCGGCTAAAGGTAAGATAGTAGAACTAAAATGACTGAAAAGGAATTTCAAAAAGAACTGTTGTCTGCTTTTAAAGACATTGGATATCCAGAAGAAAAGAGATTAGAATCTGTTTCTTTTGTCGGAGAAGGCGCGAAACACCATACTGCAAAAGCCGTTTTATATTATAGTGATACTAGAAGAGATTCTGAAACCGCGGTTATTGCAATTCAAGAGACAGATGACGCGAGAAATCCCAATTACAAAGAACAGGTAAAACCATATTATGCGCTAGGAACACCGATTATTGTTCTAGCCGAATATAAAAAAATATACCAAGGTTTAGAACCACAAATAAGTGTTGCTGGATTGAATGAAGAATCTCAATTTAAAATTGAAAAGGACAATGTAATACCATTTTCTAAATTTAAAGAATACGTTAAACGTAATAGAGAAAATTTTTCTCCAAGAAAATTAGAAGATGTCAAAGTAGATCCAAGCCAATCTAGAAAATTCAAAGTAGAGCCTTATTTATTTGATCGCATATTAAAAATTTCAGATAAAGAATTAGTTCAGAGGTATCACAGTGGATTAAGAGAAGTTTTTAATGCGTATCCGAAAGATACTAAAGAAATATATAATTATAGCTTAATACTTTTGGCTGCTAGAATTTTGCGGGATAAATTAACCGTCGAACAAAAAAAAACTTGGGCAATTGATTCTATTTATAGTTTAATAGAAGGAGCAAGGGAGGTTAATGAATACTTTCATATTCCAACTAAGTATGAAAAAATATTACAACCTGTAATGGAATTTCTTCCCCCTCATTTTAATTATTCTCAATTAGGTATTGAGGCTCTTGGTCATTTCTATGAGAACGCAATTTTATCGAGGGAAACTAAGCAAGAGTTTGGAGTTTATTATACTCCTTCCATTATTGCAAAAACTATTTTAAAAAGAATGCCGATTGAAGAGATTCGTCCAGAAAATAGGATATTACTTGATCCAACCTGTGGCTCGGGAAGTTTTTTAGTTGAGGGTTACGACAGATTAACCCAAGCAACATATTTAAAGGTTCCTATAGATGAAAGACATAGAAACCTAATTAATACTATGTATGGAAACGATATAGATGGATTTGCCGCAACTATCGCAAAGTTGACCTTGTTACTTTTTCATCCTCCTCATAAAAATAATTGGAATGTATTTTCCGAAAATGGGAAAGATGAAAATTTTACTAAGAAGATGATAAACAAATTAGGAAATAAAAGACCAACAATTATCGTTGGAAATCTACCGTTTAAATTTGACCAAACGGAGAAAAGTAAAGCATATTCAGTTAATGTAAAAAGAGCAGGGCATACACAGGAAGGTTCTTCTGTTATTCTAAATAATTGTTTGGAGCTTTTACAAGAAAATGGCTTAATCGGTATTATCCTCCCTGAAAGTTCAGTATTGTATGACCATCCAAAAGATAAAATACTCCGTCAAAAAATTTTAACAGAATTTCAAATCATAGATCGTTGGAAAATTCCATCTTACTGGTTTAATAATGCCGATCATCCTGCCCTAACATTAATATTAAAAAAACAAACACCAAAGATTAAAACATTTACTATAATTGAATTGTCAGATTTACCAACAAATAAAGAAATTAATACTGATATCAAAGAAAAAAATACTATTTCAGGAAAGATTACAATAGATTTAGAAAATATTCCAGAAACTCTTGTTGCATATGAGAACGAAAATTTATTAAAAAAAATAAAAAATTCTGAACATAAAGTTCTAAATTTCTTCGATGCTTTATCAGGATTACGTCCACTTGATTCAGCTTACTCTTCAGAAAATAATGATTTGTTTAATCACGCGTGGCTTCAGAAAGCGAATGACACTGATCCATATATAGATTTTAGAAAAGACATGAAAGTATATATTAATATTCAAGATAATATAAATTTTCCTAAACGATCACCCGGATATGAAACAAGAAATAAATTAGAAAAGAATCAGTCTCAAATTTTATTACGTGCAAATAGAAATGATCCCAAAATTTATAAGTGGTCATCCATTGCAATGATCGAAATTTTAGAAAAAAGTGAAATAAGCACTGCTGCATCAGAAAGTTTTTATCCGACATTTATAAAAGAAGAATTTAATAAATTCGAAAGGATATATGTTTTAGGATTATGGTTAATTTTAAATAGTTTAATCGGGAGTTTTTATATGAGAAGTATTTCGCATATAAAAAAAATAAAAACATACGACTACCGCAACTTCCCGCTCCCCGACTCATGGAACGATATTGAAAAAATAAAACAACTAGCTTCCAAAGCCAAACAGCTATTAGATTTAAAACGTAAATACGATTCAAAGTATAAAAGTCAGCAAGATGCGGCTAATAAGGGTTACTCTTCAAAATCACAAGAAGAGCTCAGAAATAAAATACTATCACTTGTGAAAGAAACAGATAAGATGATTTATGATATGTATGGATTTTCCAATTCTGAAATTAGACAGATAGAAGAATTTTTTGGAAGCGAGAAAAGACCAGGCTTAGACGAGTTAGGCGAAGAATGGAAACAGTTTAAACCAGTAAAGAAAAGAGAAAAAAAAGAGCCCAGCATTGATCCAAACGAATTAAAAGATTTTGGAACTTCGTTTGAAACTTTAGAAATAGATTATGATAAGTTACAAGTGAAACTTATTATTAACGGACTGCGAGATCGAGAAGATGGCATTGATGTAGATAGAGATGGAATTTGGATTGCGATTACTCCTTATATGCCGGGCTGGATGTTACAAGTCGGTGCTAATGGTATGATTTATCTAAAAACTTATGATTCTATGCTGATTCAAGAATTTCCAGAATTTCTTATAAAGGATTTTTCTTTAATGAAAAATGCTTACAAGACGGTAGAGGAAATTGAAGAAAATGTATTTGGGAAATTAACGAAGCAGGATAAGAAAGTTGGATAGTAGCCCAGATTATAAGTTCATTTTCTTCAATGTTGGTCAGGGAGATGCTACACTTCTTTGTTATCAAATAACGAAGAAGTCTATTTTAGTCGATGCTTATAAATCAGAACCTATTTTAGAGGAACTAAAAAATGCGGATTTAAACTTGAATGCTATTTTTATTTCTCATTGGGATACAGACCATATCAAAGGACTTGTAGATATTTTAGAATATCAAAAACGATTAAAATCAAAAGTAATTTTAGGAGTCAATAGGCAAATAAAAGATACCAAAGTAGCAAAAATTTTTTCTCAAAAAATTGATGAAGCGATCGAAGAAGGAACCATTGAGCGTAATGACACTATTCCGCTATTAAATCAGCATGTTTCATTGCCAGACATTGAAGGATTTGATATCGTCATATTATGGCCTCCTAATTTTCAGATGTTAAGAGATAGCGACGTAAATAATGATTCTGTGATTTTAAAAATTAAAATTAATGGAAAAAATCTTTTATTACTTCCAGGTGATGCAAGTGGAGATTGCTGGGATAAAATTGAAACAGGTAAGTTAAAAGCGGATATATTTAAGTATCCGCATCATGGTGGAAGCATTGCAAAAAGTATTACCGCTAAAGAACTAATTGAAAAAGTAAATCCAAAGAAAGTAGTAGTTTCGTATGGGAAAAATAACTCTTATGGTCATCCTGGGAGTGATTTCAAAAACGCAAAATCAGAACTATCAAACAATATAGAATTCTACGATACAACGAGCAATCATATAGTCATTTACTACGATTCAAATAAAAATATTTTATCTTAAAAGAAAAACAGAAACAGATTTTAAATAAGCAAACATTTTTTTATCCGTGTCCATCTGTGTTCATTCCACCCTTCGCCCCAAGTATTCGCGACCAGCGCCTTCGCATGGTAATCTTTTTTATTTCATATTAACGCAAACACACCATCACTCCACCAGTCTCTCAATCTGAGCGCCAATTGATCTTAGCCGCACATCTATGTCTTGGAAACCACGATCTACCTGGATGATATTGTGAATAGAGCTAGTTCCTTCCGCGCATAATGCCGCTATAATCATTGCCATACCAGCACGTATGTCGGGTGACGCTACTTTGCTTCCGTATAATTGTGATTTGCCGATAACGACTGCGCGATGTGGATCACAAAGAATAATCTGTGCTCCCATGCTGATGATATTATCTACAAAGAAAAGTCTGGATTCAAACATCTTCTCGTGAATCATCACTGTTCCTTTGCATTGAGTTGCTGTAACAAGAGCGACAGAAGTCATATCAGCAGGAAATCCAGGCCAGGGAGAGTCATCAATTTTAGGAGTAGCACCATGATAGTCGGGGATAATCTCCATTTTCTGCCCGGCAGGAACTACAACACCTCCGTCTGCAAATCTAATTTCAATACCGAGCCTTGAATATACAAGTCGAATCATTCTTATATCATCAGGGTTAACATCTCTAATAAAAAGTTCTCCGCCGGTAACAGCGGCTAATGAGATGAAGCTTCCTACTTCCAAATAATCAGAACCAATTCTATGAGTAATAGTCCCAGTTGGATTAGAAAGAGATGTTACGCCTTCGATGGTGAGAATATTGGAACCTATTCCAGAAATTTTGGCTCCTGCAGAATTAAGAAGTCTACAAAGTCCTTGGACATGTGGCTCAGAGGCAGCGTGGCGGATAATCGTTGTTCCCTGTGCCAGACAGGCTGCCATAACTGCATTCTCTGTTCCAGTGACCGAAGCTTCATCGAGTAATATATCATCTCCAATTAATCGGTTTGCTTTGATTTCATAGCCATCTGGAAATACTTCTATGTCAGCGCCTAACGCTTCGAGTGCGAGTAGGTGAGTGTCTAGTCTTCGTCTTCCTATCTTGTCTCCACCGGGACGGGGAAGAAATACTCTTCCTGTGCTAGCAAGTATTGGTCCTGCGAGTGTAACTGCTCCTCGAATTTTACTGCACAACTCTTGCGGCAAATCAGACTTTAACTCTTGCGGTCTTTGAAAAGTAAACACACCCGTTTCTGGATTCGTAATTTGAAAATTTAAATGTCGCAAAACATCAATTAACATCAACACATCCGAAATCATTGGAACATTTTCCAGTCGAACAATGCCTGGAATCATGCAGACCGCACCGAGAACTGGAAGTGCTTCGTTTTTATTTCCCTGTGGAGTGATTGTTCCCGATAGTGGGTTTTTACCTGTGATTTTAAAATAACTAGAACTCATAAATACAATTTGAGAAGATTCGTTTTAGAATCAAGTTTTAATAATTTAGATTAGGATGAATATTAACTTCAGTTCGATCTAAGGATTGAGAGCAATATTAGAGAAAGGAACAAGCTGTCTTTCCCGAAATTTTCTATCGGGAATCTCTAGCCCTTGATAGCCTAACGAAAAACAAAACTTTATGTTTCTCTCTACGATTCAAAACATAAAGTTGGTGACAGAAGAAAATTTTTATTAGATCAAATTCACGCTAGATTATTTTGTTTCCGTAAAAATAATTCTTATTTGAAATTTGGCGAACTTTTATATGATTCATAAAATTCTTTTAAAATTTGAGAAGTGTGTTCTTGTATTACTCTTTTTTGAGCATCACCAGCTTTCTTTGCATCAGTGAATAAATCTATCCATATAGATTCATAATAAATAAGGGTTTCTTTTTTTTGACTAGAGAAAATTTCTTTCTTATTCTCATAAATTTTAATTTCAAGTTGCTGTTGTTCACGCCAGATTATTGGTATTATATTCAGTGTCATAGTGGAAATGTATACATTTAACAATACAAAAAGAATATTCGGACGATTATTTTTTATAGTGCCGGTAACTTGCAATTTGGCGCTAGAGTCATCTGTGTATGAAGTTTTCTCAAAAAGATTTACTTCTCTCATAGATTGAATCAGAATTAAATTGACTTTCTCTTGCTCGGGAAGAACTATAGAAGAATAATTTGTATCACCTCTTAACAAGTAACAGTCATTTCCTACAGTATTCAAAAACGCATTTTCTTTTATTCTAGATTGAGGTTTCCAAAGAGTATCCTTATCATTTCTAAAACTCCTATACGTGGAACAACCATTTAGAACGAGAATGATAAGAAGAGAAATAAAAATTCGCAATCTAATCATTTAATATTTTCTCCTTTGTTTTACCAATGTGGCTAATCGATATTTCACTCTTGCATCATCCTGTTAGATGATTTAATTTAAAATATTCTATCAATAATATCTCTAATACGAATCTTTTTTTAGTTACAACACTAAATTCCCCATAACGATTATTTCAATATCTTTAATTCCTCTATAGCTTTCGCGAATAGATAAAACTTCATAATTTGCATTTCTTAAGGACTCAATAATGTAAACATCGATATTTTCATCTGCGATAATTCTAACTTGCAATTAGCTCTTCCTTGGAAAGCATATCTGCTGCATAACTTAGAGCAGCGTATATATCCGCGGCTTCTAGATGAGGATAAGATTCTAATATTTTTTCTATCGAATTCTTCTCGGATAGTTTTCGCAAAATTAATTCTATAGTGATTCGAGTTCCTTTAATGATTGGTTTTCCAAGCATTATTCCTGGATCAGATGTAATTCTAGTTCGATAGTCCATAACATAATCTTTGGCTATTGGAATTGAATTGGCAAGTCATTTTTAATTCTTCTTTCTTAAAACTTCTTGAAGTAAATTTTTAAACTGCTTTCCGTTTTTAATTTTTCAGCGATAAGTATTAGGCTCGTGTCAGCATAATCCATTGGGGTATCTTGTCATCATCGAATGAATCTGCGGATAATCGAATGTATTCGGCTGTATTCGAAGTGACTGTGTTTGTTGTTTTTACACAGTCACTTCGAGAAAAATTTCTAAAATTTAATTAACGTGTTTTTCTTTCATACCAATCATCGTTTGGATTTGGAGTATTTCTTCCTTCTACTTGTACCCAATAATAAGTATTGCCCATCATTTCTTTCACTCTTGCATCAGGTGTGTTTGCATAGGTGGTAATTTTACCTGTCGGGGTTCTTGTTGTTCCACTGATAGTGCATTCTTTTGGAAAACCGGTTGATGTCGCAACTGTCTTTGTCCAAAAATAAAGAAAACGTGCCCATACATGTTTGCCAGTTTGGTCAGTTGTGTTCAGCCAATAAGAAGCTGGATTGTGCATGGCAACAATTGACTCAAGTGGAGTATTTTGATCTCCAACCCAAAAATCATAAATGGCAGATGTTTTATACCAAGTAACGAGGAGATTGTTTTTGCTAATCATATTATAGATATAGCACCTAACGACTTCCGCATTCCAATCATTTTTTCCGTCTTTAGTTCCATTGCAGCTTGAATAGGCAGATCCGTATTTATCTCCAAAATAAGTCTTCCCATCTTTGCTCCAATAAGGATCTAGAAGTTCTAGACGTTTTGGCATAAGTTTGATTTTTGTAGTGTTAGCCGCTACATAATCACTTACAAGTTTTGCTAAATTTACTGCTAGCTGGCTTCCTAGAGAATGCCCCGCAAATCTTACTTCGCTTCCTTGGTAATTCACCATCATAGCAATATATTGGGCTAATGCAAGTTCGCCTACACTTTTTGTAGGAGTAAATGCCGTTCCATAAGTTCCATCACTCAATCTATAACGCATTTTTTGGGGACCTGCGATGCTCCAAATCTTTGCTTCTGCATTCTTCACTTCATCCTCATCTGCCAATTGATTCCAATAAAAAATAGCTACATTCCAACCATCGGCTTTCCATTTAGCAATTGTATCAACGCTTGCTTTAGTTGTTGGGTCAGTGTATAGGAATGTTTCTCTAGAATAATTCAATTTTGAAGTTCCTTTTTGCCAACCGTGAAAATATAGAACAGTTGGTTTTGAAGGGTCGTAGAAGGCTGTACTCACGGTATTGGCAGTTGTTCCGTTAGCTGCAACTGCATCAGCTTGTTGGTTGTTCGCACCAACCCAATAAAACCCATAATCAAGTGTATCCGCTACCGCATATAACTTTGAATAGCCGCTTGATCCTACTAATACAGTCGCCAACACAATGGCGAGATGAAATTTTTTTTTCATAATTATCCTCATTTATTTATTTTTTCAAGATAACTGCAATCAAAAAGATAGAAATATTAGAGTTGCCCTAAGATAAAACAAAGAGAGTTATTTTACCGGAGTATTGCGGATAAAACTCATTTATCTCTAATTCTCGCGTAACTCTAAGATTAAAATTCCGATATTCGCTGAAAACCCTGAAATGTATTTTGTAATGTTTTATCTAAAAAAAAAGTGTCAATTTAATATTTTTTATTGAAGAAAAAATTCTGGCTTAATAGCAAAACGGTCGATTCCTTTTTTTTCCTCTTCTTCAATTTCCTCTGCAAGTTCTTTTCCAAAAAATGATTCCTTTAGTTGTTTTAACTTTTGTACATATTCTTCTTTGCTTAAATCTGGTTTAGATTTTAATGTAGTAAGTTCTTTATTATATCGCTTTCCTTTTTCCCACTCTTCTAGTCTGCTTCTATCCCAATCTTCTAATGCATTCAAGCGGCTTTCTGGTATCCCTACTGAAATTCTAATTGCTCTCAGTTTTTGGTTTCGATTTTTAAGTGACATGGAATTTAAACTCGCTTGCACTTCTGGGGATGACAGAAAGTATTCTCCAAACTGAATAAATTCCTCACTGGCTGTATCTTGCTGATTTTGTTGTAGGGATTTAACATTCGCAATTTCTTCTTCCAGAAAACGGATTTTTTCATCCAAACTTTTTTTACTAGAGGTATTTTCCGTTATCCTCTGCTCCACTTTTTTTAAAAACCGATCACTTGCATAAAGTTCTTCAGCTGCATCATATCCAAATAATTCGTATCTCTTGCGCCACAGAGCCGCTTCCCTATTTGCTTTTGAATCAGTCAAATTACTTTCCGATTCTAGCACCATTCTATATTGTATTAGGTTTTGTAGGTATATAGTGATTTGCTCAAGTTTCTCTGGAAAGGTTGCTTTAACAATTTCTTCAAAACAATTTCTCATTAAGGAATCATTCGCACTTTGACTGCCTTGGCTTGAAACCATATTTCTACAGAATTGTTCAACTCTAGAAGTGAGAGAATGAATTCCTGTATGAGTGTTAATCGTCCTTGATTCTTCTTCTTTAAGTAAAAGTATAAAATTTTGAATCCCTTCTGGTGGGTATGTTTCATTATCCGTGAGCGGAAGATTAAGGAAGCTGGAGTCTGTGTTCTTTGGGGTAGGCTCTATGTATTCTTCCGTTTGAGAAAATTTTTTCTTATGCTTTTTTTTCTTCTTCGAACTGCTGTCGTCATTTAGAATAAAAACACTTAAAATCAATACCAGAACTGCTGGCATAAATAGAGTGGCTGTGCTTTTCATATCACTCTTTCCCCTATTTGCTAATTCTGCTATGTATGGCAGACCAAATGAAAAAAGAAACACCTGCGTTAAGCGTAACAGTCTGAACAACTAGACTCCAAGAATTAGGTCTATAATTTACTTTCCAAACATCAACAAAAGGCAAAACTCCGACTTGGACTAATGCGAGTAGTAGCGCCAAACCAATGGCACCCGCAACTACGGTAAATATTCCACGCCAATTAAGTGGATCGGATGCCGAGATCGCTGTGAGGAACGTTAGGGATAATATCCAACTGGAATATGCAGAACCAGTTACATAAATAATCATAAGACAATTTAATACATCTAAACTCGCGGGAATAAGCCAGAACAAGGGATATTTGATTTGAAAAAGTGGGGATTTTTCACTTTTAATTATCCATACAATTGAGGTGAATAAATGAAAGCCCATTAGAAAATTAACTATACTAATATCTCGACTTATAAACAAAACTAACAAACTAAACAGTATTCGCGCAATATCAGCCGGTCGGTATTTTCCTCTTTCTTCTATCTCCAATTCTCTTGCATTTTCCATTTAAGTCTACCATCCTTATTGACCCAAATTGAATAGATATTCCAGAGATTCAAATAAAAATCTGAGCTTTCAGGATTAAACTTAGATTTCAATGGTCAATTTTTAAACTGCTCTCCATTTTTTTACTTGGAATATTATTTTTTTATTTCTCAAATAAGCGAATTAAAAGAGTATATGAATTCTATATAAAACTAACGAGGATAACACGATGAAGCCAATAGCAGCGATTGCTCTTTTCTTTTCCACACTCTTTCTATTTCCAATTTTTTCAGACTCGGTCTCTGATGAAAAAGCAGATAGCCTATGTTCCTGTTTAAAAAATGCAAAGAAATCTAACAAACCCAAAGATAAAAAAGCCTGTCTTACCCTGCGAGAAAAACACGTAAGTGAACTTGGAAAAGGTTCTGCGGGTTATACAGACTATGTCAATCGATTGGGAGAATGCGAAAGGGACATGATGGGTGTATCGCAAAATTCTAACGAGTCCACTTATGAAGAAAAAGTAAAATCAGTTTGTGATTGTTTTCAAAAGGAAGGAAAGGCAAATAAATTCAAATGCTTCCAGATGCAATCAGAACTCGGAAAAGCATTTAGTTCTGACCTTGAGAAAAAGAAGGCATTCAATTTAGAAACTGGTGCTTGTGACAAATAGTGATTAAGTGCAGGTCAGGAAAACAATCTTTTCTTTGATTAATTTTTAAAGGTTAATTGATTGCTCTAATCTTTTTAAAAGCTGAAATGTCCAATCCGTAATGACTTGTACGGATTCTCTTGAACTCGAAGTATCCAAAGAATTTTCTTTTAAAACGTTTCTGTAATATTCTTCATCGAATAGAATTGATTCTCCAAAAACAATTTTTACTTTTTTTCCGACTCTAGGTAGTAGAGCACCTACCGGTAGAATTTTCTCCATGCCGGAATGATAGAATGGTAAAACTATCGGGTTTGCGGCTAATAGTAAATGTGCGATTCCCTGGGTGAAATTATTTTGAATACCTAGTTCAGGTTTTCTATTTCTAGTTCCTTCTGGAAATATATGAACCCAGCCTCCTTCCTGCAGA
>Ga0209277_10000364_pt1 | contig 22713 bp, 19 predicted proteins | sample JI81AbrownDNA_FD_187503 | JGI IMG/M metagenome (GOLD analysis project Ga0209277, IMG submission 187503) | Wastewater effluent complex algal communities from Wisconsin, to seasonally profile nutrient transformation and Carbon sequestration -... | ecosystem: Engineered > WWTP > Effluent > Algae... | reverse complement strand
GACGTCATGCGCAGTTGAATCCACAGGCCTTTACTTATGGTCGCCCACTCGACGAGGAAACCTATCATTCGGCGCGCTGGATATCCGAGCCTTTCCGGCTCTACGACTGCTGCCTCGAAACCGATGGTGCCTGCGCGGTCGTCATCTCGCGAATGGATCGGGCTAGGGACATGCCGCATGTGCCCGTCAGCATCGCCGGCGCCGCCGAAGGCCACCCCTATCCTGCCGACGACATTCCTTCGCGGCCCGACCCGTTCAAGATCGGCCTTAGCTACGCCGCGCCGCGCGCCTTCGAGATGGCGGGCGTTACGCGCGAGGACATGGACTTTCTTCAGATTTACGATTGCTTTACCTACGTCGTGTTGCTGCAGCTCGAAGCCATGGGATTTTGCGAACCAGGCGGGCAATCCGAGTTCGTCGCAAACGGCCAGATCGAGCTGGGCGGACGCTTTCCTATCAACACCCATGGCGGCTTGCTCAGCGAAGCGCATGTCTGGGGCCTCAATCATGTCGTTGAAGCAGTGCGCCAGCTGCGCCACGACTGCGGCGAACGCCAGGTACAGGGCGCCCAGACCGGCCTTGTGACCGGCTGGGGAGATCTCGGCGACGGCAGCATCGCAATCCTCAGGAGGTTTGAATGAACGACGAAAATGACCTGCCTCCGAAAATGCGGCCTTCCGCGCATGATGTGCCCCCCAAACCCCGACCGAGGCCGCAGGACCCGGTCGAGCAGGAATTCTGGAAGCGGTGCCAGGACGGCAATCTCTATTTCCAGCGTTGCGGCGATTGCGGCTGCTTCCGCCACCTCCCGCGCTATATGTGCGCTAGCTGTGGTTCTCCGGAATTTTCCTGGGAACGCAGCAGCGGCAAGGGCACGCTCTTTTCCTGGACCGTAACCCATCAGGCGTTGCACCCCGCTTTTGCTGCCGACATCCCGTTTGTGGCTGCGGTGGTGGAACTTGAGGAAGGCGTGCGAATGGCGACCCGTATTGTGGATTGCGACCGCGACAGCCTCGAGCTTGATCTTCCAGTAGAACTGGATTTCGAACTGATTGCCCCGGATTTCCGCCTGCCGGTGTTCCGTTTGCGCAAAGGATAGAAACGAAATGGATCTCGAATACGGACCCGAATATGATGCTTTTCGCAAGCATGTGCGCGCTTTCATCGAAGCGAACAGCCATCTTGCGCCGCCTTCTGCAGACCGGGCAGCCCGACCCTCACCCGAGGCAGTCCAATGGCAAAAACTATTGATCGAGCACGGGTATACTGCGCGAACCATACCGAAGGAATATGGCGGCTTTGGAGCCGAACCTGACATCCTTCAATCGCGCATCATCGCGGAGGAATTTTCGCGGGCTAGAGTGCCGGGCGGGCTTGCCAATCAAGGGATCTCGATGTTCGTGCCAACCCTGCTCGAACTTGGCACCGAAGAACAGAAGCGGCGCTGGATCGAACCCACGCTGAAGGGCGAAGTCGTTTGGTGCCAGGGCTATTCTGAACCCGGTGCCGGGTCGGATCTCGCCAACCTCAAGACCAGCGCACACGTCGAGAATGATGAATTCGTCATCAACGGCCAGAAGATATGGACCAGCACCGCAAAGCATGCAGACATGATCTTCTGCCTCGTCAGGACCGAAGCTGATGCACCCAAGCATGGCGGGATTTCTTACCTGATCTTTTCGATGAACACGCCGGGTATCGAAGTCCGTCCCTTGAAGACGATGACGGGTCACGCCGAGTTCAACGAGACCTTCTTTACAGATGTACGCGTCCCGGTGGACCAGATCGTGGGCCAGCGGGGCCAGGGTTGGTTTGTGGCGAACGCAACGCTTGGACACGAGCGCGGAATGCTGGGCGATCCCGACGCGCTCGAAAATCGGCTGCAGGCGCTGATCGCGCTAATGCTGGAGGAGCGCATGGGCCAGGCTCGAGCGATGGACAATCCGGTACTGCGCGACCGGTTGGTAGCACTTCAGGCCGAAGTGGCGGCGATGAAATACAACGGGATGCGCATACTTTCGAACAGCCTCAGGGGTGAGCCAGGCGGCATGGCGAAGCTGATCGTCAAATTGCAAAGCTGCGAGCTCGCTCACCAGATTTCGGCGCTGGCGATCGACACTATGGGCGAACTGGGCATTCTTTATCACCAAAGCCCCCGCGAGCGGGACGGAGGGGCGTGGCAATGGAACTACATGTTCCAGCTCGGGCTCATCATCGGCGGCGGGACAGCTCAGATACAGAAGAACATCATCGCCGAGCGCGGCCTCGAAATGCCGCGCGAACCGAAGCCGGGAAAGAGTTCGGATGCGGGGCATCAAACCGCAGGCTTGGCGCAGCATAAGCAGGGAGCAGACTGATGGATTTCGGACTTTCGCAAGACCAGCAAATGTTGCGCGACGCCGTTTCGCGGTGTCTTGCCGACATCTGCACGCTCGACCACGTTCGAGAATGTGCAGAGCGGGGCAATCCGATAAGCGACAAGGTGGTGCGCGCGCTCCACGAGCTGGGAATTGCAGGGATGCTCGTCCCCGAAGAACATGGCGGCCTCGGCATGACCCTGCTAGACGCGACGATAGTTGCGGAACAGCTCGGCTATGCGGTCGCCCCCGTGCCCTTTCTAGCCAGTCATGTTCTGGCGCCGATAGCGCTGAGAGAGGCAGGCAGCGAGGCGCAAAAGGCCTACTGGTTGCCGAAGATCGCGACTGGACAAGCGCATATAAGTGTCGCGATTTCCGAGACGATCGCGGCGCGCGACGGCGCTGCGGTTTCCTCAGCCGAAGGGAGGCTAAACGGCACCGCTTTGTTCTCACTCGATTTCGAAGGTGCTGATGCATATATCGTCGCCGACGCCGGTGGCAGGCTGCACCTTGTCGGCGCCGGAGCGTCCGGTCTGGAACCAATCCCGCTAACGACTATCGATCGCACCCGCAGCGTCGGCGAATTGCGTTTCGACGGGGCCAAGGCCGAACCGCTTGCCGACGATGGCGGCACGACAACTGCCCGGCTGCGTGATGCGGGCCGCGTAATCCTCGCCGCCGACAGCCTAGGTTCCGGTCAGGCCATGCTCGAAAAGGCTGTTGATTATGCCGGACAGCGCGAACAGTTCGGTCGCCTGATCGGCAGTTTCCAGGCCGTAAAGCACATGTGCGCCGAAATGGCCGCGCGCCATGAACCATGCCGCTCGCTTGTCTGGTACGCAGCCCACGCCTTCGACGCGATGCCGGAGGATGCATCGCTCGTCGCCTGCCATGCGAAATCACTCACGGGCGAAGTCCATCGATTTGTCGCCCGGACTTCGACCGAAGTGCACGGCGGCATGGGCTTCACCGATTTGCTAGGCCTGCACTACTGGTTCAAACGGATCGGCTTCGACCGGCAGGTCCTGGGCGGGCCCGAGACGGTGCGGGCTGAGGCAGCAGCGCTTCAAGGCTGGACCAAGGCCGCGTAATATTTTTGCGGGGAGACGCTCGCGCCTGTGTCGCCGCCCCGTTCGAGAGGAGAACCAATATGATCGACTGGAATCTCGGCGACATTCTCGACGCAATCGAGTGTGCCATGCCCCAGAACGCTCCAGCCCTGATTCACGGGGACCGGATCGTTACCTGGCCCGAAATGTCCGCGCGCTCGAACAATATCGCGCGCGCGCTGCGTCAACGCGGAGCGGGCGATGGCGCGAAGGTTGCTTTTTATATGCGCAACCGGCCCGAATATGGCGAGCTGATGGCGGCCTGTTTCAAGGGACGCTTGACTCATGTGAACATCAATTACCGCTATCGCGCCGAAGAAGTTTTGTACATCTTCGATGATTCCGACTGCGAGGTGATCGTTTACAGTTCGGAGTTCAGCGACTGTATCGTCGAACTCAATGACCGGCTTGGGAAAGTTCACACGTTCGTGGAAATTGGCGAGCTTTCTGAAATCGCGCCTTTTGCGATCCCTTACGAGACACTCGCGCAAGACGGGGACGGTTCGGCGCTCGGCATCGTTCGTTCGCCCGACGACCTCCTTTTCATCTATACCGGTGGCACGACCGGTATGCCAAAAGGCGTCATGTGGCGGCACGACGACATGCGCAAAGCGCAGCTCGACGCGCAGAAGCTGCTCGGCCCCGTACCGCAGACACTCCAAGAGAATGTCGCGCTGATCGGAAGTCAAGGCCCTGGCAGGCGCACCCTTCCCGCCTGTCCGTTGATGCACGGGACGGGTTTCATCACTGCGATCGGTACGCTCATGTCGGGTGGCGCGATCGTTACTCTTGCTGACCCGTCCTTCGATGCTGCGGAGTTGTGGTACACCGTCGAGAAGCATAAGGTGGAAAGCATCGCAATTGTAGGCGACGCATTTGCCAAACCGATGCTCAACGCACTGGACGAAAATCCCGGTCACTGGGACACGAGCAGCCTTGTCTCCATCATCTCATCGGGCGTGATGTGGAGCAAGGAGGTCAAGGCCGGCCTGTGCAAACACATTCCCCAGGTCGTGCTGATGGACAGTTTTGGCGCTTCAGAAGGGCTCGGCTTCGGCCTTTCCGTCACAACGGCGCAAGGGGGCACGAACACCGCTAAATTCGGGATCGGCGAATTCTGCGATGTCTTCGACGAAAACGACCAGAAAGTGAAGCCGGGAAGCGGCGTGCCCGGATTTATCGCCCGCAAAGGTGCGATCCCAGCGGGTTATTACAAGGATCCCGAAAAATCTGCCAAGACTTTCCGCACAATCGATGGGGTGCGCTATTCCATTCCAGGCGACTGGTGCCTGGTCGAGACCGATGGCAGCCTTACCTTGCTGGGCCGCGGAAGCGTCTGCATCAACACCGCGGGCGAGAAAGTTTACCCCGAGGAAGTCGAGGAGATTCTCAAGACCCACCCAGCCATTGGTGACGCATTGGTGGTAGGCGTGCCGAACGAAAAATGGGGCCAGGCCGTCACCGCCGTCGTACACCTCAATAAAGACGTCCCGTTCGACGAGCAAGCCGTGAAGGACCATGTCCGGGGGCAGTTGGCAGGCTACAAAACGCCCAAGACCATAGTTCCGACCGAAACAGCCTTACGCGCTTCGAACGGAAAGGCTGACTATGCAGCGGCAAAATCAATTGCCGAGAGTGCGACAATCGCGCCGTGAGTAACAGGAATTGTCCCGATTTCGACGCAGTGATTGTAGGTGCCGGCTTCAGCGGGATCTACCTGCTCCACAAGTTGCGTGATGCCGGGTTCCGCGTACTGCTGGTGGATGCTGCGGCCCAGCCCGGCGGTATCTGGTACTGGAATTGCTATCCCGGCGCACGAGTGGATTCGCAGGTTCCTCTCTATGAATTCTCGATACCCGAAGTGTGGGAGTCATGGACCTGGAGTGAGCGCTTTCCCGGCTGGGAAGAGCTTCGAGCGTATTTCCGGCATGTCTGCGATACCCTCGATCTGTGGCCGCTTATACGGCTGGGATCGCGAGTCGAGCGTGCCGGTTTTGAAGAGGGGGCGGGACTATGGCAACTGCAGCTTGAGGGCGAGGAAACTATATCGACACGCTACCTGCTGCCTGCCCTCGGTTTCGCGTCGAAGCCTTATATCCCTGACATTCCGGGCATCGAGGATTTCGAGGGCGAATGGTTCCACACCGCGCGCTGGCCGCAGAAGGGTATCGATCTGGATGGACGCAAAGTTGCCCTGATAGGAACCGGTGCGAGCGGTGTGCAGGTCGCCCAGGAAGCTGCGAAAAGTGCAGAGACGCTGACCCTGTTCCAAAGAACCCCAATCCTGGCCTTGCCGATGCGGCAGGAGCAGTTGACGAGGGAAGATCAGGAACACGAAAAGCATCGCTATCCTGCCATTTTCGTACAGCGCAGGCAGACTAGCGGGGGGTTTGAATGCCAGTCGCTTGAGGTGTCGGCACTCGAAGTCGACGAAAAAGTGCGCAATGCACACTTCGAAGATTTGTGGCAGCGCGGCGGCCTAAAGTTCTGGTATAACAACTTCGCAGACCTACTTACCAACCGAGAAGCCAATCGCCACGCCTATGATTTCTGGCGCGACAAGGTCCGCGCGAGGATCGCCGATCCCGGTCTGGCCCACAAACTCGCGCCATCCGAACCGCCGCATCCGTTCGGCACGAAAAGACCTTCGCTGGAACAGGGATACTACGAAATTTTCGCGCAGGACAATGTTGCGCTGGTTGATCTGAAGGCAAACCCGATCACCCGGGTCGGGCCGCACGCAATCAAGACCGAAGACGGCGAGGAGGTCGAATGCGATCTTATCGTTTTCGCCACCGGCTTCGATGCCGGGCGTGGCGGGTTGATCGACATGAACATCACTGGGAGGGACGATCTGACACTTTCGCATGCATGGGAAGACGGCTTGCGGGCCTATCTGGGAATGGCGGTATCGGGCTTTCCCAATATGTTGTTCGCTTACGGCCCCCTGAGCCCATCGGGTTTCTCCAACGGCCCGACAAGCGCGGAGATACAGGGCGACTGGATCTGCGACTTCTTGGTCTGGATGCGGAGCAAGGGCTTAGATCTTTTCGATGCCGATCCGCAAGCCGAGGCGAGCTGGACCGAAATGGTCGCCCAAGTAGGCGCGATGACGCTTTTTCCCGAAGCGGACTCCTGGTACATGGGCGCGAACATCCCGGGCAAGAAGCGACAACTCATCAATTTTCCAAGCGTGTCAGGCTATGCCGCTTTTTGTGGCGAGGTGGCACTTGATGGCTACCGCGGCTTTACCGCCAGCACACCAGCGAACAAGGACTGCGCAACCCGATGAAGCAGGTGACCATGATAGAAGACGTTCCGGCGGACATTGACCCTGTTTGGGCCGGCGACGGCACCCAACTTCCGGAATGGTTCGTGTCGGCCCTCAAGGTGCCGCGCGAAGAAGGTTATGTGGTGATCGATGGTGCCAGGGCGCACTACCTTCGCTGGGGCGACCGCGAAAAGCCTAAGGTGCTGATGACCCATGGCTTACTTGCCCATGCACGCTGCTTTGCCTTCATTGCACCGTTTCTCGCAGCAGATTACGACGTGGTGGCGTTCGACCTTGCCGGCATGGGCGACAGCGAAATGCGCGGGCACGCCGATCCCTCAGCAAGAGGTCGCGAGTTCGCCGAGATCGCCGCAGCGTTGGATATGTTTGCGGATGGCCAAAAGCCAACGATTATAGCGCACAGCTTCGGTGCTGGCGCAGCACTGACAGCAGTGAACCAGTCGCCCGACGCCTACTCAGGAGTAGTGGTTTGCGATCTCATGATCATGCGGCCCGAACGCCTTGAGCAATACTGGAACCTCAGGCGCGCAAGCCCCGGATCGGGCAATCCAGACAAACCCAAAAATCGCTACCCGAGTTATGAAGCGGCGCGCGATCGGTACATCCTTTCCCCGCCCCAGCCGGTCGGCGAGCCCTTCCTTCTCGACTACATAGCCTATCATTCGCTGCGGCGAGACGGAAACGAGTGGACGTGGAAGTTCTCAACCGAGGTCTTCAGGACAAGCAACAAGTCAGACGAGTGGCTCACCATGGGCGAGCGTCTGGTGACCGCACCGGGCCGCAAAGCCATCGTACACGGCGGCAATAGCCAGCTCTTCAATCGTGACTCGGCAGAATATGTCCACGAACTGGGTGGAGGTGACATTCCGATAATCGCAGTTCCGCAAGCCCGTCACCATCTGATGCTCGATCAGCCCCTCGCCTTTGTCACCGCGCTCCAAAGCGTTCTTGCCCTTTGGAAGGAGCAGGACCGGGCGACGTTTTCCCGGAAATGAGAGTTGCACCCGATACAAACAGCAGACTTATCGGCGTCAATAGCGAAACCGATAAGCGCTATAACTGCATGGAGTTAATCGAAAAATGAAATGATGAGGGGGCTTTGCTGAGAATATCAGCAAAGCCGATGCGCTCTATGCTATCCAACGCCGTAATATCCGCTCTTCTTGTGGTAGCAGCAAAATCGTTCACAGCGCCGTCGGTTGACTTCGATTGCCAGTTAAGCAGCTACGGCAAGTCCAATATTTTCAACCTCGATCTTCAGCCTTGCGATGACGACACCATGGGTATGGCCCGCGGTATAAGATAAGCTTCTGAAATGCTGCAGTTCGCTCCATACTAAGAAAAACATAATTGCTACAATAGGATACTGACTGTTACTCCTGATCTGACTGAATGAAAATCGCAGCCCTCTCTCAAACCGATGCATATACTAAAGTCATTTAATAAAGTCCTTTACCAACTTTAAAAAAAATGCTTACTTTGCAGTAGGGCGGCAAGTCTCTCTTTTCCTCCTTGGAAATCCTCGCTTGCTAAGCTCCAGACTAGGGGGCGGCTTACCAAGCCGCCCCATTTTTGAACGATATCTAACCAGAAGCGGTACAAACCCGCTCAAGGAAAAGTAGATTGAAGCAGGGAGAGAAGGCAATGAAAAAGAAATACTATTGGTTGGCAAGCGCGGTCCTGATGGCGTTTCCGCAAGTCTCGCACGCTCAGGAAACTACTTCTGAAGAGCAAGATGCCAACGAGAATATCATCGTCGTAACTGCCCAGCGTCAAACACAAAGCTTGCAAGACGTGCCAATCGCGGTCAGCGCATTTAACGCTGAGGCACTTGAGAACCAACAGATCGAAAATGCGTCAGATCTCCAATTGACGTTACCAAATGTATCGTTCTCGAAAGGCAACTTCACTTCTGCCTCCTTCACTATTCGTGGCGTGGGTGACTTATGTGTCGGCGTGACCTGCGATGCTGCGACCGCAATTCACGTGAATGGATCACCGCTATTTGGAACACGCCTGTTCGAGACCGAATATTTTGATCTCGAACGGATCGAAGTCCTTCGTGGACCCCAGGGGACGCTTTTCGGACGCAATGCCACCTCCGGGGTTGTCAACGTGGTCACCGCGAAACCCAAGCTCTCCAATTTCGAGGCTGAAACGCAATTTGAATATGGTAATTTCAATAGTATCGAAGCGCGTGGTATGGTCAATATCCCGATCGGTGATACGATTGGGGTCAGGTTAGCGGGTATCTACGTGAACCGCGATGGTTACACGACTAACCTTTTTGACGGATCTGACATCGACGATCGTGACCTTTATGCGCTGCGTGGTTCACTGCGCTTCGAACCCGGTCCTGATACCACGATCGATCTCATGGGTTATTATTTCCGGGAGAATGATACGCGCCTCAGAAACCAGAAACAGACATGCCAACGCGATCCGTTGGGGGTACTGGGATGCCTTAACAATCGGCGCGATTTCGACAGCACAAATGCAAATTCAACCGTTGGTGCTGCGCTCAGTTCTTCAGAATTCTTCGCCATTCAAGGTATTCCGGCAGTGCTCGGCCTTGGCAGCCTTTACGGCCCCGATGGATTCGCCGGGTTCCAGCAACCTGCAGACCCGCGGGTCGTGAATACAGCATATACGCCTTTGTATTTTGCCGATGAGCTTCAGGTGCAGGCCCGCCTTGAGCAGAAAATCGGCGCGATGACCCTGACAGCCACGGGAATTTACCAAGATACCGAAATCGACTCCCGTCAGGACTATTTTCTCGGAATTCAGAGTAGGGCAAGTTTCGGCCCAGCGCTCAACACGCTTGCTTTTTTTGCAGCCAATGGATTACCGACTGGCCTCGCTCCGCCCGCGCCCGCTTTTGTTCCGGGATCATCTGGCTATTTCTCCCCCGTAGCCAGTGCTCTTATCCCGGGCGGTCCGCAGGGAGTGTTGTGCACTTCTGATAATGATGACGGCAATAGAGGCGCGTTCGAGGGGAACTCGTTGTGCTCCGACACACCTCTTTCCTTCGACCGATCTGCGGAGCAACGCGAATCTTGGAGCGGAGAGCTCATCCTTGCGAGCGACTTCGACGGCCCGTTCAATTTCCTGTTGGGGGGCATTTACGCAAAATCGAAAACCACAGATAACAGCTATTATGTGAACTCTTTTGCACTTGATTACGCGAGTGCAATTTTGGGTTCGTTCGGCTCCTTATCGAGTGGCCGTCCACCATCCTATTTCGCGACTTCGATGTATCGGAACAATTCTCTTGAATCGAATCTGGAGAGCTATGGCATATTTGGTGAGGTTTATTACGATATTAGCGATCGACTGAGCTTTACCGGGGGGCTGCGTTACAACAATGACAAGAAAGATGTTACGGCACGTACGACTCTGATCAGTTTCCTAAATCCATATGCAAACGACGGGGAGCCGTTCGATTCTTCCGTTACGCCTCTTGTAGGCCCGTCAGGGCTTTTCGATGCTGACCCGGGGACACCCGGCCCGCAGCTGAAGCAGTTTCGGGAAGTAAGCTTCGACGAAATTACCGGACGTGCTATTCTGGCCTTCGAAGTCACGCCCGACAACTCAGTATATACATCTTACTCGAGGGGCTACAAATCCGGCGGAGTCAATCCACCACTGTCGCCGATTTTCGAAGTGAGCGAGAGTTTCGGCTCCGAATCTATCGACGCTTTCGAAATTGGATCCAAAAACGTCTTTGCAAACGGTGCCTTACAGTTGAACGCCACCGCTTTTTATTACAAATACAGCGGGCTGCAGCTAAGCCGCATTGTTGCAAGAACGTCCGTAAATGACACAGTTGACGCCAATATCTGGGGGGTTGAACTGGAATCAATCATCAGACCGGACCCGGATTGGCTTATAAATCTGACCTTCAGCTATCTAAATGCAAAGGTCGCAGGCGATCAATTCTTCTCCAATCCGCGTGATCCGGGCGGCGGCGATGGGGATGCCGTGATTATCAAGGATATCAGCAATGGTGCTCACTGCGCTGTTACAGGGCCTGCTCCTGGCGTTGCCGATGCATTCGTTTCGGGAGTCAACGCAGCTCTCGGCTTGCGTGGACCACAGGAATTTCCGTCTGACGGCAATATCGCCTCAAGCGGCGCGTTCGGCATATGTGGCGTTCTGGCAAGTGCCATACCTGCAAATAGCGGCATTCAAGTACTAAGTCCCGGTGTTGAAGTTAACATAAAAGGCAACACTTTGCCCCAGGCGCCCAATGTAAAAGTCTCAATGGGCGTTCAGTACACCGCGAGATTGGAGAACGGAATGACACTTGTCCCAAGGCTCGACGTCGCTCTTACAGGCAAGCAGTATGGCAACATCTTCAACGGAAGGGTCAATCGCATTGAGCCTTTCGTGCAGGCCAATGCTGTTTTACAATTGAATAGCGCCGACGAACGCTGGTTTGTCCGAGGGTTTGTTCAAAATATATTTGATAGCAACTCCGTTACCGGACTTTATGTAACCGATGCATCGTCAGGTAATTTCACAAACATCTACACCCTTGATCCGCGGCGTTATGGTGTTGCGATAGGTGCAAAATTCTGATGCTTTAAACATGGCTATGTGCCTGGAAGAAAGTCTACAACTCACAAATAAAGGCATCGGAGAGCCCGAACTTGGCTCTCCGATGTCGGCCTTCGCATCGGTGGCCCAACGATGGCGCTGCGGCCAGCAGCATCGAGATTGGCAAATGTATATTTTGCGACACGAGCAAGACCCGCCATAGTTCTTCGTAATGCCCTGACCGATAGGGTTCCCGAAGCAGCGGCGGCGGACCCATTCGATCTTCGCGGCGCTTCGGCGACCGCTGCGCTTTTTGGCCCCTGCACGATCGCGTCCGAAGGCGCGGCAAGTCGTGTTCGGTTCGAATAACCTCAGCGGCTGTTCACACGGCGATGCGCATTCGTCACGTTCAAAGAGGCTGTCAACCATTACATAACGCCCCTGCAACCGATAATAGAGGAGCTGGGCCTCTCATCGAGCCCCGACAACCCGGCATCCCTATCACCCAAGAAGCGGTAGCGGGACTTCCTCGCCCCGAAAGCGATCGCTCAAGCAAGGGCGCGATCGGCGGTGCTTTGGCTTAACCGAGCAAAAGATGGCAGAAAACTTCGTTCCAACACCTCTTCAGAAGTGGAGGCATTTCTGGAGCCTTGGTTTTGAAAATCGGAACGCAATACGATTCGCAAATATCGTCCATCGCAAGCGACGATATTGATAAAAGCTCGTGATATTATCCCGCAACAGGGGCCTGCCATCCCAAGCCGAGAGATTTTTGCAGAGCAATCCATGACATTGTTAGTGCCGCCTTTCCACGCACGAGATCTGTAGCCGCTTGCTCCTGCTTGCGAAGAGTGCGGTTGAGGTCCGTGCGTGAGATCGCTCCTGCTGCAATCCGTTGTCGATCGAGATCTGCTGCACCATCTGCCTGCAGCTTGATCTGCGCCAGCGCAGCCAAGGCAGCGCGCTGCTGCCCGAAGCGCGCGAGCGCTCGCTCTGCGTCCTGCAATGCCACAAGCACCGTCTGGCGATACTTCGCAACAGCCTCGTCACGGGCAGACCCAGCCTGTTCTATAGAAGCATCGATCCTGCCAAAATCGAGAAAGTTCCACTGCAGTTGCGGAATCGCGAGAACAGAAGGGCTACCCACATCCAAGAGATCGTCCAATGATGTTCCGCCGAGCCCCAATATTCCCATGAAAGACAGCTTGGGAAATCGTGCCGCTTCGGCCACGCCAATCTGGGCCGTTGCTGCTGCAAGATTTCGTTCCGCTCCTCGGATGTCGGGCCGACGAGCGACAAGACCAGCCGGATCGCCAACCGCGACCTGTTCCGGCGGGAGGGGAACCTCGAAGTCCTTCTGCAGCGCTTCGTCCGAGGTGCCAGGGACCTTTCCTTCTAGAATGGCGAGTGCATCCAGCAAAACAGCGGTGTCGGCTTCAGCCTCGGCTAGCTGGGACTTGAGCAGTTCCAGCTCCGCATTCGCGTTGCCCAAGGGAAACAGCGGCAAGACACCTTGCTGATATTGTTGATATGTGAGCGATAGGATCTGCTGCTGCAATTCGATCTGGACCCGGGTCCGTTTGGCTCGAAACTGCGATTCGCGCAAACTGACATAGGCGTTAGCAACCTCCGCGGTCAGCTGGACTTTCGCATCCTCTGCATTCGCGACGGCTGCTGCTGCTTGCGCATTGCTCACCTCAATCCGCCGCTGGGTTCCTCCCGCAAAATCCAACTCCCAATTGGCGTTAAGTCCGACGTTGTAAATACTGAGGTTGTCGCCCTGCCCCTGCGGACCAGGCGCACCTGGTGAAGGAGGGGCGGTGTTCTGGATATCAAGGCCAGGCAGTCGGCCCTGGACTACCGTCGCTTGTGTCCCAAGCGTAGGCAACCGTCCTGCCCGTTCCTGCCTGACCGATGCCCGGGCTTGGGCAATCCGCGCTTGCGCCGCCTGGAGCGAGGGATTGTTAGCCAGCGCAGCCTCGACGAGCCGGTTCAGTTCCGGATCTTTCAGCAACAACCACCATTCTGCAAGCTGAGGTGCGGTGCCGACAACTTCGCTGCTGGCACGCACGAAGCCACCATTCGGGTTTGCCGAAACAATATCCGGAGGCCCTGTATAATCGGGTCCGGCGACACAGCCTGCCAGCAAGGCAATAGCGAGAAGCGATATTGTGGATTTTCTTATCATGTCAGGCTCAGTGCATTGAAAGGGAGGTATTCTTTGGTAGCGGCTTCAAAAAGACGACCAACGGAACTGTCGCCAAGGTCAGGATGCCCATGGCCAGAAAAACGTCGTTGTAGGTCATCACGAATGCCTCGCGCTGGATGGTGCGGCTGAGCATCGCCATGGCGCCATCCATTCCGCCGAAGTTTCGCGCGAGCCCATCGAGATGATTCTGAACCGAAACGCTATTTGCATTCAGGGACTCTTCCATGCGGCGGCTATGGTGCCAAATCCGCTGGTCCTGGAACGAAGCCAGCCCCGCCAAAGCAAAAGATCCACCAAGATTCCGGGCAGCATTGAAAATGCCCGAGGCATCGCCGGCATCGGCTTTCGCCACGGAGGCGACAGTAGCCTGGTTCAGGAACATCATTGACAGGATCATGCCTACCCCGCGAATGAGTTGGCCTTCGGTAAATACAGCGCCACCGGATTGAGCGGTGAGGCTGATGCTGACGAAACAGCTTATCGCCATCAGCAGCATACCCACCCCGACGGCAATGCGGATGTGGATTCTGCGGATCATGAAGGGGAGGACAGGCATAAGCAGGAAGGCGGGAATACCCATCCAGAAAATGACCAGCCCGGTCTGGAAAGCATTATAATCCGAGATTATCGCAAGGAATTGGGGAATGACGTAGGTCGAACCATACATGACCATTCCCAACGCCAGGGCCATCACTGCAACGCTGCCAAACTGGCGATCGAGAAGGAGGCGGAGTTTCAGGACGGGCTTTGGGGCATTCATTTGCCCGTAGATCAACGAGCTGAAACCGATAACGGCAATAAGAGTCAGCCAGCGAATAAACGAAGATTCAAACCATTCTTCACGGTGACCTTCCTCCAGCAGCACAGTCAAAGCGCCCAAACCCAATATAAGGCCGAGAATTCCCGCCCAATCGGCTTCGGTCAGATATTCCCAATTAGGCTCCTCGTGAGGCAATCCCACGAAGAGAAACAGCAGCAGCAGGCCGCAGACTGGCACATTGACAAAGAATGCATAATGCCAGCTCAAATTTTCGGTTAGCCAGCCACCGATCAACGGCCCCATGACGGGACCGAGAATCACTGTCATGCCAAATAGCGCCATGCCGATTGGCTGTTGATGGGGTGGCAATCTTTTAGCCACAATGGTCATCGCGGTCGGAATAAGTGCACCGCCCATGAAACCTTGGCCCGTACGTCCGATAATCATTGTCGTGAGGTCGGTCGCAACTCCGCAAAGAATCGAGAAGCCGGTGAACGCGGAGACTGCAATAATGAGCAGGTTTCGAAGACCAAAGAGTCGTTCAAGCCAAGCGCTAAGCGGAATTACTACGATTTCGGCGACGAGAAACGCGGTTGCAATCCAGGTGCCCTCCGTGCCGCTTGCCCCGATCTCGCCCTGAATCACCGGGAGAGCTGAATTGACGATCGAGATATCGAGTGTTGCCAGCATCGCGCCAAGTGCGCCCGCTGCCACCGCGATCCATGCGGTGACATCGGCATTCTGCCGGTCCGTAGCGGGAGCACCAGAAGTGCTTTGCGATGCGAGCTCCGCTTTCATTTTGCGGCGCTCGAGATTTCTTTGAGCTCACCGGCAGCGTTTCGGGTGTCGACCGTTGCAACAACCGACATGCCCGGTACGAGCAAACGGCGCACTTTAGGAGAGGCCTCTATTGCGATGCGAACCGTTATCCGCTGGACAATTTTGGTGAAGTTGCCCGTGGCATTTTCGGGAGGGAGGACCGAAAATTCCGCTCCTGTTCCAGGCGAGATACTGTCCACTCGTCCGGCGATCTCGAAATCGGGAAGAGCATCGACCTCGAGTCTGACGGACTGGCCCGCGCGCATGAGGCCTACCTGCGTCTCCTTGAAATTAGCCGTCACATAAATTTCTTTCACTGGAACCACGGTCATCAATCGCTGACCGGGCTGAACGAATTGGCCGACCCTTACCGAGAGATCGCCCACGCGGCCGCCCTTGCTCGCTCGCAGCAGGGTCGATGTGACATTAAGATCCGCAGCTTCCAGCTGTGCGCGCGCCGCATCAGACTGGGCCTGGGCCTGGCCGATCTGTTTGAAAAGGGTGCCTCGTCGACTGGTGGCTGCAGAGACTGCAGCCTGGGCCGAAACAAATTCGGCTCGCGCCTGCTGCGCCTGTGTCTCATACTGCTCAAGCTTTTCACGCGGTTCCGCTCCGGTCGCGGCGAGGGGTCGATACCTGGCTACCTGCCCATTGGCGAGGTCGAGTGTCGCTCGCTTCGCTGCAAGTTGAGCCTGCGCCTGGCGGATTGCTGCGTCCTGTTCGGTTACCTGCGAGCGGATGGTGTCTGCCCCGGCAAGCGTTGCGGCGATCTGCGCACGTGCCTGTTGTGCCTGAGCGTCATAGTCGCGCAGGTCCAGCTGCACGAGCGCCTCGCCACGATTTACCTGATCGTTCTCTGAGACGAGAACCTTGTCGACGTAGCCGGCGACTTTTGACGAGACAACGACGCTGTCGGCAGCAACATAAGCGTTGTCAGTCGACTGCATATACTGCCCGTAGCTGACATACCTGAAATACCACCATCCACCTGCGATGAGGGCAGCGGCAACCGCTATGAAGATTACAATATGTAACTTGCGTTTGGATCGCAGGCTGGATGCAGGCGTGCTCTCTTGCTCCCGATCATTTGGATTATCGGTCATCTGCCTCTTTCGAATTATTTTGGTTATGTATGATACTGCCTCATGACGTAGACACTCCCACACGTATAGTAAAATTGTTTAGTACTTTGAGTTTGGGCAATCTGACGAAACCCTTTAAACAGCGGTATGAACTCGAAACTCGACCCTATGCCGCGACCGATGCCAAGAGAAAGCGCGCTTACTGACGACGACCGTATACTTTACTTGATGGACGACATCAGTCGTGGGGCAAGACGAGCTTATGATGCACGGATCGGCAAAATAGGTCTCAATCAGACGCAATGGCGAATAATCGGACAACTTCTTCGTGAACCGTTGTTGATGCAGTCTGAAATTGCAAAGCGACTCGAACTGGAATCTGCAACTATCGGCCAAGCGGTCGCCGGACTTTGTGCGAAAGGATTGATGGAAAGGCAAAGAGCCACCACAGACCGTCGGGCATGGCAACTCATCCTAACCGAGCAAATCGATAAGCTTCTGCCGGAACTGAGAGAATCTGCTGATAGGCTGCATGATCTCTTATGGCGAAATACGACGCTTGAAGAAAAACGTACATTGAGGGAAATTCTTGTTCGGGCATCATTGAACCTTGATCAGGGCCGGATCGATTCGGGATAAGAAAAATCTCTGCGTCCAGTAAAAAATTTGACATCGCACGCGCCGTCGAGACGTGGCAGATTCTTGTCCGTCGTGCAGTGAAAACTTTAAAGGGCATGCTCTGGGGTAATAGTGCATCCAAAAAGCTCCATTGATCCCGATGTACCTCATCTGGAAGACGTTTGTAGTAATCGCCCGTAGGTATTGGTCCAATCAAAATTAAGATAGGGAAGCTACTGGGTACAGATAGCCAACTGGGTGGAGACGCCATTCCAATAATCGACGCACCCGAACCCAGCAGCGATATGGTGCGTGAATAGCCACAGGTCTTTGCAACAGCGCTCGGAAGCGTTTTTCCCAATAGGTGAAGCCCCTACAATCAGTCATTTAGCCTAAAGTCTTCCGCCTTGCATTTCGTCTGCACAGCAGTGCCTTTAGGTCGCATCAATATTCAGACCGTTTAGAATCGGCGGCGATAACGACAAACAGCTTCAGGCGCCGATGATTGAAGCCGTTTGGAGAGGCATTTAGCGCATGGTGGCTTTTGCAACCAAAATAAAAAATTGAACGCCAGCACGTATAGCCTAATGAGAAATTTGACCGATTAAAACGATGTCAGATGTCGCTAAAACCTATTTATCCGCCAAAGCTTCGATAAACTTCAATTTGCGACCTTTTGGCGGAGGCTGCTGTCTCCACAACCGCTTGCCGTGCTGCATTCAGCTGGCGCTGCGCATCGATCACGCCTAGAAAATCGCTAAGCCCCATGCGGTATCGAGCAGTCGATAGCGCGACCGAGTCCCGCTCAATCCCTAGTTGCGTTTCAAGCGCGGCAAGTCGGTTGCGATTGGCTTGCAAGCTGCCAAGTGCACTTTCGGCTTCACCGATTCCGGTAAACACTGCACGCCGGTACAAGGCAAAGGCCTCTTTCGCATCAGCTTGGCGCGCGTCGATTTGTGCCTCTACCCGGCCAAAATCGAGCAATGGAGCGGCAACCGAGCCTCCGAGCGACGCCGTCAGCGAGTCTGCGTTGAAAAGGTCGCCCAATGCCAATGCTGCAAGCCCAAGCGCGGCGTTGATACTGATCTGCGGAAACCGTGCAGCAGCGACTGCAGCAATTTCAGAGTTCGCTGCACCAAGCCGATATTCTGCAGCAACGATGTCGGGACGCTGGCGCAGAAGTGCCGATGGCAAGCCAACCGCAGGTAACCCCGCCAGATCATCGCTCGCGGGGAATTCGAACGCTGCTGCCACCGAAGCGCCATCGCGCGCGGTCAGCGTCACAAGCCGGCCAAGAGCCGCAGCAAGCTCTGCTTCGGCAGGGCCGCGTTGCGACCGGGCAGCAGCTTCAAGGCTTTGAGCGCGCACCAGATCCAAACCGGGCGCTATTCCAGCGCGAGCCCGGGTATCGGTGAGCTTCACCAATGACGCAGCATCGGCCAGGTCATCCTCGACAATCCTCAACTTGGCTTGCGCGGTACGATAATCCACTACAGCGCGGGCAATATCGGTGACCAGCGCGAGCCGAACCGCACGTGCATCGGCATCGGCGGCATCCAGCCGAAGGCTAGCCGCCCGTTGCGAAGCGCGTAGACGGCCAAAAAGATCGAGGTCCCAGGAAGCATTGATCCCGGTCGAAAAATTGCTGTTGGTTGGATCGATCGTGAACCCCGGCGGCAAATTGGTTACTGCATTCTCGCTGCTGCGTGCGTAGCTCGCATTACCCTCAACGCCAATATTCGGTGCCCGGGCTGTACCCGCGGCACGCAAAGCCGCACGCGCCGCATCGACGCGCGCGAGCGCAACTTGCAGGTCAGGCGCTTGCGTTTCGACCGCCGTTAGCAAGCTCTGGAATGCTGGGTCTTCATTGGGCAAAAGCACGGCAAGCGTCGCACGCGATTCTACTGGCGGTGCATAGACAAACGTCGACGGTACCGTAACCGAAGACGCCGAAGGCCCCTCGCCCACCGACGCGCACCCCGCCAGCACGGCCACCGCCAAAAGCGCAAAGGAACGTCTCATTGCTTGGCCTTTGCAGGAACAAATCCGTCAACCTGCTGCCCGACAAAGAACTGGCTACCCTCTTGCGGCAAAGCGAAGATCAACTGCAATACACGAACATCAACGCGCTCGGTCGCGCTATTGGTCAAGGACCGCTTTGGAACGATCAGTGGCTCTACGCGTACAAACACGGCCTTCACTTGCCTTTTGGCATCGCCGCGTGCGCTGATCACCGCTGGCTGGCCTATCGCGATTTTCTCGAGCTGGTTTTCGTCAATATCGAGCCGGACATGAAGTGGCTTGGTCGCGCCAAGCTTCATCAGCACCGACGCCGTGCCTTGCGTCCCTGCATATTCGCCAGCGCGGGTATCCACCTGCAACACTTCCATAGCGGAGGGCGCGCGCACGATATGACGGTCCAGTTCTACGCGGGCTTGCACGACCTGTGCTTCGGCTTGCCGCGCTTGAGCTTGCGCCACCGCCAGTTGCGCCTGCGCATCTGCCACCGCATCGCGCCGCGTGATCACTTCCTGCTGTGATACCGCGCGCGTGTCGTCAACATTTTGGTATAGCGCATATTGGTTTTGCGCGACCCGCAACGAGGTTTGCGCCGCATTTATGCTTTGCCGCGCTGTGGCGGCACGTGCGACAGCTTCGCTGACCGCTGCGCGCGCATTGCGGCTGTCGATTTCTAGCAAAGCCTGACCTGCCAAAACCTGATCACCGGGAGCCACAAACACTTTGGCAATTACGCCGGGGACATGCGCCGCGATATCGACCACTTCACTTGATGGCTCCGTGACACCCGTGCCCACAATACTACCTGTCTGGCGCTGCGATTGCGGCGTTCGCGCCGGAGTCTCCTTAGGATTACTGAGCGACGTGTCGGGCTGTGACGTCATCAGATAGACAATCGAGCCAATAATGCCGATGACGGCGATAATCGGTAGAATGATACGGGAGAAGCTGGGGCGTTTCATTGGGCGTCCTCTTGCATGAGTATGGCCTTGTCGCGGCCGTCATGAGTAATGCGTCCGTCCTCCATCGCGAGAATACGGTCAGCGAGATCGAAAATCCGGTTGTCGTGAGTGACGATGATGACAGCGCGATCTTCGGACAAAGCAACTTCGCGCAACAAGTCCATCACCCGCCGCCCCGACTTCGCGTCAAGTGCAGCGGTTGGCTCATCGCAGACAATCAAGCGCGGCTCGTGCACTAAAGCACGTGCAATCGCGACACGTTGCTGCTGGCCACCGGACAGCTGTCGCGGAAATTTGTCGGCCTGATTGGCGATGTTGAGCTTTTCGAGCAGCACTCTGCCGCGCTCGACCGCCTCATCGCGTTTCATGCCATCTGCGATCAGCGGGATGGCTGCATTCTCAGCCGCGGTCAGCGTCGGGATCAGATTATACTGCTGAAATATGAAACCGATATTGGCGAGCCGGAACATGACCAGTTCATTGTCGGAAAGGTCGTAAATTTCGGTATCGAACACCTGCACCCGGCCTTCGGTCGGATATAATATGCCGGCGATGATCGAGATCAGCGTGGTCTTTCCCGAACCGGACTCGCCGACGAGATATGTCAACTCGCCTGCATTCACATCGACATTGATGTCATGAAGCACGCGGATGTTATCGTCGCCGACAGGGAAGTCTTTGGCCACACCATGGACGGAAATTGCAAATCTGCTCATCTGAACACCGATGCCGGATCGGTTTTCAGGACAGAGCGAATGGCGATAAATCCGGTTAGCGCAATGATCGCCAACACCAAAGCCGCAGTAATCAGCGGGATTTGATTTGGCATGTAGAAACCTTTGAAATCGTCGCTACCTGCGGCGCCACCGCCTATAAATCCCGCCGCCATGGTCAATCCCAAACCATAGCCAATCAATGCCACCAACCCGGATTGCGCGGCAACCATGACCATGATCTTGCGATTGGTCACGCCAATCGCCTTCAACGCACCGAACTGTTTGATGTTGTCGCGGATAAAAAGGCTGAAGGTCAGGCCGACAATCGCCACGCCGACAATCACGCCCAGGACAACGGTGATGCCGAAGTTAATCGGGATGCCGGTATTCTCGATGATGAAATCGATACCGTCGCGGGTGAATTGCTGCGTAGTCCGTGCCTTGAGCCCGGTCTGCTCGGTTATGCGACCGGCAAGCGTCTCTGGCGATACATTTGCATCGCTGCGCACGAGCACGAACGACAACCGGTTGCGGGTCCCCGGCACAAAATTGAGCGCATTCGAGTAACGCGTGTACAGCGTCACCTGGGCGGTGAAGGTCGGTGTGCTGTCGACTATGCCCTTGATGATCGCCCGCTGGTCGTTCAGCTCAAGTTGCGACCCGATGACTGTTTGTCCTGGCGCAAACAATTTGCGCGACCCGACATCGTCGATAAATACCGCATCCGGGTCCATCAAGCGCGCAGGGTCGCCCTCAAACATTCTGCGCGGAATGCCGACCAGCGAACTGTCGTCTACGCCGATGACGGTAACGCCCTCAAGATCACCCTCGGGCGTGCGGATCGACGCGTTGCTGCGAAGCAACGGCGACGCAAACGCTACGCCAGATACGCTGCGCACACGGTCGAGCGCCGTGATCGGCATGGGATAAATCACATCGGCGGTGCGGGTTGCCGGGTCCATTACCCAGACATTTGCGGTAGACACCTCCTGCACTGCAACACCGCCGCGCATGAGCAAGTTCACGAAAATGGTCAGCTGCTGCGTGATCAAAAGCGTCGAAAACGCGACGCCGAAGACAAGGCCGATGAATTTGACCCTGTCCCCTGTCAGCATCCGGATTGCGACCCAGTTCACCTCTTGCTTATCCTTTTGATTTGCCATTTGAGTCGGCTTGTGTTCATTTTGCCGTGCCTAGATAGTGAACGTAAGCGTTTAATTAAACGCTACCGTCCAATAAGTGAATCGGAGTAGAAATGAATACGGGTAAAAGGCTAGCCCACCGGCCGGTCGATCAGGCGAAGCAGGATGCCATCCTTGCCTCGGCGCGGGATGAATTTTTCGAATATGGATTTGAATCGGCGTCGATCGAACGGATCGCTGCGGCTGCCAACGTGTCCAAAGTGACAATTTACAACCATTTCCAGAACAAGGAAAATCTGTTCTCCGCAATGGTCGGCAGCGAATGCCGCATCATGAGAGGGAATTTACCGGAAATGTCGGACGAGGAAATGCCGCTCCGCACCGAACTCGTGAATTTCGCGCAGGCGATGATGGAGTTTTTGAGCAGCCCCGATATAATCCGCTTTGACCGACGCATGGCAGCCGAGGTCGAACGCCATCCTGAATTGGGCGAACTATTCCTCAATGCCGGCCCACGATTGATGCAAAAAATGCTCATCGAAATGCTTGCATGCGAGATGGAGAAGGGAAAGCTAGCCAAGGCCAATCCACAAGAGGCTGCTGCACATCTATTTGGCAGTGTTAAAGGCTTTGCCGACGTCGAGTGGCGGTTCTCCGACCCTGAAAAAGCTGCTGCTTCAGTGACCACAGCTTCTTTAGAGGCCGCGATTGATCGATTTTTGTTAGCTTATTCGACGTAGAGCTTATGCTTTAGCTCGTGGATAGATTTTAACGCTTAGTGCTCCATTTTTACAGCGGCCTATCATATTGTTTATGAATTCGCCGGAAAGTCGTTCTGAAGCTTCAGTCCAGTCCGCCAATCGTCCGACTGAAGGGTGGCGACAATCAGACAACATTCGTTCCCACATTTTGCACTGGATTTTGGAGAATGCGTGCGGAAGCTGCCGGACATAATCCGGATAAAATACCGTTCAGTGTTAAACACTTAATATAAGAATTTGAACATATGCGGAAGCATAAAAACCGTTACCTTGCCTCTTTACCGGGGAACCAGTTTTCACTCAGATTTATACTGTTTTTCCAGAGCCT
>Ga0209277_10000362_pt1 | contig 22751 bp, 18 predicted proteins | sample JI81AbrownDNA_FD_187503 | JGI IMG/M metagenome (GOLD analysis project Ga0209277, IMG submission 187503) | Wastewater effluent complex algal communities from Wisconsin, to seasonally profile nutrient transformation and Carbon sequestration -... | ecosystem: Engineered > WWTP > Effluent > Algae... | reverse complement strand
ACGCCACGCTGGAGATCGACTTCCTCGGCCAGTGCGGCTCCGAGAGCCTCGGCCCGCTGCCCTACTCCGGCACCGGCGGCCAGTCCGACTTCGTGCGTGCAGCCAACCGCTCCAACGGCGGCAAGGCCTTCATCGTGCTGCCCTCCACCGCCAAGAACGACACCATCTCGCGCATCGTGCCCACCCTTACCCCCGGCACCCACGTGTCGACCAGCAAGAACGACATCAACTATGTGGTGACCGAATATGGCGTGGCGCAACTGCGCGGCAAGAGCGCCAAGCAGCGCACTCAGGCGCTGATTGCCATCGCCCACCCGAATTTCCGTGCCGAACTCACCGCCGCTGCCAAGAAAATCAACCTGCTGTAATTTTTTCGCGGCAAGCAGTCAAACAAAACGCCCCGGTTCTGCCGGGGCGTTTTTTCTTGGGGCGCAGCAGCGATCCGGCTTAGTCGATCTTGAATTCCATCTCGAATTTAGCGCCGTCGTCCATGCCAAGCACGCTCACCAGGTAAGGCATCACCTTCTTCAGCGTGGCCGGCAGCGTCCAGGGCGGGTTGACGATGAAAAGACCGCTGCCGTGCATGCCAAAGCCGTCCTCGGCAGGCTTCTGCACATCGAGGCTCACGTTCAGCCAGCTGATGTCCGGCAGGCGCTTCAGCTTTTCCGGCAGCTCCCGCGACTGCATGCTGTGCAGCTTCGGGTACCACACCATGTAGGTTCCACTCGGGAAGCGACGCAGGCTTTCCTTGATCATGGCGACCACGGTGCGATAGTCGGTCTTGACTTCGTAGGACGGGTCGATCAGCACCAGCGCACGCCGGGGCTGGGGCGGCAGAAAGGCGTTGATGCCGGTGAAACCGTCCTGATCGAGAACCATCACCTTGTTGCCGGCATCGGCGAAGGTTTTGTTCAGGATGCGGTTGTCCGCCGGATGCAGCTCGAAAAGACGCATCTTGTCGTCGGCCCGCAGGAGCGGCTCCGCGCAGCAGGGCGAACCCGGGTAGAGATGCAGCTTGCCGCTGGGGTTGAGATCGCGAACCAGCTTGAGATAGCTTTTCAGCTCCTTCGGCACATCCTTGCGGCCAAGCAGCCTGCCGACACCTTCTTCAAATTCGGCATTCTTGCGGGCAAAGGCCTCGTCGAGCGAATAGCAGCCGGCACCGGCATGGGTGTCGATGTACCAGTAGGGTTTGTCTTTCTGGTTGAAGTATTCGAGCAGCTGGACAAGGACAAAGTGCTTCAGCACGTCGGCGTGATTGCCGGCGTGGAAGGCGTGGCGGTAACTCAGCATGGCAGATGCGCCCAAAAACGGGATAAAGGATCAGGGCGCGATGCTATCACCTCGGGTGCCCCGCCGCCTCCCCGGTCATCACTCCGGCGAGTCGTATTTGCGGCGCGACCCGCGAAAGCGTTCGACGGGGTATTTTGCTTCGTTTTTGGCAAGCTTGGCGCGGGTGGCCAGCTCGAGGTCGATGCCGGCCCGGTCGGCGATCAGGAGCAGGTACAGCAACACGTCGGCGCACTCGTCCTCAAGGGCTTCACGGTCGTGAAGATCGGCCGGCAGCTCGGCAATCTCCTCGTCGGTCTTCCACTGGGTCAGCTCCAGCAATTCGCCGGCTTCGAGGTTGAGGGAGACGATCAGGTTGCGCAGGGAATGAAACTGCGACCAGTCCCGTGCATCCCGAAAGGCCGTGATAAGGCGGGTCAGTTCAATCAGATCGGCAGCCATCGGTCAGCTCCGGCCGTGGATCGGGAGGACCGCCACCGGCATACCGCGTTTTCCCGTTGGCATAAAAATCTTGTAAATGTTCATCACAGCAACCCCTCGTGTGCCTGCGGTTTTTTCAGAACGCCCGCCGGAGCGCCTTGCGGTGCTCGCTAAGCCCTTATTTCCCTTATGGAAAGCGCCTCTGCAAAAGGGGACTTTCCCCTTGCACTCGACTGTCACCCTGATATTATGGCGCGCTGTTTGCCCGGCCATTCGGCGGCACGGGCGAAACCCAACCAAAACAGGAAAAAATATGCCGATTTACCGCCTCGGAGAGCACACCCCGCAAATGCAGGAGGGCGTCTGGATTGCCGACACCGCGACCGTAATCGGTGACGTGCACCTCGGACGCAACGTCAATCTGTGGTTCGGCGCCATCCTGCGCGGTGACAACGATCCCATCACGATCGGCGACAACACCAACGTCCAGGATGCCGCAGTGCTCCACACCGACGATGGAGTGCCGCTCGACATCGGCGCCAACGTCACCGTCGGCCACAAAGCCATGCTGCACGGCTGCAAGGTGGGCGAAGGCTCGCTGATCGGCATCAACGCCGTGGTGCTGAACCGGGCAGTGATCGGCAAGCACTGTCTGATCGGCGCCAATTCGCTGATTCCCGAAGGCAAGGTGATTCCCGATCGATCGCTGGTATGCGGCTCACCCGGACGCATCATCCGCGAGCTGACCGATCACGAAATCTCCAAGCTCCAGGCCAGCGCCGACAGCTACGTGAACAACGCGCTGCGCTACCAGGAACAACTGGTCGAGCTGTAAACAAGAATCGGGAAGGCCGCGCTCACCAGCGCACCTTCCCGTTTTTTTTGATCAGGCCAGGGTCAGGATGACCGGCTGGTGGTCGGATGCCGCCGTAAGCTGATCCACCGCCACGGACTCCACCCGGTCGACAAGGTCGGCGCTGACGAAGAAATAGTCGCAGCAATAGGCGCGATCCGGCCATTCGGCGCCGTTCAGCCCCACCGTGTTCAGGTGAGGAATATCGCTGTAGCAGGCTCGCCATGCGTCTTCCCAGCCCGAAACATCGGCACTGATCGGCGCGGTCATGCGGTAAAACTCCGGGCTGCCCGGCTCGCAGTTGAAATCACCGCACACGATGGCCGAAGCCGGCCGCGGCAAGTAGGCAAACGGCGAATCCTGCCCGTCAGCGCTTTCCTCCTGGAGCCCGTCCATCGCCGCCAGGCGCACCGAATCGCACTGAAGCGTGTGCAGCGCCGCGATCTGCGTCATGCGCTGGATTCGCGAGTAGTACTCCAGGTGAGTGTTGAGCACCCGGATCGGGCCGCGCGGTCCGTCGACAATCACTTCAATGCACGCCCGCGGCATGCTCGGCACGCCTTCTTCGGGCGGGCGCGGCAAGCTGTGGCGAAACACCTGCCCCACCGGCAGACGGGACAGCGTGAGGTTGCCGAACAGGCTGCGACCGCCGGTCTTGCCGGGCAGGTCGACCACGGCAACGAAATGCGCGCTGTAGCCCGCAAAGGCTTCGGCCAGCTCCGCCACGCAGTCCACGGGCGCGCCGCCCTGCAGGCCGGCAAAGCCGACAGCAACCTCCTGCAGGCAAATCACGTCGAAATCGCCCAGCGTTCGAATGGCGGAAATCGTCCGCTGAAGGTCCACAACCCCGTCAGCGCCCCGCCCCCACTGAATGTTCCAGCTCAATAGCTTCATCAGAAAATCTTCTCTCCATGCTTCACGATCCTGACCGGTCCGCCGACAAGCGGATCGTCATGAATGAGCATAGCAAGCTTGCGGCGCTGCCTCCTGCCCAAAACGGCCAGTGCCGTGCGCAATTGCCTGTTGCGACGCAGCTCTTTGCATATGGCAGGATATTCATCACGCTCGGCGAAACCGCCACGATGCGGCGTCGGCGGGCTAAAGCGGGCGCTTTGACTGCCGTAAACCCTTTCGCTCCCTGAATGCCTTACCGTCCACGCCTCTGCCCCGGATTTCGACTGCGACCACCATCATGACAACACCCCAGGAACTCGTTGCCTGCGTAGAAAAACTTGCCAGCCTTCCCGCGGTGTATCACCGCATCCGGGCGCTCATCGACGATCCCGACAGCTCGGTGCACGATCTGACCGAGGCGGTCGCCAGCGACCCCGGCATCACCGCGCGGGTGCTGCGGGTGGTGAACAGCGTTTTTTACGGATTTCCGGGAAAGGTAGGAACGGTGAGCAGGGCCGTCAATCTGATGGGCATGCAGCAAGTCCATGACCTCGTGCTGAGCACCGCGATCATCGGCGCCTTTGCGGGCATCCGCCCGGCCCGCATGCACATGACGCGCTTCTGGACGGATTGCGTGTTCAGGGGCCTGGCCGCACGCACGGGGGCACGCCAACTGGGTCTGGCCGATCCCGAACGGATGTTCGTCGAGGGGCTTCTGGCCGACATCGGGCACCTGGTGATGTTCCAGGCCGATCCCGACAATGCGCAGATCGCCCTCGAAACGGCCAACAGCAAGAGTATTCCTGTCCACGAGGCCGAGCAGGCCGTCATGGGCTGCAATTACGCGGAAGTCGGCGCCGCGCTGGCGTCCTCATGGCACCTGCCCAGCGGCTTCGCCATGGCAATCGGGGCCCAGTTGATGCCGGCGCTGGCAGGGCCCCACGTCACCGAAGCGGCCCTGCTCCATCTGGCCAACCAGATTCTCGCCACCGACGAAGCCGAAAACCCCGACGAAGCTGCCCTTCAACGGATGGACCCGATGAGCGCCGTGATGCTCGAGATGAGCGTCGAGCGCATTACCTCGATCCGGGCCACGGTTCGCAACGAAAAATCCGCGGTGGTTGCGCTGTTCTTCCCCGCCAAGGGCTAGGAGCCTATCCGTAACGGAGAGGCCGACGCCGGGCGATTCGCCGATACGCCCTGGGTCAAAGGCGCCGAAAAATCGTTTCGACGCCCTCGCCGCTCTCGACACTGCCGCGCCACACCACCGTGGTGCTGGGCACGATGCGGTCGTAAGCACGGGAAATCCACCCCGCCAGCGGTTCGTTCGAGCCGTGCAGGATGCTCACCTCACCGTCCGGCGGCAGGATCATCGCGAGACACACCGGCCCGTTGGCAATACGGATCCCGTCGGGCGTGCAGGTTACGTTGCACTCTTCGCTGAAATGCCAGTTCAGGGTAACCGTCTGGGTGGTCGAGCCATGCACTTCGTCGCGCACCGTCAGGCGGTCGCCCAGCTTGTCGAACTCCCAGCTGCGCCGGTGCACCGGGCGCCCCGGCAGGCGCCGGTAGCCATCGTGCTCGGCCACCAGCCGGTCGAGCACGCGGTTCGTATCCCGCGCCACAACCCGGGTCTTGTACTTGCGGGTCCACATGAACTTTCCACCCGACACCGCCTGGTCCACGCCGCCGATGCACAGCGTGTTGTGCATGGCGGTGCCCCGGAAGGCATCGCGCCACGGCCCGGCGCCGTGGTAGGTGCCGGTACCGGGATCGACGAGAAACTCCCGCCCGGCCGCCGACAGCGTGAAGGACAAGGCATCCGCGTGGGCGTGGGCCGCGATCCCGCCGAGCCCGAGCGGGCCGGCGTCGGCAACGATGCGGAACTCGTCCGGGGTATCCAGGTTGGCGCCCAGCACAAACACCCCACCCTGCGGAAAATCGGTGCGCGACGTTGCCGGCACGCGCTGCAGCAGCAGGCTGTCGAAGGCAGCACAGGCTTCGTGCCCGAGCAGCCAGCGGGTGCGCAGGTCGACGATGCCGGCCTTGCGAGCCAGGGCCGGGCTTTCGAACAGCAATGCACCGGTTGCCAGCTGGCTCTGGAAGGGGCAGCCATTGGCCCCCAGCGACAGCCCCGAGACCCGCCCGTCATCCGCATCGCCAAACAACGGCACATTGCCGCCGGCATCCATGATGGCGGCCACGTATTCGAGCATCGCCTCCATGCGCTCCCAGTAGGCCTCGGACATCGGCTTGCCGGTTGCCCGCGCGGCGAGCCCGGCAAACAGCAGAAAATCCCATACGAACTGCTGGTATGACGTGGCCTGCTCGAGGTTGACGCCGTCCGGCGCGTTTTGCACCAGCGCCTCGCGCTCCAGCCCTTCGCGGGCGATCCGGCGCCACTGCTTGGCATCCTCCCAGAAGGGCCAGGTGGCGCCCGCCACGAAGAGCCCGGACAGCTCGCCGATCAGGTGGTTGTTGGCCGATGAATGGCGCGACATATGCCCGCGGATGAACTCCGCGTGGCGCCACACGCTGTTGAGCCAGTCGGTACGCAGCACCTTGCCGATAGGGTGCTCGAACAGCGGCGACTGCAGCCCGCCGATCAGTTGCCACACGGTGGCCCAGTTGATCAGCCGGATGCCGGCCTCGAGCGCGCTCGACCAGTTGGCGCCAAGGGCATGCGGGCACTGCACGAACCAGCTATCCAGCAGGGTGCCGACACCGTCGAGGTAGCGCGCATCGCCGGTGATCCGCCAGGCCTGGGCCAGGCACACCAATTCGAGGTGGCGGTTGGGCTCCCACAGATACTTGATGTCGCCGGTCTGCGCCGGGTTGCGAAAGGACATCGCCTTGCCATAGCTCAGCGGCAGCAGCGCGCCATTGTCCGGGTTGCGGTTCCACTCCGGCGGAAAGCCCAGGGCTTCGGTATCGCGGGCCAGCACCCGCCACTGGCCGGCCAGCAGCTCGTTGGCCCGCTGCACGGTCAGGCCGGCGTCTTCAGGCAGTTCGCGGGGCAGCCAGCGGGCGCCGGGACGGTCCAGGCGAATCAGCGGCACGTCCGTCGGCGCGCGGCGCCGCTCCATGGCGCGGCTGGCCGTCGAACTGGCGCGCCCCATGATCTCGGCAACCGACATGCAGCGTAACCGGTTCCAGTACCAGCCCACCTGGGTCAGATTAGGCATTTGATTCACCACTCTTGCTCAATCGGCTGATGATCTGCCGGAATTTACCGTTCCGTGTGCGCGCGATCTGCGCCACACGCTCTATTCTGATAATGACCTGCGTGCCCAGGCGCTCGCGGGCCCGCTGCACCAAGGCCTCCTCGGCGCGCAGGCCGAATTCGGGGGTCGCCACGATGCGGATGCGCACTTCGTCCAGCCGCTCCTGCACCACCTGGGCTTCAATCAGCCTGGGAAGGCCCGAGAAGATCCAGTCGAGCATCACCACGTGGCGACCATCCGGCGTGCGGATGGCGTCGTCCACCCGGCCGAGCACCCGTTCGACAACCCGAAAACGTCGCCCGCAGGGGCACTCGAAGGCTGGATCGGCCAGCACCACCCGGTCATCCGCGCGATAGCGCAAGAGGGGCATACTGCGATTGCCGAAGCCGGTGCCGATGAGGTTGGCCGTGCCATCTCCGTTGGGCTCAAACTCCGCGTAGCCGTAGTCTTCCATCACGTGGTAGCGGCCGTGCTCGCAGGTGCCAATGGCCGCCACCCGCTCGAAAGCACCGTACCAGTCAAAAATACCGCAACCAAAACGCTCGGCAATCACCTGGCGATCGACGTCGCTGAGGGTTTCGGACGAGGTGACGATGCAGCGCAGCGCACGGCCGCGATACACCCGGTCGTGATCTTCCAGCCAGCGGGCCAGGTAGCTCATCGACGATGGATAGACCTGGAGCATCACCGGATCGAAGCGCTCCAGCGCCTCGATGTAGGCGGCGCCGTTTTCCGGCTTGAGGTGGAACGAGGACAGCATCAGCATATTGTCCGCCCGGTTCATGCGCCACAGATGGCCGTCGGACTGCGCCACTGGCACCACCGGATCGCCGCGCAGCCAGGCCCGCCGCTCCCCATCGCGATAGCCGGCCCACTGCGCCTGACGGTCGACGAAGGCCTGCTCGAAGGCGATCGCATCCCGATCGCGCCAGCCCGGCATCGCCTGGCCGGTGGTGCCGCTGGTTGAACCCTTGAAACGCAGCCACGAGCCGCCCTCGGCAAGCAGTCGCGGGCCGGCAGCAATCACGTCCTGCCTGGTCAGTTCGGGAATCTCGCGCAGATCCTCCAGATGCCGCCAGCGCGCGGGGTCAATGCCGGCCTGGGCGAACAACTCACGGTAATAGGGCACCCGCTGCCTGGCATGCTCGGCCAGCTGGCGCACTGATTCCAGCTGCAATGCCTGCCACTGGGCCGGCGCCAGCCACTGGCTGCGTTCGATGGAAGCGGCCGTGTGCCTGAGCTTGCTGCGCGCGCTGAGGGCTGCGCGCAGGCGGCTGTTCAGGGCCAGGATTTCTTCCTGCACGTAAAACGGCGACTGCCGATAGAGAGTGGAGTGACTGGAGATCATGACCGCCTCACGCTTTCCTTTGCCCCGGCGTGGTATCCAGCTCGCGCCAGGCTGACTCCACCAGGTCGCCCACGCGCTCGATGCCATAGCCCTTGAGCACGCGCCGGCGCCCGATTTCGCCCATGCGGCGGGCCTCGGCGGCGTCGGCCAGCAGCGGCTTGAGGGCCGCCACCAGCGAGGCCACATCGTCGGGCTCGGCCAGCCTGCCGCTGTAACCTTCAATCACCACCTGCGGAATGCCCCCCACGCGGGTGGCGACAACCGGCAGACCGGCCGCCTGGGCCTCGAGCATGGCCATCGGCACGCCTTCGAAACGCGATGGCAGCACAAAGATTCCGGACCGGGCCAGCAGCCGGGCCTTGGCCGGGCCGGCAACCCAGCCGGGCAGCTCGACCCGTCCGTCCACACCGGCCGCGATGGCGGCGGTACGCACGCCTTCCACGTCGCCCTCGCCGGCAATGATGAGCTTGAGCTGCGGCCGCACACCGGCCAGCCGGGCCAAGGCCTGGATCAGCACAAAAACGCCCTTCTCTTCTTCGAGCCGGCCAAGAAACAGCAGGGTGTGCGGTTCGCGGGAGACATCGGCCGGCAGCTCCGCCGGCAGCACCGGGTTGGGCAGCACGCGCACGTCGGGGTGGCCGATGTTCTGGCGCAACCACGTGGCCCAGCTTTCCGAGAGCACGAACACCACCCGCGCCTTCCGCACGGTGCGCTCGACCCACGCCCGTTCGAGCCGCGACAGGCCCGCGTGGTAGCGGTCGAAAGCCCCGCCGTGCAGATGAAACACGTAAGGCTTGCCGGCCAGCCGGGCCAGCGCCAGAAAGAGACTCTTGCGCCGAAAGCTGGCGTTGGAGGCCGAATGGGCATGCACCGCCGCCACCCGGCCGGCCAGCAGCAGGCCGCTGAAGCGCAGCAGCGCCGCCAGCAGCGCCACCAGCTTGCGGCCGGCGCTGCCATCCATGTAGGTGGGCAGATAGTGCAGCGCGCGGCCCCCGCCCAGCCCAGCCTCGCGCCAGATGCGCAAAACCGAGGCGATGCCGCCCCGCGCCGCCGGATCGGGGCCGAGCATCACCAGTGCCGGACGCGGGTCAACGGGCTGTTCAGTGGGCTGTTCAGTGGGCTGTTCAGTGGGCTGTTCAGTGGGCACGGACACCCTCCCCGTCCTTGATGTGCTGGATCATCAGGCGTCGCTTGCCCCGCGCCGTCCGCTCAATGTGCGGCACCACCTGCAGCTTGGCCTCCACAAGACCGAGGAGCTTGGTGTTGAAGTAGTTGTCGAGCACGCTGATCACCGCCGGGGCCAGCGGCGTGGCCGACTGCAGGCGCACGATGATGCGGCCCGGCGCGTGCTGCTCGTACTGGCAGGCCTCGACCTGCAGGAACTCCGGCGGACGCAGCCCGCCCAGCGACGCCACCGGAATGCGTCGCCCGTCACGGCCCACAAAATAATCGTTGTTGCGCCCGTCGATACGCTCCAGCACCGGGTAGCCCGGCAGTGCCGGATGGGACGGCCCGGCCGACCACATGGCCAGGTCTCCGGTGCGGTAGCGGATGAAGGGCATGGCCTTGTTGTCGAAGCCGGTCGCCACCACTTCGCCCTGTACGCCGGGCTCGGTGATCTGGCGGCCGTCCTCGTCGATGAGTTCCACGTGGCCGTACAAGGGCCACACGAAGTAGCGACGATCGTCCGGCATGGAGCCGGCCATCACGGAACGTTCGGAATGGCCGTAATGCACCAGCACCGGGCAGCCGAACACGCGCTCGATGAGCGCCACCATGTCCGGCTCGGCCGATTCGGAGAACAGCTGCACCCCGCGGACCGCGGCGATGAAGCGCGGCACCGGGTTGTGATCCAGCCAGCGCGCCAGTTCATAGACCGCCGACGAATAGCCCTGGATGAAACTCACCCCATGCTCGATGGCGGCCTCCACGTGGTCGGGCATGTAGGCCGCGTCCAGGTGGTTGGGGCTGATCCAGAGCATGCGCTTGATCGGCTCGTAACTTTGCAGCGGGCCACCGTCGGCCGCCGAGCCGCGGACGTTGCGCCCGCGCAGCGACAGCACCACATCCTGCCGGGTCAGGCCGATGCGCTGGCTGAAGGCTTCGATGTAGGCCGCTTCCTTGGCCCGCGAAACGCCCTTGTGCAGCGAAAAGCGAAACGGTTCGGACACCGAGCCGCTGGTCTGCATGGGCAGCCGGTCGGCGGCGGTGCAAGCCGTCGAGAGGTAGTCTTCCGGCGCGCGCTTGTAGTCCAGCTTGGTCATCAGCGGAAACAAGGCCAGCCATTCGCTGGCCGGCATGTCGGTCAGCAGCCGGGCGGTCAGTGCTGCATAGGCCGGCACGGTGCCGGCAGCCCAGCGCAGGGTTTCGCGCAGGCGCTCGTCGGCCAGCTGCTTGATCTCGGCGGGCGACGAAAGCGCCGCCTCGGCGCGATAGCGGGGGTAATCCTCGCCATGACGCAGGCGGTCCGGCAACAGGCCGTAGAGGCGCCCCACCGGCGCCTTCACCCACGCGGGCGCGTCCATGTAGCGCTTCAGCCAGCGGTAGCCCCAGTCTTCGATCGCCATCGTGGCTCCTTTAGCGCTTGACCCACTCGCGCGCAAACAGCGCAACGAAGGCCATGTCATCGATGAAGTAGCGGCGGAACATGCGCCGCGGCTCCTGCAGGAACCGGTAGAACCATTCCAGGCCGGCGTTCTGCATCCACACCGGGGCCCGCTTGACGAGACCGACCGCCACGTCGAAGGTGCCGCCCACGCCCATTGCGAAAGGCACTTTCATGGCCGCCTGGTAGCGCGCCAGAAAGGCTTCCTTCTTGGGCGAGCTGATCGCCACGAACAGGATGTCGGGCCGGGTGGCGGCGATGTCGGCGACCACCTTTTCCTCTTCCTCGGGCGTCCAGTAGCCGTTGCGGTAGCCGGCCAGGGTGAGGCCGGGGTAACGGGCCGGATACCGGCGTGCAACGCCGCTCACCACCTCTTCGCGGGCGCCCAGCAAAAATACCCGCCAGCCCTTTTCGGCGGCGCGCGCCATCAGGGCCTCGAACAGATCGACGCCGGTCACCCGCGCCTTCAACGGCTTGCCGAGCAGGCACGACGCCCACACCACGGGCATGCCGTCGGCGTTGATCAGGTCGCAGTCGTTGATGATCTGGCGCAGCGCCGGATCGCGATTGGCCTTGACGATCTTGTCCACGTTCACCACCACATGCTGGTGCGGCTTGCCCGAGCGGATGAAGCCCTCGACCGCGTCGAGGGTCTCGGCCATGTTCAGGTTGTCCACCGCGCAGCCCATCAGATACGTTCTCATTCGGTTTCTTCACCGGAATTATCCGGTTGGGCTCCGGCCGGCTGCGTGGCGTTGGGCACGGGTCGCGCTGCGCGCCCGGACGCAAAGCGTGACCGTCTTGTCAGGTAGTCGAAAACAGTCAGCCCGGGCTGATGGCTGATGGTGTGCACACAGGCGATTCCCGGCTGCCAGCCCGGGTCGATGCGCCTCTCGGTGTCCTCGACGTACTCGGTCGGGGTCAGCTTTTCGATGCGGCGCAGGTTGAGGGCGTGGCCGTATTCCGGCACGCACACCTGGGCCGGGCGCAGCAGCTTGCCCTCGTGGGTAAATACCGGGCCGGCCGGCCGGGCAAAGCGCGCATCGGCCACCACCGGGTTGGCCGCGTGGGGCAGCCAGGGGCCGAGGGGCGTGTCCGCGTAGTAGGCGTGCAGCTCGTCGTGCTTGTCGGCGCCGGGCTCGGACACATTGCCGAGCAGCCACCACCTGCCTTCATGGTTGAACAAGGTTGCATCCACCATGTCGATGCCGGTGAGGATGTCGGCCTCTTTCTCCCAGCGATCCGGCAGGGCCACGCAGCGGTAAAGCTCGACACTGCGGTTGGCGCCGCTCTCGGGCACCATCCAGAGCGTGTCCTTCCACCAGAACAGGAAGGGGTAGGACAAGTGCCACGGCTTTTGCATGACCGGCACCGGGTCTTCCCAGCGGCCATCCTGATGGACGCGCATGGCCTTCAGGGTGCCCTTGCCTTCCCGGTAGATGACTTCCTCGATGAACACCCACCAGCCTTCGTCGGCTGCGGGCCACACCATCGGGTCGGCCCAGAAGCGGTCGGCCGGAGGCTGGATCAGGCTTGTGGCGGCCGGGTCGAAGCAGATCTCTTCGCCAAACGCCAGGGCCAGGCCCCACTGATCGCTGCTCAGAGCCTTGCTGGCCGAACGCGACATGGTGCGCTGGAGCACGGTGGCAAAGCGCGCCCGCGCCGGCAGGGCGGCAGATGCCGTAGCGGGCCCCGACCCATCGTGCGGGCGGCCGGGCTCGTCGTCCTGCGCCAACCGCAGCAGGGCGCGGCGAACCATGCCCATGCCCTTGGCAATCGCGCGGCGGCGGTTGCGGCGGATCGAGAAGCTGCACGAAGCGCCCAGCGAATCGTCGATCAACTGGCCGTCGATCACCGATTCAAGCCGGATCACCGTGCTGTCGTCGCCATCGACAACCGGCGCCGCACCGGCCAGCGGGTCCACCGCCGGCCGGCCGGACAACATCAGCGTCCAGTGACGGGCCGGGCCGGATGGAATCGGGGCGGGGCGTGCGCGCAGGTCGAGCAGCACGTCACAGCCCTGCTCGGCCAGCCATTCACCCGCGGCACGGCCTGCCGGACATTCAGCCACGCCGTCCGGGGTCGCCAGGCTTACGCTGCGCAGCGGCGAAGCGCCCCGGTCGAACACCAGCCCGTCGACCCGGTCGGCCCAGTCGGGCTCGGGCAGCGGCAGCGTATCGCGCACCAACGCAGTGAGACTGATGCCGGGCAGGGCCAGGCAGTCACCCACCAGGCGGGCCACCCAGCCGGGAACCGGGCCGGAAGGCAGAAACACGGCAAGACGAATATTCATGGGCACAGGTGCACTCATGCGAAAACCTCCGGTGCCCGGCGCAGTAAGGCCCGGCGTAATAAAAGGTTGCGCGACAGGGTCGCGCCGAAAAGAACAGCAAAAAGACTCAGCACGGCATCGACGCCCCGCGGCGCCACCCACATCACCGCGACGCAGGCCGCAACAAAAATCACCAGCGACAGCACATTCACCCGCAGTGGCAGCCGGGTTTCTTCAACGGTTTGCAGGTAATTGGATTCAGGCAGCACCAGCTGGCCCACATAAAAGCTCGCCAGATAGAGCAGGAAGATGGTGCTGGCGCCGGCAAGGGCAAAATCGGGGCGCTGCCCCCACCACGCCAACGCACCCCACGCAGCCAGTGCCAGCAGGCTGAGCGCGGTGTTGAGGCGCACCAGGTTGCGGCGCAGCGCGGCCAGCGTGGCGCGCACTTCCGCGCAGCCCTGTTGGTGCACCACCCGCGCCAGGGCCGGCAGGGCATTGAAACTGAGCGCCCGCGGAAACAGCAGCAGTACGCTGGTAAGGCTGCCGATCAGCGCCACGAGGCCGCCGTAACCCTCGCCCGCCACCCGCACGGTGAAGGGCACCAGAATCATCGACATGCCGGCGCTGACAAAATTGAGCGCCGCCTGCTCAAACGCGGTGCGCGCGCTCCCTGCCGGCAGGGTCGCATCGCCGCCGCAGCGGCGGGTCTGGCGCACCAGCACCAACAGGCCGACGAGGCCCAGCAGCGCGCTGGGCACGGCCAGCGCCGCATAGGCCATCCATGGCAGCCCGCCGCCAAAAAGCGCCAGCCCGCCGGCCAGCAGCACGACCAGCACGGTTTCGAGAATCAGCAAGCGCCGGTAGGCCGCCAGCGCGAGACCAAAGTGACGGGCCAGCGTGTAAGCCGTCCAGCCGCCCAGCAGCAGCGCCGTCCAGCCGGGCTCGAAAACCCAGCCGCCCCAGGCGAGAAGCGGCAGCACCAGGCAGGCCGGCAAGGTGAAGGCCAGCGCACCGCGCGCAAGGCCCAGCATCACCGGAGCCGATTTGCCTGGCTCGGCCACCGGCACGCGGGCCAGCACCAGGGCCGACCACCCCACCGCCGAAAAGAGCCCGAGCATCGTGGCAAACGAAAGATCGTTGGCGAAGCGCCCCAGCGCCTCGGTGCCGCACACCGCCTGGACCAGCGCAAAGTGAAGCAGGCGCTGGCCGCCGGGCGCCGCGGTTACCGCCAGCACCTCGCCACGCCGCAACAGGCTTGCCAATCGCGCGCTCATGGGGTGGCCACCGTTTTGCGGTGCCAGGCCGCCGTTGCCGCCACGAGGGCCAGCGGCATGATCAGGCTGGCCTGGGGGCGAAACATGATGCCGTTGCTGAAAGCCGTGGAGGCCACCAGCGCGGCCAGCAGCGGCGCCGCCACGCCGGGTGGAAAACTGCGCGACCACACGGTCAGCACGGCCAGCACGGCGCCCAGGCCGAGCACGCCCTGCTGGTTGAGCAGACGGATGAAGTCGTTGTGGGAATCCTTGGCGCTCCACCACCACACTTCGGAGACGATCCAGTCCGAACCCTCGCCGTGGCCGAACAGCCACTGGAGCAGGCTGCTGTTGGCGAGAATGTCGATCTTCTCCAGCCACATGGAAAACCGGCCGGAGGTCAGCTCGACCATTTCATCCCACGAAGGCAGATGCACCAGACCGAACAGCAGCGGCACGAAGGCTGCGGCCAGCCCTGCTGCCAGCATCACGAACAGCGCCACGGGCGCCATCGGCCGGCGCTGGACGAGCAGCACGGCACCAAAGGCCAGCGCCGCCACCATCGAGGTGCGCACGCCCCAGCCATAAAAAACCAGCACCACCGAAAAGCCGACAAGGCCGATCAGCAGGCGTCGCCCGAACTGGCCGGCCTCGAAAAGGTAGAACGACAGCGCGGCGCACACCACCACGAGGTAGGAGCTGGTGTGCAGCGAAGCGAAATACACCGGCCAGAACGGCTCGCCGCCGCGGTTGAGAGAGGGCGGCAGCACGATCAGCGCGCCGATCACCAGCACCCAGACCAGGCCGAGCGTGATCTGCATCAGCCGGATCACCAGCGCCGGCTCGCGCTCGAAAAGACGCAGCAGCAGCACCGAGAGCAGGGCCGGCGTGGCGATTTTCAGGTACTCGAACACCGCCGTCGTGAAGTTGAGGCCGGACAGCACTTCGGTGATGAGAAAGGACGCCAGCCCGAGGGGCACCGCCACCAGCACCAGCGGCGTGCGCTTGAGAATCGCATCGGCGTAAGCCAGAAGGCCGCCACCCAGCACGCCGAGCAACAGCATGTCGGCCAGCCGGTTGTAAGCGGAGTCCGTTTCCGCATCGGTAAAGGGCGTGGTCAGCAGCACCGCCACCAGCAGCTTGCCCCACAGGCCGATGAACAGGCACCAGGCGAAGCCCTGCGTCACCCGTGTCTCGAACGGGGTGGGGGCGACAGCCGGGCCGTTGGCCAAAAGCAGCGAGGTCATCAGAAATCGAGCAGCACGCCGCCGATGACCGCCACCCCGGCCCCGCGCAGGCCGGCCGACAACTCGGCAACCCGCTTGTGAACCGACGCATGACGACGGGCCACCACGATAGCGCTGCCGCAGGTGGCGGCCACAAGCCGGGCATCGGCGCCGGTTTCGTCGGCCGGCGTATCCACGATGGTCATGTCGTAGGTATCCCGCGCCACCGAAATCTGCGCACCGAAGGCCCGGCGGGCCAGCAACTCCTGCGGGTTGGGCGGCACGATGCCGGCCTGCAGCACCGACAGCTGATCGAAGCGCGGGTGGGGCTGGATCGCGCCCTTCTCGCCGCGTTCGGCCAGGCGCGCGGCCAGGCCGCCCGCCGGCGGCAGGCGAAACAGGCTTTGCTGGCGCGGAAAGCGCAGGTCGCAATCCACCAGCAGGGTGCGCTCGCCCAGTTGCGAGAACAGCACCGCCAGGTTGGCCGCCAGCCAGCTGCGCCCTTCGCCGCGCGCAGCGCCCACCACGGCGACGCTGCACAGTTGCGGGTTGGTCATGCGCCGCAGCACCAGCTGGCTGCGCAGCTTGCGCAGGGCTTCGACGCGCGGCGAATTCGGCTCGAAGGCCGCGACCAGTTCCGGATCGGCTCCCTGGTCGCCGGCCGTGAGTACCGGGTAATCGAACTGGCGCGACAGCGCGGCCTGCACGTCGGCCTGGCTGACCAGCCCGAGTTCGACGGCCGCGGCGCCGAAGGGAATGCCGCGCTCCTTCTGGCGGGCCGTGACACGTTCGACCACCACCGCATCGAGCCTGCCGCTGGAAACGAGAATCTCGCCCAGATTGGGAAAGCCCATCTGCTGCGTTTCGAAGGCCGGCACCGGGATGCGACCGGGAAAGTTCTTCATGTCCATCCTTCGATCCTCAGGCGCGCCGCAGGGCTGCGGGCAGGAAACGCGCGAGCAGGCCGTCGGCGGCGCTGATCGGGCGGTTGATTTCGGCCAGCATCGGTACGCCGAGGGCATCGAACATGTCATCGGCGCCGCGGATGCGCCTGTCGAAGAGTTCGCGCACGATGCTGAAGGCCATGCCCAGGAGAGCGCCGATGAAGATCGCCAGCCCGAGGTTGAGCAGCAGCTTGGGGCTGGACGCCTCGGTGGCCGGCACCGCGGTCGACAGCACGGCCACATTGCCCTGCCGCGACTTGCTCTCGAGGCTGGTCTGGGTGAGGCGTGCCATCACCAGGTCGTAGGCCTTCTGGGCGCTATCCACTTCACGCAGCAGCACGCCCATTTCATCGCGCTGTTGCTTGAGTTCGATGACGCGCCGCTTCTGGGCTTCGAGGCGACCCTTGATGTCACCCTCGCGGGCCTGGTTGATGCGGCTGTTGGTACCCACCACCGCCGCCACCTGGCCGCTTTCGGACCGCAGCCGGGCCCGCAGGGATTCGACTTCACCCTTCACGCGCTGAAACTGGGGATGGTTTTCGCCGAGGTATCCGGAGAGTTCGGTGAGCTTGGCTTCCTGACGGGCCAGGTCCACCTTGAGGGCCTGGATCAGCGGGTTGGCCGCCACTTCATTCATGCCGCCGCCCTGGCGCTGGCGCGACGCGGTATCGGTGCTCTGGGCCTGGGCCGCCGTGAACTGGGTGGACAGCTCGGTGAGGCGCGAACTTTCCAGGTCCAGTTTCTCGTCGCCAACCAGGCCGTGGTCGCGCTGGAACTGCGACAGCCGGGCCTGGGCGCTTTCGAGGTTGGCGCGCAGCGCCCGGGTGTGCTCATCGAACCACGCGGCCGACTGGCGGGCCGGTTCGACCTTCAGTTCGAGGTCGGTTTCCAGGTAGGCCTGGGCAAGGGCGTTGGCGTAGTCGGCGGCAAACTTGGGGTCGTCGGCGGTTACGGTCACGGTGAGCACATTGCTTTCGTGGGACGGGCTCACCTTGACGCCTTTTTTCAGCCGGCCGGCAATCCAGCGATTGACGTCGCCCTGGCCGCCGGAGGCCGTCTGCCAGCGCTCCGACCAACGCGGGCTGGCGCCCAGCTTGAGGGCCGCCACCGCGCGCCCGCCAACCCGTTCGCTGGCAATGATGTCGGCCTGGGTGGCGAGAAAACCCGGCGTGGTGGCGCCGTGGCCGGGCTGGACCACCAGCGGATCACTGCCGCGGGATTCCACCACCACTTCGGTCGATGCCGTGTATTGGCGCGGAAGGGCCAGGCTCACCACCAGGGCCAGCAGGACGACCCCGCCCCACACCATGAACAGGCCTTTGCGGCGGGCCTTGAGGACGGCCAGGAGTTGTGCGATTCCCATGCTCGGTGTCCGCTCAGAAAAGTGCTTCGCGAACGACGACCACGTCGTCGGGCTGCACCGGGTCGTTGAGTTGCGGGTTGATGATGCGGGTCGCGCCGTCTTCAAAGCGGCGATGGATGCGGATGCCGCGCTCGGTGCCCCGCGGACTGAGGCCGCCGCCCATGGCCAGGGCCTGCAGCACCGTCATCTGGCGCTCCACGCGATAGGCGCCGGCGCGCTGCACTTCGCCATATACAAAAACCTGGGGCGCGCGCTGCACGTAAAGGGTGTCGCCCGCCATGACCGGCACGTCCTTTTCGGGTGTCCAGGTCACGAAGAGTTCGGCCACGTCGATTTCGGCCCGCACCCGGCGGCCATTGCGCATGCCGCTCAGAATCACCTTGTCGGCCCCCTGGGGCGCCGTGCCGCCGGCCAGCGCCAGCGCATCGGTCAGCTTCATGGCGGTGCTTTCGAGGGGATAGCGGCCGGGCCGGGCCACCTGGCCGAGCACCGCCACCTGCACGCCGCGCACCTGCTGGAGCACCACCGTGACCTGGGGCTGGAGCACGAAGCCGCCCTTCTTCAAGCCGTCGGCAATGGCCCGTTCGGCCGCCGCCACGCTCAGGCCGCCAAGCTGTACGTTGCCCACCAGCGGATAGCTGATTGCTCCGGTTTCGGACACGCGGGTTTCGAGGCTCAGGTCGGGGTTCTGGAAAACCGCGATCTTTAAACCATCGCCGGGGCCGAGGCGGTATTCCTGGGCGGCCGGCTCCTGCGCCCGCACAGCCGCCGGCAGCAGCGTCGCGACGAGCACGGCAGCGGCCAGCGCGCGGCCCAGCCAGGCGCCTTTTTTCATCCCGCCCTTCATCAGAACACCCACTGCAAGCTCCCCGCCAATGTCCAATAGTTGAAACTCAGCCCTGCTTCATTCGATTCCCGCTGCTCCCGCGTCAGCGCGGTGATCCAGCGCGTGCCCGGGCTGATCTGCCAGGTGCCGGTCACCGCGGCCAGCACACCGCGGTCCTCGCGCCGGGCGCCGGTGCGCACACCAAAACCCGGGTCGCCGCGGAAATCGGCGTTGCGCCACTCGAGGCGCCCCTCGACCCGCAGCTTCGGCGAGTATTCCCATAGCGCGCCAAGGCGCAGGCCCTTGGTGGCCACGTAGCTCGACACGAAATCCTGCGCCGGCTCCACGTCGTAGCGCAGCGCGCCGCTCAGCTGCGTACGCGGCGTCAGCTTCCATTCCACGCCGGCCAGCGCATTGCGCCCCGCGTAGTCGTTTTGCGGAAAGCGCCCGTAAGTGCGCTTCACCGTTCCCACCCGCAGCAGCGCCCTGGTGCCGCTCTTGATCGGTAGCGACGCGTCGGCAAACAGCTCTTCCTGCTCAAAGCGCGATTCCGACTGCCCGCCCGACGATGTCGGCACGTTGGGATACTGCCCGCTGGCCCGCCGGCGGGTGATCGCCACCACCGCGCCGGAAGCCGGCACGTAGCGCAGCACCGTATCCACGCCGGCAAAATCAATCTCGTTGCCCGGCCGCGATCCATCTGGATAGCGCCGGCTGCCCTGCCCTGCCTGCACGCCCACCTGCCAGTCCGGCGCCAGCCGGTAAAAGGCGCTGCCGGTCAGCTGGCGCGTCACCGCCAGGCTCCGCCGCTGCTGGCGGTAGTACGCAAAATCGTCGGGCGCCTCGCGGTGCTCGGCGCTCAGCTCGCCGTTCCATTCCGGCCCGGCCGTCCAGCGCCAGCGCCCTACCGCGGTGCTGGCGTTGTGATTCAGAAAATCAAAGGCCCCGTAGCGCGCCAGGCTCAGGTCGTAGTCCAGCACCCACTGCTGGCCCGCGTAGGCCTTGTCCAGCCCCAGCCCGAGGCGGGTCACGCTGTACCAGTCGCCCATCCGGGCAAGCTGTGCCGACTTCGCCGCAGCCGGCCCCGACAGCCGGAACACGTTGCTGTCGTAGGCGATGGTTTCGCCGATGCTGATCCGCGAACCGATTCCCCTGCCCAGCGGCAAGTCCAGCGGTGCGCTGCCCCGCTCCTCGGCAGCCCGCTGCGCCGACTCGTCGCCGAGGCCGCGGGTCAAGGTCAAATCCGGCGGATTCAGCTCGTCGCTCTCGAAAAGCAGCGCGGCACGACGAGGCTCGCCGAGCAGGGTCGATACACGCAGGGGTGGCAGATCGTCAGCCAGAACCGGCAAACCGGCTCCAAAAAGGAGCAGCGCCCCACCAAAACGAACACCAAAGTCACGCAAATCCACACCCCAGACCAGCCAATTTCGGCATCTTGAGGGAGCAAGCTCTGAAATCAAGCGCATTTTTACGCATTTTGCAAAATTCGGCGGTCTCAAGACAGATATTTGCAAAAAAAATCACATTAACTTCAAATTTGACATTATCGTCGGCGCACATGCCGTAAATTCGGCACCGTTCAAAATAGCCTCGAATTTGTCTATTGCCATGCAGGCCGCCCTTCAACGACAGACCACCGGGCTCAAGCCGCACCTGTCGCTAATCTCTTTGATCGAGACTCTTCTCGATCCGATCGCTTTCGCCGGCAGCCTCATCGCTGTCGCCGGCAGCTTCGGAGTGGGTAGCGAGCCGGCATACCTCGTGCTGGCCTTCACGGTGTTCATGTTGGCCCAGCCGATGCCGATGCATATCGACAGCGGCCTGAAGGCGCTCTACCGGGGAAGCTGGCTGAAAGCTGCGGTGGTGTTTTCCGTGCTGACCCTGATCGGGCTGGTGACCGGCTTCGGCAATGCCTACGCGCCTGAGGTGCTGCTGGTGTGGTTTGTGGCCGGGCCGGCCAGCGCAGCCCTGGTGCGCCACGCTGTTCATGCGCTCACGCCGCTCGTCATGGCCCGCAGCGGTTACCATCAGCGCGCGGTGATCGTGGGTGCCAGCCTCGCCGGCCTGGCCGTGGCCGACCGCCTGAAGAACTCGCGCCGGGCGGGCAAGCGCCTGCTGGGCTTCTTCGACGACCGCGATCCGGGCCGCCACGCCCGCGCCGACATCCAGCACCTGGGGCCGATACGCGAACTGGCCAACTACGTGCGCCAGAACGAGGTGGATGTGATCTACATCGCGCTGCCCATGAGCAGCCAGCCGCGCATCGTCCAGTTGCTGGACGAAATGCGCGACACCACGGTGTCAATCTACTTCGTGCCCGATCTTTTCATGACCGACCTGATCCAGGCGCGCCTGGATGACCTCGGCGGCTTGCCCGTCGTGGCCGTGTGCGAATCTCCCTTTACCGGCGTAAACGGGCTGTTCAAGCAGGTTTTCGATTTCGTCGTCGCGGCGCTGATCGTGGCGATGATTGCACCGCTGCTGGTAGTGATCGCCGTCGCCGTGAAAGTCACCTCCCGCGGCCCGGTGCTGTTCCGCCAGCACCGCTACGGGCTCGATGGGGAGCGCATCCTGGTGTACAAGTTTCGCTCCATGAGTGTTTGCGAAAACGGCGACACCGTGACCCAGGCCAGCGCCAACGATGTCCGCGTTACGCCCCTGGGCGCCTTCCTGCGTCGCACCTCGCTGGATGAACTCCCCCAGTTCATCAACGTACTGCAGGGCCGCATGAGCGTGGTCGGCCCGCGCCCCCACGCGGTGGCCCACAACGAAACCTATCGCAAGCTCATCAAGGGCTACATGGTTCGCCACAAGGTTCGCCCCGGCATCACCGGCTGGGCGCAGGTGAACGGTTGTCGTGGCGAAACCGAGACCCTCGACAAGATGAAGCGGCGTATCGACTACGACCTCGAATACCTGCGGAAATGGTCGTTTCTGATGGACGTAAGGATCATCCTGCGCACCATCGGGCTGATGCGCAAAGACCCCAACGCTTATTGATGCGGTGCCGGGAGCCCGGCACCTGGAAACTACCCTGACGCGCCCAACGGCGCCCCGTGGCCAGCCAACCCGGCCTGACCACGGAAAGCCCGATCAGGCGGAACCGACCTTGTTGCCCCCTCCTATCGTCAGGCGCACCGACGCATCCTCCAGCCGGCTCAACAGCATCTGGTAATCCGGATGACCGTTGAAGTTGGCCACCGCCACGCTGACCGTCACGCGGCTCGAATGACTGCGCAGCAGGCGGAAATCGGTGGTGTGCACCCGGGCCCGGATTTCCTCGGCCATTTCCCGTGCGCTCCCGGCAGAGGCATTGACGGCGATGATCATGAACGAGTCATCTCCGTAGCGGAAGACATGGTCGCCACCCCGGGTTGTATCCACGATGAGCATGGACATCTGCTGAAGCATGCGCGCGTGGCTTTCGGGATCGGCGAAGGCAGGGTTGTGGCCGGCCGGATCGACCTTGACGAGCAACACGCACAGCGGATCGCCGGTGCCCTTGTGGGTATCGATCTCGCGCGTCAGGAGTGCCGGCAGATAGCGCCGGTTGAGCAGGCGCGTGACGGAATCCCGGCCCAGCAGCGCACTGCCCAGGCGCGAGAACAGATCGTTCATCAGGTAGCGGATGAACTCTTGCCAGCGCTCCAGATCGAGGATCAGCTTTTCGGCCCGCGGCCCCACGACATCCTCGGCCACGAGCTGGGGGATGACCACCTCGTCGATCTCCCGCACCACGTCCCAGACTGATTCGAGTTCGTTGGCGCCATCGAAAAAAATGACGGCCTTGTGCCTGAGCCACAAGCCAAAATCCGACTCGGCCAGGGTGCCGGCCGCCATCACCCGGCTCGGAAGGCGCGTGGCCAGCAACTGCTGATGGCCCCATTCGGCCAGCAGCGCCCGCTGGCGCTCCCGTTCCAGGGCCATGTCGTGCTCGAGCGACACGACCCGGTAGGCCTCCTCCTTGCGGACGTGATCCTGGATGTTGCGCACGAAGGCCGACATGATGAGCATGTCGGCCACCTGCAGCACTTCGTGGATATAAACCACCGCCGCCAGTTGCATCGTCATATCGGGGAACACCGCAGGAAGGCGCGCCCGGAGCTCCGCCGCGATGAGCCGCACGCCCCGCTGCATCAGATCCGACGGCAACTTGATACGGGCGTGCACCAGGCCGATCTGGACCTGCCGCGCCGCCAGTGCGGGCAGCGAGGCCTCGTCCCTGGCGGT
>Ga0209277_10000360_pt1 | contig 22786 bp, 19 predicted proteins | sample JI81AbrownDNA_FD_187503 | JGI IMG/M metagenome (GOLD analysis project Ga0209277, IMG submission 187503) | Wastewater effluent complex algal communities from Wisconsin, to seasonally profile nutrient transformation and Carbon sequestration -... | ecosystem: Engineered > WWTP > Effluent > Algae... | reverse complement strand
GGCGGCGGGGCTGGAACGGGGTGTGAGACGCGGAAAAGAGGTAAGACATGGCATGGTTCCGTTATGGCAACGGGGCCATTCTTGAATGGCTTGGCTTAAGGAAGCCTAAAGGGAAGCCTAAAAGGAAGCCTTAGGGCACCAAAGGCCGTTGCACCCGGGGTGGCCGTCAAAAGACTGGCGTGGCAGCAGGGATCCGCACATAAAACCCCGCGCCACGGCCATCCAGGCCGGGCCCCAGGTCCACGTGACCGCCCAGTCGTCGGGCTGCCTGCCGCACGATGGCCAGACCCAGCCCGGTGCCTGGCTGGGTCTGGCCACTACCCCTCACGAATCGTTCGAAGATGTGAGCCTGTTCAGTGGTGGGGATGCCCGGCCCGTCATCGGCTACGCACAACAGCAGTTCCTTGCCGTCGACGCACAGGCTTACCGCCACGCGGCCACCGTGGGCGCCGTAGCGTAGGGCATTGTCCAGCAGGTTTTGCAGTGCGGACTGGAAGGCTGCCTGTTCCAGTTCCAGAACAAGGCTGTCCGGCCCGTCCAGAGACAGCTCCTGGCCTCGTTCCTGGGCAGCCGGCACTGCCTGGGCCAGCAGGCTTTGACTCAGGGCTGCGACATCCACAGCGTGAGGCTTGGACGGCCGGGTTTCGTCCAGGGTGGCCAGAGCCAGCAGTTGCTGGGACAGATGGGATGCGCGCGCCAGGGCGGCGTCCATCGCGGCTTCCGCCTGTTGTCGGTCGGTGTCGTCGACGGCGCGGGCCAGCACGTGGGCTTGGGCGGAAATCACCGCCATGGGGGTGCGCAGTTCGTGGGCTGCGTCGTGTACGAAGGCCCGCTCTCGCTGCACGGTGTCGTGCAGACGCTGAAGCAGGGCATTGAAGGCGTCGATCACCGGGCGCAGCTCGACATACTTGAGATCAACACCCAAAGGGGACAGATCGTCCGGGGCGCGCTCGGTGAGGTGATGGGCCAGTTGCTGGACGGGCTTGATGCCCTGACGCACCGCCAGCCAAACGGGTAGTAGTACGAATGGGAAGGCCAGCAGGAGCGAGGGTGCCAACTCCCGGCCCAGGTAGCCGATGATCGTGCCATCGCTCGGCTCAGGCTCGGCCAGGCGGATCTGCCATGGCCCCTTGTCGGCTCGTGCCACATGGTACGGGCGGCCCTGGATGAGCTGCAGAACCGGCTTGCCGGTGGCTTCACCAAGCGGGGGCGTGCCTTCACTGGCGTAGATCAGGCTGCCGTCCTGTCGGCGCAGCTCAAACAACAAGGGGGGCGCGCCCAGGCTGTCCTGTCGGGATCGATTGGTCTGGCGCTCCAGTGTCTGCACCAGGTGGGTCGCCGTGGTGGCGTCGGTACTGGTGGCCAGCAGGTCGGCCATCTGAGCAGCGGCATTACGCAGCGCGGCCTGTTCGTCGCGGAGGTGCCGAAAGTCTGTGTAGTCCTTGGTGATGAGAACCATGGCCACGAGGGCGAAGGCCAGCACCACTGCCACGACCATACGTCTCACCAGACTGGGCTGATGCCACTTTGCCTTTCGTTCCGGGCTCATGCTTGGGGAGATTCCCTGACTTCCAGGCGGTAGCCCACGCCACGTACGGTGTGGATGCGTTCTGCACCGATCTTGCGCCGCAGATTGCTCAGGTGAACTTCCAGTGCCCCAAAATCGAGTGGATCGCCCACGGGCTGCAGGCGTTGCGCCAGTTGCGCCTTGGGCAGCACCTTGCCCGGCTCCCGCGCCAGTTCAAGCAGTAGCTGGAACTCCCGTGGAGACAGGGGCTGTACCTCCCCTTGCAGGCGCACTTCATGGCGACGGGGGGAAATGAGCAGATCGCCCACTGTCCATTCTTCACTGGCCTGACGCGCTGAACGCCGCAGCACGGCGTTGAGCCGTGATACCAGCTCCGCGGTGGCGAAGGGCTTGATCACGTAATCGTCAGCCCCACCGTCGAGCCCGGCGAGACGATCCTCAAGGGCGCTGCGGGCAGTGATGACGACGATAGGCAGGGTCACGCCGCTACGGCGCCAGCGGGCCAGCAGATCCAAGCCTTCGCCGTCCGGCAGCCCCAGGTCGAGGAGGACCGCATCCGCCAGACTGGTGGCCGGGTCACGGGGAGTGTCTCCGGCCCGGCGCAGCCATTCGCTGGAGATTCCTTCTGCCCGCAGGGCATGCTGGAGCGCCCGGCCAAGATCCAGGTCGTCTTCGATGATCAGTAGATGCATGGAGGCGCCTGATGTAGATAGGTCAGCCGGGGCTCGGGAGAAATCATGGTGCGCGCCAGATTTTGCGCCGATCATCGGCGATTGGCATTGGTGAGCCCTTTGGCCCGTGGGTTGGCGGCCGACATCTTTGGCTGTCTTAGCTTACACGCCAGGCTCCGTCCTTGGGTAGAATGCTCCCCTTTCGCCATCGAGGCCCAGCATGAGCATCAAATCGGACCACTGGATTCGCCGCATGTCGGAAGGCGACGCGCAAATGATCGAACCCTTTGCCCCCGAACTGGTGCGCCAGAACGAGGGCGGCAAGATTGTTTCCTACGGTACGTCGAGCTACGGCTACGACGTGCGGGTGGCCAACGAGTTCAAGATCTTCACCAACATCAACTCCACCATCGTGGACCCGAAGAACTTCGACGAGCGCAATTTCGTCGATTTCGTCGGCGATGTGTGCATCATTCCGCCGAACTCCTTCGCCCTGGCCCGCACGGTGGAGTACTTCCGCATTCCGCGCAGCGTTCTCACCGTGTGTCTCGGCAAGTCGACGTATGCGCGTTGCGGCATCATCGTCAATGTCACCCCCCTCGAGCCCGAGTGGGAAGGCCACGTGACGCTGGAGTTTTCCAACACCACGCCGCTGCCCGCCAAGATCTACGCCAACGAAGGCGTCGCCCAGATGTTGTTCTTCGAGTCGGATGAAACCTGCGCAACCTCCTACAAGGATCGCGGTGGCAAATATCTTGGACAAACAGGCGTGACCCTGCCGAAAATCTGAAATACTTGTCAGCTACAGTTTGAACGACGGGCGGACCATGCGCAGCCACGCAGGTCCGCCCAAAGCTTTTTGTTGATCCGCCCGCACTGAACAGCGGGCATCGAGGAGTCGAGCATGCGCTTCAATTTTCCGGTCATCGTCATTGATGAGGATTTCCGTTCGGAAAACACGTCCGGGCTGGGCATCCGTGCCCTGGCGGAAGCCATCGAGAAAGAGGGCCTTCAGGTGCTGGGGGTGACCAGCTACGGCGATATGGCCTCCTTCGCCCAGCAGCAGAGCCGTGGCTCGGCCTTCATCCTGTCCATTGATGACGAGGAATTCTCCTCGCCCGAGGCTGCCGCCAAGGCCATCGCTGACCTGCGTGCCTTCGTCAGTGAGATCCGGGCTCGCAATGCCGACATCCCCATCTTCCTGCATGGTGAGACCCGCACTTCCCGCCACATCCCCAACGATGTGCTGCGTGAGCTGCATGGTTTCATCCACATGTATGAGGACACGCCCGAGTTCATTGCCCGCAACGTGGTGCGTGAGGCCAAGGCCTACCTGGAGTCCCTGCCGCCGCCCTTCTTCCGGGCCCTGGTCCATTACGCATCGGACGGCTCCTACTCCTGGCACTGTCCTGGTCACTCCGGCGGCGTCGCCTTCCTGAAGAGCCCGGTCGGCCAGATGTTCCACCAGTTCTTTGGCGAGAACATGCTGCGTGCCGACGTCTGCAATGCCGTCGAGGAACTCGGCCAGCTACTTGACCACACCGGCCCGGTGGCGGCGTCCGAGCGCAACGCGGCGCGCATTTTCAACTGCGACCACCTGTACTTCGTCACCAACGGCACGTCCACGTCCAACAAGATCGTCTGGCACTCCACCGTGGCACCGGGCGACATCGTGGTGGTGGACCGCAACTGCCACAAGTCGGTGCTCCACGCGATCATGATGACTGGCGCGATCCCGGTCTTCCTGATGCCGACCCGCAACAACTTCGGCATCATCGGCCCGATCCCCAAGAGCGAATTCGCCTGGGAGAGCATTCAGCGCAAGATCGCCGCCAACCCCTTCATCGCCGACAAGACCGCCAAGCCGCGGGTGCTGACCATAACCCAGTCCACCTACGATGGTGTGCTCTATAACGTCGAGGCCATCAAGGAAGAGCTGGACGGCAAGATCGACACCCTGCACTTCGACGAGGCCTGGCTGCCCCACGCGGCTTTTCACGACTTCTATGGTGACTACCACGCCATCGGCGCCGACCGCCCGCGCTGCAAGGAGTCGATGATCTTCTCCACCCAGTCCACCCACAAGCTGCTGGCCGGCCTGTCCCAGGCCTCGCAGATTCTGGTGCAGGACGCCGAGAACCAGCACCTCGATCGGGATGTGTTCAACGAGGCCTACCTCATGCACACCTCCACCAGCCCCCAGTACTCGATCATCGCGTCCTGTGATGTGGCGGCGGCGATGATGGAGGAGCCTGGCGGTACTGCGCTGGTGGAGGAGTCCATCGCCGAAGCCCTGGATTTCCGTCGTGCCATGCGTAAGGTGGACGAGGAGTGGGGCGCCGACTGGTGGTTCAAGGTGTGGGGCCCGGATGACCTCTCGGAGGAAGGCATCGAGGAGCGTGATGCCTGGATGCTCAAGCCCGGCGAGCGCTGGCATGGCTTCGGCAACCTGGCCGAAGGCTTCAATATGCTCGACCCGATCAAGGCCACCATCATCACCCCGGGCCTCGACGTGGATGGTGAGTTTGCCGAGCGGGGCATCCCTGCGGCCATCGTCACCAAGTATCTGGCCGAGCACGGCGTGATCGTCGAGAAGTGCGGCCTGTACAGTTTCTTCATCATGTTCACCATCGGCATCACCAAGGGCCGCTGGAACAGCATGGTGACCGAGCTCCAGCAGTTCAAGGACGACTACGACAAGAACCAGCCCCTGTGGAAGGTGCTGCCCGAGTTCGTGCAGAAGAACCCCCGCTACGAGCGTGTCGGCCTGCGTGACCTGTGTCGCGACATCCATGCGGTCTATCGCGCCAATGACGTGGCACGCCTGACCACCGAGATGTACCTGTCCGACATGATCCCGGCCATGAAGCCGGCGGATGCCTTCGCCAAGATGGCCCATCGCAAGATCGACAGGGTGTCCATTGATGAACTGGAAGGGCGGGTTACCAGCGTGTTGCTGACGCCCTATCCGCCGGGCATCCCGCTGCTGATCCCGGGCGAGCGTTTCAACCGCACGGTGGTGCGCTACCTGCAGTTCGCCCGCGAGTTCAACGAGGGTTTCCCGGGTTTCGAGACCGACGTGCACGGTCTGGTGAAGGAAGCCCGCGATGGCCGCATTCACTACTTCGTGGATTGCGTGAAGGACTGAAACGTACCGAAGCGCATGCAGCAACAAAAAACGCCGCGGATTCGCGGCGTTTTTTGTTGGCTGTCGGCACCTGCAGCGGCTTAGCGCCGCCGTTCGTAGGTGACGAAGGCGAAGGGCAGGCCGGTGGCGGATACCTGGGGTAGGCGGCTGACTTCAATCCACTCATCCGAGGTAAACGCCGGGAAGAAGGCATCGCCCGGATAGTCCTGATCGATCTCGGTAAGAATCAGACGATCAGCCAGGGGCAGGGCCTGGCGATACAGCTCAGCGCCGCCAATCATGCAGGCCATCTCGGTATCACCGGCAGCGCTCAGCGCCTCCGGCAGGCTGCCGACGACGGAGCCGCCCGCCGCCTGATACGCCGCGTTGCGGCTGACCACGATGTTGAGCCGGCCCGGCAGCGGCCGGAAGGCATCCGGCAGCGATTCCCAGGTCTTGCGCCCCATGATCACCGGCTTGCCACGAGTGATCTCGCGAAAGAACTTCATGTCCTCCGGCAGATGCCAGGGTAGCCGGTTGTCGATGCCGATCACACGGCCTCGACCGCAGGCCGCTATCAGGGCCAGCATGGGCGTGCTCATACGGCCACCGGTGCGGAGATGTGGGGGTGCGGGTCGTAGCCTTCGAGGGTGAAGTCGTCAATGGTGAAGGCGAAGATGTCCTTCACGTCGGGGTTGATGCGCATCGTCGGCAGGGCGCGGGGCTCGCGGGAGAGCTGGAGCTGGGTCTGCTCCAGGTGATTCACATAGAGGTGGCAGTCACCGCCGGTCCACACGAAGTCGCCCAGTTCATATCCGCACACCTGGGCCACCATCATCGTGAGGAGCGCGTAGCTGGCGATGTTGAAGGGAACGCCCAGGAAAATGTCGGCGCTGCGCTGGTAGAGCTGGCATGACAGTTTGCCGCCGGCTACGTAGAACTGGAACAGCGCATGGCAGGGTGGCAGGGCCATGCCCTCGATTTCGCCAGGGTTCCAGGCCGACACGATGTGACGGCGCGAGTCCGGATTTTTCTTCAGGGCCTCGATCAGTTGGGCGATCTGGTCGATGCTGCGGCCGTCGGGGGTTTCCCAGCGGCGCCACTGCTTGCCGTACACCGGGCCGAGTTCACCGTTTTCGTCAGCCCACTCGTCCCAGATCGAGACCTTGTTGTCCTTCAGATACTGGATGTTGGTGTCGCCACGCAGGAACCACAGCAGCTCGTGGATGATTGAGCGTGTGTGGAGCTTCTTGGTGGTGAGCAGCGGAAAGCCCTCAGCGAGATCAAAGCGCATCTGCCAGCCGAAGACGGAGAGGGTACCCGTGCCGGTGCGGTCGTCCTTGCGGTGGCCGCGCTCCGCCACGTGGCGCATGAGTTCAAGGTACTGTCGCATGGAGACTCGCAGGCAAAGACTCCAGTTTACCCGATCAACGCTCGTGCGACCGTCGCTGATAACTGTACGGAGTGTGTCCGGTGTGTTTCGTCAGGCTGGCGGTCCGAAGAGATCGATAGACCTTTGTGCTAACATCCGGCGCGTAAAAAACCGTTTCAGTCAGCTTGTCGTGGAGGCTCGGGGTTCGTCATGGGGGGAGGCACGGTGGTCCACAATGCACATCCGCTCCTCCATCCCGACACGCTCGGGAAGACGCTCACCGAGATCGCCACCAACGCCGCACCGACAGCCATCGTCGAGCTGATCCGCTGGCTGGACTCCTTCCACTACGAAGCCGAACTCTCTGTTTCCGAGCTGGCCCGCCTGGTGGTTGCCCTTGATGAGGCGGCTCAGCCGCAATTGCGTCAGGCGGCGGGTCTCTATCTGTCCAACGCCTTCGGCTCCCGCAGCGTGCGCTACAAGGCGCTGGGCCGCGACTTCTACGCCAGCCTCGGCCGCGCCTACGATCTGGTCCTGGCAGGGCTGCAGCCTGATGCCGTTCTCCCTGCAAGCGGGCTGCACACGGAAATCCTGTTGCGCACCGTACGCAGTGCGGCAGGGGAGATGAAGTGGGCGGCTTTTGACTATCAGGGGCTGGCACCCGACGTGTGGTTTCGGGCGGGTACTGCCTTCCGGGCGGCAAGCGCAAGTGGCGAACTGAATACGCCGGTGTCTATCCGTGAAGGGCGCGAGACGCGCTCCACCATCGGCCGCGAGTTCGTTCGCCTGGTGGCCTTGCAGTGTGCCAGTCTCGACCAGTTGTCGCCGGAGCGTATCGAGGCAACCGACAAGCTCGTGCGCTACCTGCAGCATTCCCTCGAACTGAGCACCGAGCCGGCCCAGGGGGGGCTGTTTTCCATTGATCTGGAGACACTGGCGCCGCCGAGGCGTTGCCTCAGCCTGCCCGAGACGCCCTCGGCTGCCCTGCGTTTCTTCCGTCCGGCAGATGCCGTACCCATGCTTGAGGAACTGCAGCAGACTCTCGTTGACGCGTCGAGTGCGCCCGCGTTTGCCGGGCTCAGCTTGCCTTCCGTAACCGCCACCATTCGCCACCTGTCGCGGCAGTGGGGCGTGCAGCCTCCCATGCGTCAGTACCGGCGGCACCATGTTCAGGGGCAGCTGGCACTGGCCACGGGTCTGGGCTTCATCCGCTCGCTGCTGTCGGGTGATGCGCAGTTGCGGCCTGCCGCGGCCTGGTCACTGATGGATGCGAGCCGGAACGGCTTCGGTGTCTCGTCGGCGATGATGGACCCGGATGTGTGCCGCGTCGGAGCCTTGGTGGGGGCCCATGTGGGAGAGACCGGGCGCTGGGTCCTGGCGTTGGTGAGGCGGGTTCGCTTCAGCGATCAGGCGGGGGTCTCGGTGGGCTTGCAGACCATCTCGAGCGATCCGCAGCAAGTGGTTCTCGATGACGGCAGCCGCAGCTGGAGTGGCATTTTGTGTGACCCGGTGGTGCGCGGGCGTAGTGTCAGGGTAGCCTGCGAACCGGGCTTCATGCGTTCCGGGGGACAGGTATTTGCTCGTCTCGGTGCTCGCATGGTTAAGCTTGAGCCCGGGCGGGTGTTGATGGGTGGCCCGGGTTACCAGATCATCGGTTGTCTGGTGCCATAAAGCCGCACTATTGCATCAATGGTTTGACGCGGTTCGATCGACCTGCTAATTTCCGTCCATGACCTCCAAGCAACAGACCACGCTTCTCTCCCTACTGGCCCTCTCCGGGCTGGGTCTGCTGCTGCCCTGACGGGCACACATCTACTCCCCTTCCTGTTGTCGTAAACGTCGCCCTTGTCGGCGAAATGCGTCATTGCACGCGTCCTCCACGGAGCCTCACCATGTTCACACTGAACCCTGTCCTGCTGTCCCTACGACTGCGCCCCGGTTGCCAGGCCACGAGCCCGCGGCAGTCTGGCAGCCCTGCGTCCGCATCCGAACACCCGAACCGTTTCCGACGAAAGCAAAGGACAAAATCATCATGTTGAAGAATCCGAACACCAAGTATTCCGCCTTCCCTCCGGTCGCTCTCGCCGACCGCCAGTGGCCCAGCCGCACGATCACCCATCCGCCGATCTGGATGAGTACTGATCTTCGCGATGGCAATCAGGCCCTCTTCGAGCCCATGAACCCTGCCCGCAAGTTGCAGATGTTCCGCAAGCTCGTGGCCATCGGTTTCAAGGAAATCGAAGTCGCCTTCCCCTCGGCCTCCCAAACCGATTTCGACTTTGTGCGCAAGCTCATCGAGGAGAACGAGGTTCCCGATGATGTGACCATTGAGGTCCTCAGCCAAGCCCGCGAGCACCTCATCCGTCGCACCATGGAGTCCCTCAAGGGGGCCCGTCGCGCCATCGTCCATATCTACAACGCCACCTCACCGGTCTTCCGCGAGACGGTGTTCGGCATGAGCAAGGATGAGGTCAAAGCGCTTGCCGTGGACAGCGTGACCCTCGTCAAGCAGCTCGCCGCCGAGCAGCCGGAGACCGAATTCATCCTCGAGTACAGCCCGGAAACCTTTACCGCCACGGAGCTCGCCTTCGCCAAGGAGGTGTGTGATGCGGTGGTGGCAGCCTGGGATCCGCAGCCGGGCGAGAAGGTCATCATCAATCTCCCGTCCACGGTGGAGGTTGCGGGCCCGAATGTGTATGCCGACCAGATCGAGTGGATGAATCGCAATCTTGCCCGGCGCGAGCAGATCGTCCTCAGCCTTCACCCCCACAATGATCGGGGTACGGCCGTGGCCGCGGCAGAGCTCGGCATGCTTGCCGGTGCGGATCGGGTCGAGGGCTGTCTCTTCGGCAACGGGGAGCGTACTGGCAATGTGGACATCGTGACTTTGGCCTTGAACATGTACACCCAGGGTATTCATCCTGGCCTTGATTTCTCCGACATCAACGATGTGGCGCGGGTGGCGGAGGAGTGCACCCAGTTGCCCATCCATCCGCGTCATCCGTATGTGGGCGATCTCGTGTTCACGGCCTTCTCGGGCTCTCACCAGGATGCCATCAAGAAGGGCTTCGAGGTCCAGCGTTCCGACGCCCCGTGGGCGGTGCCCTACATGCCCATCGATCCCCTCGACGTGGGGCGTACCTACGACTCGGTGATCCGCGTGAACAGCCAGTCGGGCAAGGGGGGCGTGGCCCATTTGCTTCAGGCCCACTACGGCCTCGTGATGCCACGGCGGATGCAGGTGGAGTTCAGCGCCGCGGTGCAGCGACTCACCGACGAGACTGGCCAGGAAGTGGATGCCCACCAGTTGTGGACCCTTTTTGGTCGTGAATACCTCGAGGCCGACGCGCCGATCCGTTACGTGGCCCATCACCTCTTCGAGGCCGGCAGCCGTCAGGGCATCCGCATCGAGGCTGAGGTGAAGGGGCGGGCGGTGGAGTTCGTTGGCGAAGGCAATGGCCCGGTGGAGGCGGCGGTGGCTGCCATCGGCGTGCCGATCCGTGTGCAGAGCTTCGAGGAGCGCTCGATGGGCGAGGGTGCGGATGCGGCGGCCATGTGCATCGTTGAAGTGGCCATGGATGGCGTGGCGGGCAGCCGCTTCGGCGCGGGCATGCACCGCAACACCGTCACGGCGTCGGTGCGGGCGATCATCTGCGCGGCCAATCGCGCTGGTGTCCATGTTGTGCCCGTTGCCGCGGAAGATGCGGCGGGCTGTGCGGCCTGATTCCCTATCGTGACCTGAAATGAAAAACGCCGGATTTGAGATCCGGCGTTTTTCTTTACTGGTGCAGGCGCGATCAGACGGCTGCCAGGGCCTGGTCCAGGTCGGCCAGGATGTCGTCGATATGCTCGATGCCGATGGACAGGCGCACCATGTCGTCCGACACACCGGCCTTCTTCATCTCTTCCGGCGAGAGCTGGCGGTGAGTGGTTGACGCCGGATGGCAGGCCAGGCTCTTGCTGTCACCGATGTTGACCAGGCGGGTCACCAACTTGAGTGCGTCCTGGAAGCGGCCGCCTGCTGCCTGGCCGTTGCCATCGGCGCTCTTTACGCCGAAGTTGAGGATGCCGGAAGCGCGGCCGCCCATGTACTTCTGCACCAGGGCGTGGTCCGGATGGTCGGGCAGTCCGGCGTAGTTGACCCACGCGACCTTGGCGTGCCCCTTCAGGAACTCGGCCACCTTCAGGGTGCTTTCGCAGATCCGGTCCATGCGCAGGGCCAGGGTCTCGACGCCCTGCAGGATCAGGAAGGCGTTGAAGGGGCTTATGGCGGCGCCCATGTTACGCAGGGGGACGACACGGGCACGGGCGATGTAGGCCGCCGGGCCCAGGGCTTCGGTGTAGACCACGCCGTGGTAGGAGACGTCCGGCTCGTTCAGGCGGCGGAAGCGCTCCTTGTGCTCGGCCCAGGGGAACTTGCCGCTGTCGACGATGATGCCGCCGATGGAGGTGCCGTGGCCGCCGATGTACTTGGTCAGCGAATGCACCACGATGTCGGCGCCGTGCTCGATGGGCCGGCACAGGTAGGGCGAGGGCACCGTGTTGTCCACGATCAGCGGAATGCCGTGGGCGTGGGCGATGGCCGCCAGCGCTTCGAAATCAGTGATGTTGCCCAGGGGGTTGCCGACCGACTCACAGAAAATGGCCTTGGTGCGGGCGTCGATCAGCGGGGCAAAGGAGGCCGGGTCGCGGTGGTCGGCAAAGCGCACATTGATGCCGATCTGCGGCAGGGTGTGGGCAAACAGGTTGTAGGTGCCACCGTAAAGGGTGGAGGCCGAAACGATGTTGTCACCGGCTTCGGCGATGGTCTGGATCGAGTAGGTGATGGCGGCCATGCCGGACGCCAGGGCCAGGCCGGCGATGCCGCCTTCCATGGCTGCCACGCGGGCTTCGAGCACAGCCTGGGTGGGGTTCATGATGCGGGTGTAGATGTTGCCGGCCACCTTCAGGTCGAACAGATCGGCACCGTGCTGGGTGTCGTCAAAGGCATAGGACGTGGTCTGGTAGATGGGCACGGCCACGGCCTTGGTGGTCGGGTCCGGGCTGTAGCCGCCGTGTACTGCCAGTGTCTCGATTTTCATTGGTGTTTTTCTCCGGTTGAAATGCGTTCGGGTCGATGGGAAGGTGTTTTACGTCCGGGTTTTCCCTGATCTGCTTCCGGGAATCGCCCTCTCCCAATCGTGGGTTTATTGGTCGATAATACTCAGAGTGTCGCGGAAAATGCCCGGATTATGCGGTTTCCTGCAGACACGTCAAAAAAATAATGGAGGGGACAAATGGAACTCAAGGGACGCAATGCGACCTGGCTTGAACTCGCTGTTGCACCGCTCTGGCGCCTGGGGCAAACCCAGGTGCGTCTGCATGCACTGAACGGCGGGCGGGAATGCTGTGTGGGTATCACCGTGGATGACCGATGGCTTTGCGCCAATGATGGCAGGCTCACTGTTTTTGGTTGTCGGGACTCCGCCGTTCGCTTTCTCGAACTGCTGCGGATAGATCACATGGAAGAGGGTGAGCCGGCAGATATGTCGGCAGATTGCGGTTGTGAAAAAGTCCAATGCCTCCGTCTTGGAAATCGCGGCCTCAGGGAGTGTGACGGCAGCAATCTACGTCCTGCTCCCTCAGGACCAAGGCGAATCGTCATTCAGTCGCGTCCCCGGCGAGCCACCTTCGGTAGCGATTTCATGCGTTGAGCTCGCTTCACTGGTTTTGGTTCTTCCTTGCGCCTCGGCCTCTCGCCGGGGCGTTTTGCTATGTGGGTGGCAAGGTCAGGCTCTCCCCATGTCTTGTGTTTCACCTGTATTTTCGTCTCCGTGCTGTCCGCTATCCGTCCAGCCCCTTGCGATAGCTTGTGTTGCGCTCTGGTTTTAGTAAAATAATACGGTATTACCTATTGGAGGCGTTGTGGGAAGAGCCAAGGTTGTGACTGTGCTGTCCCAGAAGGGCGGTGCCGGGAAGTCCACACTGACCATGCAACTGGCTGGCGGTTTGGTACGCAAGGGGCTGAGGGTGGTTGTGATCGATCTCGATCCGCAGGAGACAGCCTTGCGGTGGTCCCATGCGGCGCCAGAGGGCACGCCCTTCCCGGCAACGGTGATCCAGCTCGGTACGGCCGTCGATGGGCTCGGCGCATGCTTGCGGAAGATCGTCCGGGAAGGTGGCATTGTGCTGCTCGACTGCCCGCCTTCCATCGAGCACCCGGCTACCGTTGCCGCCTTGCAGGAGGCCGACGTGGCTTTGGTGCCCGTGGTGCCCAGCCCGGCGGACCTGTGGTCGACGAAAGGCGTTGAGCGCCTGATCCTTCAGGTTCAGGCCAGCCGCAAGGGGCTGCGCGCCGCGCTGGTGCCGAACCGTGTGGTACGGACGAATCTGGCCTGGGATGTTCTCGAGGTGATGCGAGATTTTTCCTTGCCCGTCCTGGGGGCTGCCCTGTCCCAACGAAATGCCTTCGCCCAGAGTGCCGTCATCGGTGGGACCGTTTACCAACTGGGCCGCGGAGGGGCGGATGCCGCCCGTGAAGTGGACAAACTGGTTGTTGAAGTACTGAAACTGACAGGAGAGAAATGATGAACACCAAGACCAAGTCTGCCCTGCGTTCCACGCTGCAGAAAGAAAACGAAGCCCTTGAGGCTCGTTTGCCCGATCCGGTTCAGGACGCCGCGGGCGCCCCGACCCCGGCACCCGCTGACCCGGTGGCGGTTGAGGCGATTGCGCCGTCCATCACTGCCGAGCCTGCTGCTGTCGCCGCGCAGACGCCTGCGAAGCCGGCTGCTGCGCCGAAGCCTGCGAAGCCCGCCGCGTCGTCGAAGCCTGCCGCGTCACCGAAGCCTGCGAAGCCGGCTGCCGAGTCCAAGCCTGCCGGGGGCGCTGAGAAAGTGACTGCCCCGGCCGTCAAGAAGGCCGCCGCCACGCCTCCTGCGCGCAGCAAGGCGGTTGCGCCCAAGCCTGCGTCGGCGGTCAAGGTCGAGAAGTCGCCGAAGAGCGTCAAGCTCGAGAAAGCGGATAAGCCCGTCAAGGCAGAGAAGGCCGTGAAGGCTGACAAGCCGGTGAAGGCCAGCCGTGAGAAGGTGGTGAGGGATTCCTTTTCGATGCCGAAAAGCGAGCATGCCCAACTCAAGCAGCTACGTGAGACCTTGGCCAAGGCCGGACGGATCTGCACCAAGTCTGAGCTGTTGCGAGCCGGCGTCCAGCTCCTGCTGAAAGAGGACGTGACCGGTATCAGGACGCTCGTCGAGCGTCTGGTCGTGGTGCCAAAGGGCAAAGGCGCCAAGTAAGGCCGGATCGTTCAGGTCGGCGGGGTGGCCTGTTCCGCGGTCTCAAACCGTACGCGGATCAGGCCCCTCAGGCCGTTGCCCATGAACAGGGCGTCAGCCTGCAGGAGGTCTTCCATGCTCAGGCGGGCCTCCATCGCTTTGCCTTCCTTGAGCAGACGCTGGCGCAGCACGCCGTTGAGCAGACCCGCCTCAAGCGGGGGCGTCAGCAATACACCCTCCTTTTCCACGAAGAGATTGCTTCGTGCGCCTTCCGTGAGTTCGCCCTTTTCATTCATGAACAGGGCGTCGAAGTGCCCCAGTGCGGTGACGCGCGCAAGTTCGGCATCGTAGAGTGCGCGGGCGGTGGTCTTGTGCCGAAAGAGAGACTCACCGCTGTGGGTGAGCAGGGGGGACAGCACGATGCTCGGATCGGAGCCCGGTGCGCCCTGCTCCAGGGGGGCGGTCTCCAGTGTGAAGTCACCCGCCTGCCCCAGGGTGACACGAACGCGCGAAGCTTTGTCGGCGACGACGCCGCCGAGTAGCTCGAGAAATCGGGGTTCATCAAAGGGGAATCCGAAAGTCCGTGCAGACGCCGTGATTCGCGCCAGGTGTTCGGGCAGGAAGGGGAAGGGCGCTTCTCCAGGTGTGTAGCGAAGGGTTTCGATGAGGCGAAGCCCTTTCGGCAGTTCGGTCAGAAAACGCGACTTCAGATGGCATTCGGTCCACTCCGCGGCAGGGAGGGAGTCATGGACCACGCCACTGCCGACGTTCAGACGGGCCTGACCGGACGGGTCCACCAGCAGGGTGCGAATCGGCACACTGAAGCGGAAATCACCCCCCGGGCGTATCCACCCGAGGGCGCCGCAGTACAGGCCGCGGGGCTCCGGTTCCAGTTCTCGGATGATTTCCATCGCACGGATCTTCGGTGCGCCGGTGATCGAACCACACGGGAAAAGGGCGGCGAAGATCTTGTCGAGGCTCGCCGTGACCGGTTCCGCAATGACCCGCGATGTCATCTGCCAGACGGTCGGGTAGGGATCGACGCGGAAGAGATCCTCGACGCGAACGCCACCCGGCGGTGCCAGGCGCCCCATGTCATTGCGAATCAGGTCCACGATCATGACGTTTTCGGCCCGGTCCTTCGCCGAATCCGCGAGGACGTCAGGCGTGACGTGACGCGGTGCTGTGCCCTTCATGGGCTGGCTGCTCAGGGTGTTTCCTCGGCGCTCCAGGAAGAGTTCGGGCGATCGCGACAGGATGACGCCGCCGGGATGGCTGATGAACGCACCGTAGCGTACCGGTTGGGCTCGGCGGAGCGCCCGGTAAAGACTGGCGGGATCGCCAAACGTGCGACCCGACAAGGGAAAGGTGAAGTTGACCTGGTAGCAGTCACCCTCTTCGATGTATTTGCGAACCCGCGAAATGCAGGCCAGATACTCGTTCTCAAGGATGCGTGTTTCCAGTTGGCTGGTGCCGCCAGCTGCCGTTGTCGCGCGGGCGGTAAGCCAGGCATCGCAGGCATCGTCGCTGAGCCACTCGCCTCGCTCGAAGATCCAGCCCGTGAGTAGGGGTGAACCGTTGGTGGGGGGGAGCAGGGGCTGCAGGCGGGGTTCGATCAGGTAACCGAGTTCGTAGGTGGCCGCAAGGGCTACCCAGGCGCCGTTGCGGGCGGCCTCTTCGAGGCGTAGCAGGGTGGCCTGCCAGTCATCGGTGTGTCGGCAGACGACGTTCTCCCTCAGTTCGGTGAGGAGCCAGGTTCCGCGTGTATCGGGGGCGTCGAGATTGTTGTCGAAAAGGGCGAAGGTGGAGGGCTGGGCGTTCACGCGCCGCAGTTTAACTGTTCGCTACGGATTGGCGTAGTGGCGGAGCCGGAAAGGGGACGTGTGAGCGAGAACCGCATCCGGAACCGGGAGTCCCTGCGCCGCCCGGAGGATCCGTGGCGGCGCCAGTGCCCCCCGGGCCGTGGGCGGCACGCCGGAGGGGCTTGAAAAGTTACAAGAGGGGGCTGCCGGCGTGCTCCCCACGTTCGTACACCACGTGGGCGCGACCGACCAGCAAGGGGTCCAGGGGGCCGATGTGCTCAATCTCCTTGTTCGTGTAGGGGAGCTTGTGGAGGATGTAGCGGAGGGCGTTCAGGCGTGCCCGCTTCTTGCAGTCCGACTTGATCACCGTCCAGGGGGCGTCGGCGGTGTCGGTGTGGAAGAACATGGCTTCCTTGGCTTTGGTGTAGTCATCCCACTTGTCGAGGGAGGCCAGATCAATCGGGCTGAGCTTCCACTGCTTGAGGGGATGGGCCTCACGTTCCTTGAAGCGGCGGCGTTGCTCTTCGCGGCTGACCGAGAACCAGAATTTGATGATGTGCACGCCGCTGCGCACTAGCTGGCGTTCGAATTCGGGCGTCTGGCGCATGAACTCCAGGTATTCGTCCGCAGAGCAGAAGCCCATCACCCGTTCGACGCCGGCACGGTTGTACCAGGAACGGTCGAAAAGGGCGATTTCGCCGGCGGTGGGGAGGTGCTGCACGTAGCGTTGAAAGTACCACTGGCCGCGTTCGGTCTCGGTGGGCTTTTCCAGGGCGACGACCCGGGCGCCCCGCGGGTTGAGGTGTTCCATGAAGCGCTTGATGGTGCCGCCCTTGCCGGCGGCGTCGCGGCCTTCAAACAGGATCACGACGCGCTGGCCGGTTTCCTTCACCCAGGCCTGGAGTTTGAGGAGCTCCACCTGCAGGCGGTATTTCTGCTTCTCGTAGGCCTTGCGGGACATCAGGTTCTTGTACGGGTAGCCGCCTTCGCGCCAGCCATCGGCAAGCTCGTCGTCCGGGTGGGAGGGCAGCTTCTTGTAGACTGCCTCGTCTTCGGCCAGCAGGGCATTGCGCAGGATGGCTGCGTCGTCCGGGGATGCGCCGGCCATGATGGCTTGCAGGGTCTCGGCAATGCTGTGGGTGTCGTGGCCGGCGAGCGTGGCGACGATGTCGCTGACCGCGGAAAGCTTGGCGTCCCGGGCGGCTTCGACGGCCTCATCGATCACGTAGTTCTCGATGGCTTCGGGGGAGTCCTTGGGGGCGATGTCACCCGCACTGCTGGGGCGCGGGGTGGATGACTTGCGCGGGGGCTTGGCTGCGTTTCTGGGGGTTGCGTCTTGTTTTGCGCTCATGGCCTGGCTTCCTTCTTCTTGGTGACTGCGATAGGCAGAAGCTCGTCATCGCGAAGGGATTTGACCGGCGCTGGCGAGCTCGTGGTGTTCACCCGTCATTATCTGGGAAGCGGCTATTCCCTGCAATGGGTATGGTCTTCTAGAGCGCTGAGCGGGTGGCCCGTCGGGCACAGCGTTCGGTGTAGGCCCGGCAGCGTTCGATGTACTCGTTGGCGCTCTTGGGCATGGGGGTGCGGGCCCGGGTGATGTAGCTCACCAGGTCGCGCCCCTGCTGGATGAGCAGGCGGCCGTCCGCAACCAGATGTTGTTCCTCGAGATTGACTGGCATGGCGTCGGCATTGAAGTGGCCGCACATGCGCTCGGCGGCAGTGACGAAGCTGGTCCAGATGTCGAAGATATCCGGATCGGTGCGCAGAGTCTCGGTCTTGATCTTGGCTGCGTTGGCGAACTCGTGGATGTGGGGTTCGACACCCTTGAAACAGGGCAGGGGTTCGAAGGTGGTAACCATGGCTGCCGCCAGCAGGTCGATGTCGCGCAGGGTCATGGCGATCTTGACGTAGCGGCTTTCGTAGAAGTCTTCGAGGGGGATCGAAAAGGCCTTGAATGGTTCGCCCCACAATTCGTCGATACCTTCTTCGCCCGAACGGTGCAGAACCAGTCGCCCTAGGCCGAGTGCTTCCTGCAGGCAGCGGCCACATTCGCGCATCAGCGCGTTGTCGGACTGGATCTCGATGCCCACGCTCTGCAGTTCAACCAGCTTGGTGAAGATGTCGGCGGCCCGGTTGAACAGGGCCCCGGCCAGCATCGCGCCCTTCACCCGGCGGCGCTCTGCGTTGCTCTCGTCTTCGTAGCTTTTTCGCGCTTCGTTCAGCCGGCTGCCCGGAATGTTGAGGCCGTGCTCCACGTGGTTGAACAGGCGGCGGGTGAGGGCCCCGATCAGCTTGCGCTTGGCTTGAAGGGTGTCCTCGGGCACCTTGTAGGTCTTGACCCAGTATCCCGAGTAGAAAACCCGTTCACGCCCATCGATGATCTGCTTGGTGCCTTCCGGAACGTCGTTGTTCATGGTCCGCTCTTGGCTAGGGTTGGGGGCGGCTTGGCCAGTTGATGGCTTCGTATGTTTTGCTGCAGCACGAAATTTTGCACCATAACGGGCCCGTGGACGCAGTCGACCAACAAATTCACTCGAAAAGTATGCACCTTGTCACAGGATGGCTGTCGCGGCCCCGATCGGTCCGGGGCGGGATTCAGCCTCCGATATAGGACATTTCGATCTTGCGCAGGGAGGCGGTTTCCGCGGTGCGGATCTCGGAGTAGCGGTCAGCGCGCCGCTGCCAGATCTGCCGGATGGCGGCTGACAGCTCGTCATCGTTACGGCCTTCGCGCATCAGGCTGCGCAGGTCGTGGCCGCTCTGGGCGAAGAGACAGGTGTACAGGCTGCCCTCGGTGGACAGGCGTGCGCGGGTGCAGGTGGAGCAGAAGGCTTGGGTGACCGATGAAATAACACCAATCTCGCCGCCGCCGTCGGCAAAGCGCCAGCGCTCCGCGACTTCTCCGGTGTAGTTGGGGTCGATTGGCACGAGTGGGTGGCGCTCATGGATGCGCTGTACGACTTCAGCCGACGGCACCACATCGTCCATCCGCCAGCCGTTGGAACTGCCCACGTCCATGAACTCAATGAAGCGCAGGATATGACCGGTGCCGCGGAAGCGCTCGACCATGGGCAGGATTTCCTGGTCGTTGAGACCGCGCTTGACCACCATGTTGATCTTGATCGGCCCGAGCCCGGCAGTTTCCGCGGCTGCGATGCCCTTGAGCACGTCAGTGACGGGTACGTCCACGTCGTTCATGGCGCGGAAGATGGCGTCGTCCAGGGAGTCAAGGCTGACGGTGACGCGCTGAAGTCCGGCCGCCTTCAGGGCCGCAGCCTTCTTGGGTAGCAGGACACCGTTGGTGGTCAGGGTGACTTCCATGCCAGGAATGGCGACCAGCTGGCTGATCAGCTGCTCCAGGTTGCGGCGCAGCAGAGGTTCGCCACCGGTCAGACGGATCTTGGTGACGCCGTGGGCGGCGAACAACCTCGCCAGGCGGGTGATTTCCTCGAAGGACAGCAGCGACTGGCGGGGCAGGAAGGTGTAGTCCTTGTCGAATACCGACTTGGGCATGCAGTACACGCAGCGGAAGTTGCAGCGATCCGTCACCGAGATCCGCAGGTCCCGGACCGGGCGTCCGCGACCATCCAGGAGGGTACCGGTGGCGGGGCTCAGGTCGGCAGGGATGGCTGGCAGTTGCCGGAGCTGGCGCTCGTCGGCCAGGGGAATCACTCGCTGGTTCATCGTCTCTTCGGATGGGGCTGCACAGGTGCTCTTATAGGGTGGGGCGCTGTTTGAGCGCCTTGTCCCGTGCTAAGAAAGCGCCCGCCTCTTCAGAAAATTATGGGGGCTGTGGCGGGGAAGGGCAAGGCGAATGGGTTGGGGACGTTCCTGTGGTGGCTATGGCGCGATCACTCCTGCTAAGGGGCTCGAAAACGAAAATGCCCACCGAAGTGGGCATTTTTTCGAGAGCGGGCTGTGATCAGCCCTGCTTGCGCCGCATGATGACCACGGCGCTGGCGGCCATCAGGCCGGACAGCAGGATCATGCCCCATTCATTGAGGGTAGGGACGGAGGTCGTGGTGGCGGTGGTCGTACCCGGCACCCATGTGAGAGTGCTTGCGCCATAGCTCGCCGTATATGGCGACATGCCCGAAAACGACGTACTCCCGTTATCACACCCGAAGTTCAGATCTAATCCAAAACTCGGTGTGGAATTGGCCGCCAGGAATGTACATTGCGCCTTGGTGAAGCTCTGGCCTGCACCGGCCACACCACCAGTAATGGTGATGGAAATGGACGTGGCGTTGGCCAGCGAGAGAGAACTTCCTGAGGTGGTAACCGTGTCGTCCCAGACCAAAGTACCGCTACCGGTTTCGCCACCTATCAAACCCTCTTCGGGTATTTGACAGTGTGAATTCAGTGCTTTCCGGAAAGGCTGCCCTCGAGCAGAACAGTGGCCACCAGTCTGCGGTCGAGGGCAAGCCAGACAAGCACCGGGGCCAGGGCGGGAAAGATCAGGAAGCCGAACTGGTACCCTGCGGCCACGAGGTTGGTTCCTAAGGACGAGAAGCCCGCCTCGCCGGCTACCTGCGGGCCGGCTTGGACCGCGACCTGCAGGAGCCATGCAAAGGCGATGCTCCAGGCCTGGAATGGAATCAGGAGGGCGAGACCGGTGGGGAGCTTCCACCAGAGTTTGCGGGCCTGGCTGCCCAGCAACAGGGCGGGCAGGAGCGCAGATCCATAGCAGTATGTCAGCGCCCGGATTTCCGGTGCCAGTTCGCCGATCCGGCCGCCTTGTGCAAGTACCCGCAGGTTTGTGAGCAGTGTGTGGTGAGCGCCCTCTTTTTCAATGCCCAATACCCATGACGGAAACTGGAACTGCAACGCTTTTCCGGCAAGCCAGACGGAGGGCGCTACCACCCATTCGCGAGCCCAGTACCACAGGACCAGCATGGGAACGAGAAGAAGCAGGGTGCGCAGGAAGAAGCCGCCGATAAGGCTGAAGTGTTTCTCCATGCAATCACGCTCCGGCAGCCACGGGGGGCGAAGGAAGGGAAGGAGGCGTCCGCTGTGCCACGATACGGATCCACACCAGCCATACGATCAATACATCCAGCATGATCAGGGCTTGCCACAGATATAGGTGCGCGAATTCGAAGAAGCCCTTGTCCCACCGCGCGAGGTAGAACAGCGAGATGACCCGCAGGACATTCACGGATTGAATGGTGATGCATCCGGCAAGGACGCCCAATAGTTTGAGCTTCCACGGTGCGGGGTAGGCAAGCATCGCGGCGAGGAGGATCAGGCATGCTTCAACACCGTTGCAGCCGGCTTCCACGGAGACGCCCACGCCGCTCCGCGTCTCGAGCAGGACTTTGCCATAGGACATGACGTTGGCGTCGAAGGTGCTGAGGATAAATGCGGTGATCCGTGTGAGTAGGGAGGTCCAGGGAAGGACGATCCACTGCTGGGCGGGGGCCGTTAGCTCCAGCACCATCAGGCCCGGCAGCAGCAACATGAAGATCAAGAGGAAGCGAATCATTCCAGTGGCTGGGTGTTGGAGGAGAGGGGAAAGCGGTTGCTCTCAGGTGCAGAGTGCGAAGCAAGAATGCCCCACCAATGGTGCATGTGCAAGGCGCTTGGGGTAAGTCCGGGAGGTGAAAGCAAAAAAGCCAACCCTTACGGATTGGCTTTTTTGCTTGTCTTGGCTCCTCGACCTGGGCTCGAACCAGGGACCTACGGATTAACAGTCCGGCGCTCTACCGACTGAGCTATCGAGGAATTGAGAGCAAAATTATAGGCGTCGAATCTCATACCGTCAACACCGACGTGAGGCTACGTCAAGCCGATGTGGGTTGGTTATTTCAAGAATTGTTGTATAGTCGAATGGTTGAAATGCAAACAGCCGGATTCATCTCCGAGTTTCAAGGTGATCGATCCGGCCCTTGTTCCCGACATCCATCCAATCTCGTACGCCATCATGAACATATTCTTGCTTCGGGCCGTTGAAGCGGTGATTTTTACTAATGCAGGGTTGCTGCATATCCATCCGCATGTCCGTGTTTCAGGAGGGGCTGATGGGGCTCTTTGAACGCTTTCTGACCGTATGGGTGGCGCTGGGGATCGTTGCTGGCGTGCTTCTCGGTCTTGCCGTGCCCGGCGTCTTCCAGGCTATTGCCGGTCTGGAGATTGCGCACGTCAATCTGGTGGTTGCCGTGTTCATCTGGATCATGATCTATCCGATGATGATCCAGATCGACTGGTCTGCCGTAAAGGATGTGGGTAAGCGGCCGCGGGGTCTGGTGCTGACGCTGGTGGTCAACTGGCTGGTCAAGCCCTTCACCATGGCGGCCTTGGGGGTACTGTTTTTTCAGTATGTGTTTGCCCCCTGGGTGGATCCCGCGTCGGCCAGCGAGTACATCGCAGGCATGATCTTGTTGGGCGTGGCGCCCTGTACCGCCATGGTCTTCGTCTGGAGCCAGCTTGTCAGGGGGGATGCCAACTACACCCTGGTCCAGGTGTCGGTGAATGATCTGATCATGGTGGTGGCCTTTGCGCCCATCGCAGCTTTTCTGCTGGGGGTCACTGACATCACGGTCCCCTGGGAGACCTTGGTGCTGTCCACCGTGCTCTATGTGGTGCTGCCGCTGGCGGCGGGCATGGGGACGCGTCATTTGCTGGCCCGGCGTTCGCCAGATGCCGTGGTGGGGTTTGTCGCCCGGCTCAAGCCGTGGTCCATCATCGGGCTGATCGCCACGGTGGTTCTGCTGTTTGGTTTCCAGGCGGGCACTATCGTTGCCCAACCGGCGGTCATCGCAATGATCGCGGTGCCCCTGATCGTCCAGAGTTACGGGATTTTCGCGATTACCTTTTTTGCGGCGCGGACCCTCGGGTTGTCCCATGCCATTGCCGGGCCTGCCTGCCTGATCGGCACCTCCAACTTCTTCGAGTTGGCAGTGGCGGTGGCGATTTCCCTGTTCGGCCTCGATTCCGGCGCGGCGCTGGCGACGGTGGTCGGCGTGCTGGTGGAGGTTCCCGTGATGCTCTCGCTGGTGGCCATCGTCAATCGTACTCGGCACTGCTTCGCGCG
>Ga0209277_10000359_pt1 | contig 23029 bp, 21 predicted proteins | sample JI81AbrownDNA_FD_187503 | JGI IMG/M metagenome (GOLD analysis project Ga0209277, IMG submission 187503) | Wastewater effluent complex algal communities from Wisconsin, to seasonally profile nutrient transformation and Carbon sequestration -... | ecosystem: Engineered > WWTP > Effluent > Algae... | reverse complement strand
TTAACATAGAGATGGGACCTTTGTTATTCTTTTGGGTCTCAATCAATTTCTGCAACGTCTCGCCACGCAGCAGAGGCATGTCACTGTAGCAAACGACAACGAGATCGGTTTTGCCCTTCAGCAAAGATTCAGCCTGCATCACGGCATGGCCGGTTCCCAACTGCGGTTCCTGCAAAATAGTCAATGCGGAATCGTCAAGATATTTTGTGACTTCTTCCGCGCCGTGCCCCACCACCACGATCGGCTGCTCAGTCGTGGATTTTTGGATGGCCTGCATGGCATGCCAGATCATGGGCTTGCCTGCAACCGGGTGTAGAACCTTTGGAAGGGACGACTTCATACGTGTCCCCTGCCCGGCGGCGAGTAGAATGGCGGTTATCTTCATATAGTCACCTCGATCCCGCACATCAGGATATGCGCAAAAAGAAATGTACGGGGAACAAAAACAGGATTTATGCGGCGGTTTCCCGCGCTGCGCAAATCCTGTTTCAGAAAAATGTCCGCATTTGCGGATGTGTCAGGCTGGGGTACCTGGATTCGAACCAAGATCCACAGCTCCAAAGGCTGGTGTGCTGCCATTGCACCATACCCCAGTGCGGGCAAAATTGTATCACAAATTTTTTAATTTTCGTCTGAAATTATGCCAAGCTTGCGGGCTTCTTCCAATGAAATCACTTCCGAATTGGCGGGCTTTTTGCCATGTTCTTCGGCTGCCTGATTCCAGAAATCATCCGCGTTGGATACTTTGGCATTTTTAGTGGCGGCATTTTTTAGCAAGGCTTCCATTTCAGGGGCGGGAACTGCATTCGCGAGTTTATCCGTCTGTTTTTTGGCAACAACTGTCGGCGCAAAGGAAGCGGCGGAGCGTTCATTTTCGGTGATGGTTTTCAATTCCCCGGTCACGCCCATGGATTTGAGCGATCTTTCAACCTGATTGCGCAGGGCAAGCAATCCGCTCACGGTTTCGAGGATGCGGTCTTCAGTGGCGAGGCCGTTGCCAGCGACAAGCAGGGCGTACAACGGTGTGACCGGGATGAAGAGCAGGTCATGGTCGCCGCCGCTAAAGACATGATACGAGTCGATGTTTTCCTGATGATTATGGCGGGCAACTTTCAGGCTGGCGCCGTGGATGGCCATGAGCGGTGAGATCAGTGAGACTTCCATGCTGGAGTCGTGAAGCTTGCCGGTGCGTGCCTGCACGAGGCCGCGGTCATTAAGCAGGAAGACCGCTTCGGCCTTCACATCCTGCCGGAAGTTTGCAAGCAGGTCTGATAATCTTGAATGACGTTCTTCAGCTTTTTCACCAGCCTTCTCAGGCGGGAAGATGGTTTGCACAAGGCCAAGGCCGCGCTCAACCACATCCAGAAAATCAGCGAGCGGGACGGGTTTATCAAAAATGGCAAGGGCGCCTGCATTAAGCATTTCGTCGCGCCTTTTTTTATCGGTCATGCCGGTGATAAAAACTGTTTTTGCCTCCGGGTGGCGGGCTCGAACTTTGTGCATTAATTCCACACCGCTCATGCCGGGCAGCATGTAGTCTGTGATCAGCAGGTCGATCTTGTGACGCCCGGATTCAAGAAGCGCCTCTTCCCCCGAGGGCGCATCGAATATTCTGATCTCCTTTTTCTTGAGGCTATCAAGAGTGGAGTGCAGAAGCCGCAAAATATCGCGATGATCATCAACAAGCAAAATATTGCTATCCATATAAAACCTACTCCTCTATTGTCCCCGGCTGTGATCTGGAAAATGTGTTTTCATGATCCAAAAACGAATAAAAATAATTCATGATCGGTGAAGCATCACAGCCGACTAAAAACAAACTATTGAACAAATGCATTATAGCAAGTAAAAGATGCCGCCACAACATTCCTTACGGACCTGTAAACTCTGAGAGCATTCAGGTAGTCAGTTGAAATCTTTTTCACCTGCCTCCGGATCTTTCGAGGGCTAAGCCCCCGAAAGATCCGGAGAATAAAGGTTTGCAATCTCTATTGATCACCACAGGCATCACCTTTGTTTATGGATTCGATGTTCCAAAGCGAGTTGGCGGTTGCATCCAGATCGTAGTTGCAGATGTCGGGGCGCGTTGCTGAAATCCGCAGCCGGTAAAAGAGAGGAATGGCTGGGAGATCGGCGGCGAGTATGTTCTGGGTCTGGCGGTGTGCATCAATATGATCCTGCTCTGTGGGAAGCGTCCCTTCCGCGGTGAGGCAGGCGGCATCATATTCGATATTGCTGTACCCGCTCAAGTTCGTGCCGCTCCATAAGTTAGCTTCGGTGGGGATCTCCGGGGTGGTGAACCAATTACAGGCCGGTTCCAGGCTATCAATTCCGAGTGCGTATTCGGCTAGATCAAAGTTGCGTCCGAAGAGAAGTCCGTTGGGGCCGGAGGCATATATATCGCTCTGGGTGAAGTATTGCACGTTGAGGCCAATACCGCATTGCGCAAGTGACTTTTCAAGGATCTCCACCACCTGCCTGCGCTGGGTGGATGTGGTGGTGTAGTAATTCAATTCCAACAGTGTGTTGTAGGCAACGTTTTCCACATTGATGGCTTGCAATGGTGTCGCAGGGTCGTTATCCAGATCCTGCCATCCGGCTTGTTTGAGAAGCGAGATGCCTACCTGCGGGTCAAAAGGAATGGATTCTATGTTCGGGTCATATAGCGGGTGCTCGACCGGGACATAGGTTGTAGGCACAGTAGTCAAGCCAAAGAGGACATTATCCACAACGGATTGACGGTCCAGGCAGTAGGCAATTCCCTGACGGGTGTGCTGGTCTGCAAAAATATCCTGCCGATCTTTTTGGATGTCGTAGCCATTATCGTAGGCGGCGGGGACGAGTCCCAACCCCAGCCATTCGATATTCATGCCGGTGGTGAAATACGCTTTCGCTTCTCCAGCAGTCTGCATTTCGTTCAGCAGGCCTGCGTGATTGTCGAGGTTGATGGTCGGGTCGAGAATATCACAGCGGCCTGCAACCATTTCGGTCAGAGCCACGTCCGGGTCAGGTGTGAAGCGGAAGGTCAGGTTGTCAATTTTTGGATAGCCATCCACTGCCCGGAAATAGTAGGGATTCTTCGTCAAGGTAATGTGGTCGCCTGCAATCCATTCCTCCACCATATAAGGTCCCCAGCCGAGCGGTGAACTGGCGGCGACATCCACTGTGGGCAATTGACCGGCAGGGAATTCGCTCCATACATGTTTTGGGGCAGGAGGCCAGAAGTTGGTGAAATAGGCAGGGTCGATAAAGCCGGGTATCCCCCACCATTGCAGGGTCTTTTCATCTGCGGCCTCGTATGTTTGCGTGCGGGCGATCAGGTAGGGGTTGTTCATTACTTCGGGGTCCGCCCCCAGCTCGAATGCGTAGACTGAGTCATCGGCGGTGAGAGGCGTTCCATCCGCCCAGGTCAGATCAGGGCGCATGCGAAAGGTGACAACCATTTGATCCATTTCAAGCGAGGTCACACCGTCAAATGTGAGGATGCAATCATTATTGCGACATCCGGAAGGGCGAACGCGCATCCCCGCCGCAAGAGCAACTGGATTCCCATCCGCGTCAACTACCTGACCTCCAGCCTGCACCTCCGTTCTGACGATTTGTGCGTCGCCGTTTTCAAGCGAAGGAATTTGGGTCAGAATGACCGGTTGGTATTCGTAGCTTACGGTATCGATCGTGCCTTCATAGATCGCAGCCAGCACACTGCGCGCCGCAGCATTCGGTGCGCCATACGGATAAAGCGTGTTGGGTTCCTGCCCCAGGCAGACCGTGAGAGCACTTGTCGGATTCGAGGCCGGGGTGGTGATTATCGGAAGTTGAGTTACGGGGGGAGTGGAAGTTGCCTCCTGTAGCTGCGGAGTCAAACAGGCAGTGATAATGATGAAAGCAATTAATACAAGCGGAAGTTTTTGTCTCATGGGGTTCCTGCCAGCACAAAGTAGCGAAGATTTGCAAAAGTAAATTTCAAACTACAAACAACGGGATAATTATAACAATGTTGAATGACAAAGATCGCAATAAAAAAGACCGCCCTGCGGCGGTCTTCGGTACTGCGTTTTATTTTTCTATTCCACGAGCCAGCAGGCCACCCAGTGACCGGGTCTGGCTTCCTTGAAGACAGGTTCTTCCTGAGAGCATTGCGCCACAGCCACTGGACAGCGTGTGTGGAAGCGACAACCCTTGGGCGGGTTGAGCGGGCTTGGCACATCGCCCTTCAGGATGGTGCGATCACGCTTTACATCAGGATGCGGAACCGGAATGGCAGAGAGCAGCGCCTTGGTGTACGGATGAAGAGGTTCGCGATAAAGGGCATCACGTTCAGTCAGTTCCACCATCTTGCCAAGGTACATCACAGCGACACGGTCGGAGATGTGCTCCACAACACTTAAGTTATGAGCAATGAAGAGATAGGTAAGGCCGAATTCCTTTTGCAGATCCTTGAGAATGTTCAGGACTTGAGACTGGATGGAAACATCCAAAGCGGAAACCGGTTCGTCACAGACAATGAACTTGGGCTGCAATGCGAGAGCACGGGCAATGCCAATGCGCTGGCGCTGTCCGCCGGAGAACTCGTGCGGATAACGGCGGGCGTGATATTCTTCAAGACCCACCTTCTTGAGCATGTTGATGGCGATCTCCCAGCGTTCCTTGGGATGTCCGATCTTGTGAATCTGCAATCCTTCCATCACCGCTTCGCCGATGGGCATGCGGGGATTGAGGGATGCATACGGATCCTGGAAGATGATCTGCATATCGCGCCGAAGAGTCTTGAGAGACTTGGGGCGCATGGTAATGATATTCTCGCCATTAAAGGAAACTTCACCGGAAGTCGGTTCAACCAGGCGGAGGATGGAGCGGCCAACGGTTGTTTTTCCGCAGCCTGATTCACCCACCATACCCAACGTCTCACCACTTCGTACCGCAAAGCTGACCTTGTCCACAGCCTGTACCCAGGCTGAAACACGTTGAAAAACGCCTGAGCGGACAGGGAAATATTTTGTTAGATTTTTTACCACCAACAATTCTGGCTTTTCCTGAGTTTGCATTTTGGGTGTATTCATAGCCACATCATCTCTTTTAGGATTTGCTTGCATGCTTTAGCGGGGCAACATGCTTGTCTGAGTCTTGGTAAAGCCAGCAGCGTACTTTGTGTCCCTCGGTGATATCTGTCAATTCAGGACGCTTTTCAGTACAGATCGACAAGTTATTCTCAATGCGCGCCACACAACGAGGTGCAAAGCGGCATCCGGAAGGTAAATTCACCAAGTTTGGCACAGACCCTGGGATGACATCCAAGCGTTCGCGGACTTCGCCCAACACCGGGATGGAACCGATCAAACCTTTGGTGTAAGGGTGAAGCGGATGATCAAAAAGCGAAGCAACGGGGGATTGTTCAACGATCTCACCTGCATACATGACAGCCACTCGATCGGCCATTTCAGCGATTACACCGAGGTCATGGGTGATGAGGATCATGGAGGAACCAAGCTGGGATCGCATATCGCGCATGAGATCCAAAATTTGGGCTTGAATGGTCACATCCAAAGCAGTGGTGGGTTCATCTGCGATCAAAAGATCGGGCACGCAAGCCAGAGCCATGGCGATCATGACACGTTGAGCCATACCGCCGGAAAGTTCATGCGGGAAAGATTCGGCGCGGCTGTCAGGCTCGGGAATACCCACCAATTTAAGCAATTCTATGGCGCGGTTCTTACCTGCTTCCTTGCCAAAATCCTGATGGATGTTAAGTACTTCGGAGATCTGGTCACCTGCACGAAATACAGGGTTAAGCGCCGATTGCGGCTGCTGGAAGATCATGGAAATGCGATTTCCTCGAACCTGCATCATTTCCTCTTCAGAGGCTTTTACCAGGTCTTTTCCTTCGAAAATGATCTCGCCTTCCTCGATCTTACCGGGCTGGCTGATCAGGCGCATGATGGAAAGAGAGGTGACGCTTTTTCCGCAGCCAGATTCACCCACGATGCCAAGCACTTCACCATTATTTACTTCAAAGCTCACGCCGTCTACAGCATGAACAACTCCATCTTCGGTATAAAAATAAGTCTTCAGATTCCGTACTTCAAGCAATGGTTTTTGATTATTTGTTGCCACAGGTATCTCCGCAGTTGAGATTTTTCTTGCCGATTATAACTTCAAACGTGGGTCAAGTGCATCGCGCAAACCGTCGCCAATATAGTTGAACGCGAGGGAACAGATAAAAATCGGGATTCCAGGCAACAAGGGCAACCAAGGCTTGTCAAACATATAAGTCTGGGTGGCCGAGAGCATATTTCCCCAGGTTGGCACGGGGTCTTGAATACCGAAACCGAGGAAGGCAAGCGCGGCTTCCGCGACCACGTACCCCGCAAGCGCCAGCGATGCATCCACAATGATCGGAGCCATGGCATTCGGGATCATGTGCTTCATAATGATCCAGATGTTTGTCGCGCCGAGGGAGCGGGAGGCTTCCACAAATGTTTGCTCACGCAGGGATAAAACCGTACCGCGCATCAACTGAGCCGAAGAAAGCCAGCCAAATCCCGCCAGCACAACAACGATCAAGACCGCATTGCGGGCATCACGCGGATTTAGCAGCATGATCTTGCCTACAAAGTTCAAAACTGCTTCAGGGATGGGAATCAGATCTTCATTCCGTAAAAGCATTGAAGAAATGATCAACAATAACGGCAGCGTTGGTACAGTCAACATGAATTCAACGAAACGCATAAGAATTGCGTCGACCCAGCTGCCATAAAAACCGGATACCGCGCCAACAAAAATACCGATGGTCTCGGAGATCAAAACAGAAAGCAAGGCTACGGTCAGCGAAATACGGCCAGCGTAAATAATACGGGAGTAATAATCACGGCCAATATTATCCGTCCCCATATAATGGACACGACCGTCCGGGTCCACCGTTCCAAAGGGAACGAAATAATTATTGACATTGATCTCATCCACCTTATAGGAAGTGATATAAGGGGCAAGGATGGTAATCGCAAAGATGATTATCATGACGGCCATGGAGATCATCGCCAAACGGTGGCGCATAAAGCGCCTCAGCACAACCTGGAACGGACTTCGTTCCTCAATAGTGATGGCTTCGACTTCGAGCTTGTCAATTGGAGCAGATACGGTCATTGGAAAAACATCCTCAACGCTAGGATAGACGAATGCGGGGGTCTACAAGGGTATATATAATATCACGCAGCAATGTGGCGATCACAGTCAATACTGCCAGGATAAAGAATATCGCCATTGCCACGGGATAGTCATAATCGCCCAGCGCCAAAATGTATAAGCGTCCCATGCCCGGCCAGGCGAAAATACTTTCGGTAATGATCGCGCCGCTGAACAAACCGGGTATCGTAAACACCACGATTGTAATGAATGGGATCAGAGCATTTCGAAGCGCATGCTTCATGATCACAGTAACCTCACGCAGGCCTTTTGCACGTGCCGTGCGAACATAATCCTGACGCAGCACATCCAACATACTGGCGCGAATGAAGCGGCTCCAACCTGCAATATTGATCAGGGTTAGAACTGTTACCGGCAGGATCATATGCAAAGTACGATCTTTGAAAGATCCGGCGACTACGTCGCCGATCATGGGAATCGTATAATCACGAACAGACTCGGATAATCCCGCTGGAATATACGGAAGCCCTGCCCCTTTTGGAATAATTGAAAACAGCAATATCAAAATCAAACCGAAGAAGAAACTTGGCATGGCTGACCCCATAAATGCCAGAGTGGTGAAAATATAATCAAAAGTTGAGTACTGCCGAACAGCAGAATAAATACCTAAAGGGATTCCAATAACAAGGGATAGGAGTGTTTCCAACCCGATCAACTGCAAGGTCTTGGACAAACGGCTTTCAATCAAGTCACTAACGGGGCGATCCCGCAAGATACGCCAGGAAAGACCAAAGTCGCCAAAAAGAATACCCCGACTGGTGCGGCGCCCAACAAGGTCTTTCATGTAAACACTTTCCTTGCAACCTACAACAAGAATTTCGGGCACTCCATCTGAATTGATCACTTCGGCTTCTATTGGTTTACGACAGCCAACAACCATATCAGCAAAGTATTCTTTTCCACCTATTGTCACTGGTCCCGTTGGCACACCAACCAACCAGCGGCTAAAACGAACCCAAAGATTTAGATCCAACTCAAAAGAAGCGCGGATGCGAGCGATATCATCTTCTGTGATCTGAAAACGTCCGGATTGCTGAATCTGGCGCAGACCAGCCAAAGGTCCCCCAGGTGCAAAACTCAAAAGTACATAAGTGGCCACCGCTGAAATTAAAACCACCAAGATCGATTGCAAAACGCGACGGATTAGATACGCAGTCATGACTTCTCCAACAAGGGCAGAGGATTTTTTACACATTTTGGGGTAGGCGCTACAAGCGCCTACCCCAATCTTACTCAAAACTACTTACAAATTAGCGGATGAACAATTGAACGTCAATGTGTTCCCATGTGCCGCCAGCTTCAACGAAGGTCTTGATCTTGCCTTCAGCTTCAGCAGCCTGCAAAGTCTCATTGAGACCAGCCAGGGAGGTTGAATCCAGAATGTCGATCTCACCACCGAGGAGCAAAGCTTCTGCGGATTCGGGGGTAATGATCTGGATGACGAGGTTCGGGGAGGCAGGAGCGCCACCGACCCAATTTTCGTTGGCAGCGAAGACCAGCTTCTCGCCCTTGACCCATTCAACCAACTTGTAAGGACCATAGGAGAGAGGAGTCTCGGCTACGCGAGGATCGGTCGCCCAATCCTTGGCAGGAACGTCACCCAACTGATGGGAAGGATAGATCGGCCAAACAGGAACGAAATATAGCGGATCCTGAACACCGGGGATCCAGGTCTGGGTGTAACCATTGTCAGTGAATTCAGCGCTTGCAGTCTTATCGCAAGTGATGAAGGAGGTTGCGCCGGATTCGGGATCGCAAGCGATCTTCTGACCAAGAGCGAGGTCAGCGCCTGTGACAGGTTCGCCATCTTCCCATTTCAAGCCGTCGATCAGCTCGAACTTGGAGACCAATTGCTTCATGGTGACGGTTCCACCGGTAAATTCAACTTTCTCACCAGCAGCGTTGATGACGAACACGCCAGCGGCGAGGTCAACCACGTTACCATCGGCATCCACAACCTTGGTGCCTTCGGAAACCTCAACATCGTTATTGACGGTGCCGCCATTTTCGAGTGTCGGGAGATCCTTCACCAGGGTAGCCTTGAAGTCGTAGTTCAAGTGGGTTTCCTGTGCAGGGCGGATGATCTGGTAGGCAATGTTGGCTACGAAAGCATCTTCAACCAGGGTGAACAAGGAAGCAGGTTCCTGTGTGAAACCGAGGATGACTGTGTCGGAACCGGCCTTGGCCCATTCCTGAACGTTGTAGTTGTAATATTCCTGTCCGGGGACGGGAGCGAAACCGGTCAAATCAGCAGAGGTCGCGAAAGTCTCGGTGCGGTTGAACAGAGGAATGGAAGGAACGTCCTTGGTGAATTCCTGCTGTACGATGGTGTACGCAGCAATGCGGTCGTCTTTCACGAGGGTGTTGTTCGCCAACTTGATGTTGGAGCTGGCGAGCTCATTACACCAACCCATTGCGTTCTGACCAGCCCAGCCGTTTTCGGGCAGAGGGATCTGATCACAAGCATAGAGGGTCTGACCACCGGGATCAGCCTGACCAACCCAAGCGAACGCGCCCAATTCATAGTCGCGGCGGGCGATACCAGTGGTATCACCGAACCACCAGGAGGCGGGGGCGTGCAAGCGGATGACCTGAACACCGCACTCAGCCATCTGAGCTTCCCAAATGGCAGCCCAAGTCTGGCGGAAAGCAGCGGAGGTGGTGGTGAACTTCAAGGAGAGCTGATCACCAGCAGCATTGGCGCGGAAGTCGGCGCCTTCGGCCAAAGTCCAGCCAGCTTCGTCGAGCAAAGCGGCGCCCTTGGCGGGATCGTATTCGTATACGGTGACATTCTCATCGCCAGCGTACGCCCAGTGAGCGCGCGGGATGAAAGTGTTCATGATCAAGGAGGCCTGCTGTTCTTCATTGAGAAGAGGATACACAGACTTGATCAAGTCAGCTTTGTTGGTGCAGTAGGACAAAGCCTGGCGCACCTTGAGATCGCCCAAGATCGGGTGGGGGGTGGTGAAGGAAGCCTGTGCAGCAGCTTCGGTAGCAGCAGGAGCTTCAGTAGCAACGGCAGCTTCGGTGGCAGCAGCAGGAGCTTCAGTGGCAACAGGAGCGGTGCCACCGCAAGCGGAAAGGATTACGCTAGCGATAACCAGCAAACCCATAACAAAGAACAAACGGTTTCGTAACATGTTTTTTTCTCCTCCAAAGAAGAAAATGTAGGGGGTTGATTTTTTGGACACAAATTAAACTTGCGTTTTATCAATATCGTCGGTTGGTTCACCTCCTTTATTACATAAAACCTAATACATGGTTCGTGAAAACCAAAAACTAGCAAATTAGATTATACCTAATTCTTTAGGTACGTCAACACGCGCTCCTAGTATAAGATGTATAGTCCCTTTTTACATAGAAAATGAACCGGTTATTCGCAAAAAACCCCTCTGGAGGACTGTTTTTGAGGATTTTTCAAGCCATTTGTTATTACACGTTATAACATAAACAACAACCACTCGGAAGACACCCAACCTCGCCTCCTTCCCCGCTGAAAACTGATCCACACCGAACAAAATAGCCTCCCTTTGACATGTACCTCAAAAAAACACATCCCATTGTTGACAAGCCATACTTCCTAACATAGAATCCAAACATCATCCTCTGCCATTCAAGGAGCAATCGATATGTTAAAAGAATTCAAAGAATTTGTCATGCGCGGCAACGTGCTGGACCTCGCCGTGGGTGTCATCATCGGCGGCGCGTTTGGAAAGATCGTTGGTTCACTGGTCAATGACATTCTCATGCCGCTTGTGGGAAGCCTTATGGGCGGGGTCAGCTTCAGCGAACGAGTCTCCATGGTCAATGGCGTGGAACTCCACTGGGGATTGTTCATCCAAACCGTGATCGACTTCCTCATCATTGCCTTTGTCATTTTTACGATCGTCAAAGCGGCAAATGCTGCGAAGAAAAAACCTGCCCCTGCTCCTGCCGCAGACCCAACTACTAAGGAATGTCCGCACTGCTTTAGCACCATCTCCATCAAAGCGACCCGCTGCCCCAATTGCACATCCGAACTAAAATAAATATAGAAAAGGCGAACAAAAATTCAGGCGGAGGTTTCACCTCCGCCTGAATTTTCCAGTCACTCATAATGAATTTCCTCGATAAACTCAACCCACAACAGAAGAGCGCTGTCACAGCGGGGGATGGTGCCGTTTTGGTCATCGCAGGCCCGGGGTCAGGAAAGACGCGGGTACTCACTCAACGCGTGGCGTATCTCATCGCGTCCGAAGGAGTCCGCCCGTGGCAAATCCTCGCGGTGACTTTTACCAACAAAGCCGCGAAGGAAATGCAGGAACGCGTCAACGGGATGCTGAACTCGCAGGCCACCGAAGGCATCATGCTCGGGACGTTCCACTCGATCTGCGCGCGCATTCTCAGGCGTGAAGCGGACAATCTTCCACTTGAATCCAACTTTGTTATTTTCGATTCTGACGATCAGGAAAGAATCGTCAAAGCCATTATTCGTGAATTTAATTTGAACGAAAAGTTATACCGCCCGGCCAGCATTCACGCTTCGATCTCACGCGCTAAGAACGAGCTCATCGGTGCGGACGATTATCCGATCAACACCTATCGCGACGAAGTGGTGAAACGTGTGTACGCCGAATATCAAAAGCGGCTCGTCTCCATGAACGCCGTGGACTTTGACGATATTCTGGTTTACACCGCGCGCCTGCTGGAAGAAAACCCAGCCGTGCGTGACAAGTACGCCCAGCGTTTTCGCCATGTACTCGTGGATGAGTTTCAGGATACCAACCTCGCGCAATATGCCTTGGTAAAGCAGCTCGCTTCATATCATAAGAATATTTTCTGCGTGGGAGATCCCGATCAATCGGTGTACGGCTGGCGCGGCGCGGACTATCGCAACGTGCAGCGCTTTGAACAAGACTTCCCCGACGCGCGCGTGGTTTTGCTCGAACAAAATTATCGCTCGCACCAAAACATTCTCGATGCCGCCACGGGCGTCATTGACCGGGCGCGCAACCGCACCAAGAAACGTCTTTTCAGTGATCGCGGCGAAGGCGAGCGCATCTTCTTTTATGAAGCGCGCGATGATTACGGCGAAGCATCTTTCGTTGTGGACACCATTGCACAACTTGTTGCCTCAGGTGATTTTGAACCCGGCGAATGTGCGGTGATGTATCGTACCAACGCCATGTCGCGTTTAATCGAAGAAGCATTTTTGCAGGCGCGGCTTCCCTATCGTTTGGTTGGCGCGCAACGCTTTTACGGCCGCCGCGAAGTTAAGGATGCCATCGCATTCCTGCGCCTCGTCCACAACCCCGCGGACGAAGCCAGCCTTGACCGCATCATCAACGTCCCGCCGCGCGGCATCGGTGAAAAGACTCTCACTACGCTGCACATGATCGCGCGTCAAAATGAAACCTCGCCCGCAGCCATTTTGCTTGACCTCGCTCGCGGCGCAGACTCACCTTTTTACAAATCCTTCACGGGCCGCGCCGCCGTTCCGCTCGCCGATTTTGGCGGCATGTTGTCAAACTGGCGCTCGCTCGCCGCAACCCGCACCATCCCCGAACTCTTCGACAAAATTTTGCAGGATGTCAATTACAAAGACCACGTTGTTGAAGATAACTCGGAAGAAAGCGCAGACCGCTGGGAAAACGTGCAGGAGTTGAAGCGCCTCGCGATGGATTATTCCACGCGCACGATGGACGAGTTCCTCGAGAACATTGCGCTCATCGCCGATCAGGACACGATCACCGACGCGAACGCGCCCACCCTGCTCACCCTCCACGCGGCGAAGGGACTTGAGTTCCGCGCGGTCTTCATCGTCGGTCTTGACGACGGCATCATTCCGCACAGCCGCTCTTTCGACGAACCCGAACAAATGGAGGAAGAACGCCGCCTCTTTTATGTCGGCATCACCCGCGCGAAAGACAAACTTTATTTGCTCCGCGCCATTACACGCGGCGGACGCGGCATGGCTGAAGAAACTTATCCTTCACGCTTTATCGATGATATTCCCGAAGCCCTGCTCGTTGGAAAAACCCGCACCGGACGCTCGACTCTATCTCGTGGATCGTTTGGCAGCTCAAGCGCTTCCTCCAACTCGAACTGGACGCTTCCTCCCCCGCCCCGGCCTGCTCCTGTTGCTACCAGCAAATACAACGCTGGGACACGCATCAAGCACGCCGTATGGGGCGAAGGCATCGTCCTCAGCAGTCGCCTGCAAGACGGCGACGAGATCGTGGATGTGGTCTTTGAGTCTGTTGGGATAAAAAGACTCGCCGCGAGTTTAGCGAAATTGACGATCATTTAGAGACGATAGACCACAGACCATTGACCATCGTCTGTGGTCTATCGTCCATCGTCTAAAAAAGGAGTTTCCATGCAATACACCAACCTCGGCAAAACTGGATTAAAAGTCTCACGTCTGTGTTTAGGTATGATGACCTACGGCTCGAAGAAATGGCGTGAGTGGGTATTAGATGAAGAGCAAGCCAAACCATTCGTCAAACGCGCGTTGGATGCAGGTATTAACTTCTTTGACACAGCGGATGTATATTCCCTTGGGGAAAGTGAAGTAGTGACTGGCAATCTACTCAAAGGAATCAAGCGCGAAAACATTGTCGTCGCTACCAAGGTTTATCAGCAAATGAGTGACGATGTGAACGACCGCGGTCTCTCCCGCAAGCACATCATGGACTCCATCGACAAATCCCTCAAACGTCTGCAAATGGATTACGTGGACTTGTATCAGATCCACCGCTGGGATTACAACACCCCCATCGAAGAAACAATGGAAGCATTGAACGACGTTGTCCGTGCAGGCAAAGCAAGATACATCGGCGCATCGTCCATGTTTGCGTGGCAATTCATGAAAACCTTGCATGTCTCTGAAATGAACGGCTGGGCAAAGTTCGTGTCCATGCAGAATCACTACAACCTTGTCTATCGCGAGGAAGAGCGTGAGATGATCCCGCTGTGCAAAGATCAGGGCATTGGACTCATCCCATGGAGCCCGATGGCACGCGGATTTTTTGCGGGCAACCGCAAACGCGGCGGAGGCGGCGAAACAGCCCGCGCACAAAGTGACCCATTTGCAAACGAGCTATATTTCCGCGAAGAGGACTTTGTCATTGCCGAGCGGGCTGCGGAAGTAGCAAAGGCTCACAATGCCACTGCTTCGCAAGTTGCATTGGCTTGGGTATTGAGCAAAGCCCACATCACCGCTCCCATTATCGGGTCCAGCAAGATCGAGCATTTGGATCAGGCCATCGCCGCTTTGGATATCAAATTGTCAGAAGAGGAAATCAAAAGTCTGGAAGCGTTATATCAACCGCACCCGATCCTAGGGCATGCGTAGCCCGCTCGAAGCGCCGTCCCCCGGCGCGGGGTTTGCCAGAAAATCTCTAACCACTGAGACCACGAAGAGCACAGAGATTTTTTAAAAGGTTTTCTCAGTGGGCTCTGTGACCTCTGTGGTTAAATATTTTTTTTCGGCTTGTCCGAATTAGGGACACTCATAAATGTACTTCAAACTACTATACCTCGGCTTCAAGGTCTATTGCTTCATTTTTCGTCCCGTGCGCATGGGCGTACGGGTGATGATGGTGCAGGGTGATGAAGTGCGGCTGATACGGCACACCTACTTGAGCGGATGGTATATGCCCGGCGGCGGCATCAAACGCAACGAGACGATCGAACAGGCAGCACGGCGTGAAGCGATGGAAGAAACAGGGGCAGAATTAGGCGAGATCACCTTATTGGGTATCTTCTCAAGTTTTGTTCAGTGGAAGACAGACCATACGGCATTGTTCCTGTGTAAGGATTTCAAGATCACGGGAAAATCAGACGGCGAGATCGCAGAAATGCGCCTCTTCCCTTTGGATGCCCTGCCTGAGAATACATTCAGTTCCCACCGCAAATTATTGGAAGCGTATCGAAAGAATGGTTCTCCGAATATGTTCGGGGAATGGTAAGCCTGATTGATGTCGTAAAATTTCTACGGGGGATTTACAAACGGTATAATACAGCCTGATAAAAATCCACCCTCAAAAATGGACATACACCATGACAAATGAATCCCTGAAAGTCGTAATTCCGATGGCAGGTTGGGGCACGCGCATGAGGCCGCATACCTGGAGCAAGCCCAAGCCGCTGGTAAGCGTAGCGGGTAAGACATCGCTTGAGCATTTGCTGGATATGTTCAAAACACTGCCAGACCCTGAAAACACGGAGTTCATTTTCATTGTGGGTCCGTTCCTGGGGGAACTGCAAATCCCCGCATTTATTAAAGCAAATTATCCCAATCTCAAGGCTCACTATGTGGTGCAGCATGAGATGAAGGGACAATCACACGCGCTGGCACTGGCCCGCGAATATCTGCGCGGACCGATGATCATGTGCTTCTCAGACACGTTAATGGAAACGGATTTTTCCTTCCTCGCAACAGAGCAGGCGGACGGAGTCGCATGGGTGATGCCTGTGGAAGACCCGCGCCGCTTTGGCGTGGCAGAAGAAGGCACAGACGGCTGGGTGAAGCGCTTCATTGAAAAGCCCCAAAGCATGGACAACAACCTCGTGGTGGTGGGATGCTACTACTTCAAGAATTCCGATACGCTGCTCGCCGCCATTGACGACCAAATGAAGCGCGGCGTAATGCTCAAGAACGAATACTTCCTGACCGATGCCATTTCCATCATGATCGAAAGCGGAGCGAAGGTCCGCACCCAGAAGATTGGCACCTGGCTGGACACAGGGACCATTGAAGCGACACTGGACACGAACAAACTTCTGTTGGAGAAGATCGGTTCAAAGGTTGAAAATTTCAAAGGTTCGAATGTGAAGATCGTGGAGCCTGTGGCGATTCATGAATCGGCTGAGATATCCAACTCCACTATCGGGCCGTACGCGTCCATTGGGGCAAATTGCAAAATACAGAATTCACAGATCGCAGAGAGTGTTCTCGAAGCGGATTGCGAGATCAATGATGCGGCGCTGAGTCGCTCGTTAATCGGCAAACAGGCAAAGGTACAGGGAAGAGGCGACGGTCACGTCATGCAGTTGAACATCGGCGATACAAGTTCGATCATCCAATGATCATGGAAGCCGTTGAGTGCCGTTCCGATACGGAATATGCGGAGCGTCCCCTTTCACTGGTATGGAAGGGGCGCCGCTACGAGATCGCGGAGATCATTTCACGCTGGCATGGGCCGGGTGAAAAAGGATTTCGCGTAAAAACAGTGAATGGCCTTGCTTTTGAATTAACCTATCACGACATTTCAGGCGACTGGAATGTTCAACCAATCTAGTATCCAAACAGGAGACTCAATGCAGGAAGCTAAAGAAGTGCAGAGACTTTCAAAACGTGTGGCAGGGTTAAAGCCCAGCGGCATTCGCAAGTTCTTCGACATTGTCGCGACGATGAAGGATGTGATCTCATTGGGAATCGGTGAACCGGATTTCACCACTCCCAAGCCGATCCTCGACGCGGGCATTCGCTCCTTGCAAAACGGCGAGACACATTACACCTCGAATGCTGGAAAGCTCGAACTGCGTGAAGGCGTTGCCGAGAATTTGCAAAAGTTATACGGCGTGAAGTACGACCCCGTGCATGAGGTGATTGCCACGGTGGGAGTTTCGGAAGCGCTTTATCTCACGTTCACAGCCGTGCTTGAGCCGGGCGATGAAGTCATCATCCCTACCCCGTGCTTTGTTGCTTATCAGGCCGAAGTGATTTTGGCGGGCGGTGTTCCGGTGGAAATTCCGGCTCGTATTGAGAACGACTTCACCATCGACCCGGACGACATCCGCAAGGCAATCACGCCGCGCACAAAAGCCATTTTCATTGGTTATCCCTCCAACCCCACCGGGGCAGTCGCTCCGCGCGAGGTGATGCTTGAGATCGGCAGGATCGCGGAGCAACACAACCTGATCGTTGTATCAGACGAGATATACGACCGCCTCGTGTACAACTTTGAACATGTCTGTTTTCCCGCGCTGGATGAAAGCCTCCGTCAGCGAACTGTGCTGCTGGGCGGCTTCTCAAAAGATTATGCCATGACCGGCTGGCGCATCGGCTATGCCTGCGCTCCTGAAGACCTGATGAAAGGCCTGCTGCGCGTTCATCAATACACCATCATGTCCGCGCCCACCACAGCACAAGACGCCGCCATCGAAGCCTTGAAAACCGGCGAACCCTACGTGCAGGAAATGGTGAACGAATACGACCGCCGCCGCAAACTTTTGGTGAACGGATTAAACCGCCTCGGCCTTTCCACCTTTGAACCGAAAGGCGCGTTTTACACCTTCCCCAATATCAAAGCCTCCGGCATGGACGATGAAACCTTCGCCGAAGCGTTATTGAAAGAAGAAGGCGTTGCCGTTGTGCCGGGCAATGCCTTTGGCCCCGGTGGTGATGGCTACGTGCGCGCCTGTTACGCAACGGCCTACGAAAAAATAGAAGAAGCGCTTGTGCGCATGGAAAGGTTCATGAGCCGGCACGGATAAACGACGGAAAACGAGGCGCACATTCCTGTCCAATAAACAGTGTGCGCCTTTTTTATTTTGACAGGAATCGAATGAAAAAACTTCTCCCGATCATTTTCCTCCTAATCGTATTGAGCTCATGCCAGACCGCGCCTCCGACGCCGCCGGTCGCTGTTTCTGTCAGCGACGAATTTATCCTGCGCCCGGGCCAATCTGCCGCCATCCTCGGCACAGACCTCACCCTGAAACTCATCGCCGTCTCAAGTGACGAACGCTGTCCGCTTAAAATGGAATGCGCCATGAGCGGCCCAGTCACCCTGAGCATCTCCATCCAAAGCGCAGAAAATATCCCCGCCGAATTCTCCCTGCAAACTTTCACCGATAACAATGGACGCACGCCGGAGATGTCCTTTGAAGGCATTCAAGACCGCATGGAATATGAAGGGTACATCTTTCAGGTAAAGGCTGTTCAGCCATTCCCCCTCAAGCGTTTCGGCGAGATCAAAGATTCAGAGTATCAAGTTTCTTTCGTTGTGACATCCAAATAAAAAAGAGAACCCATGCCAAATATACAAATTCCCTCTCCGCTCGTAACCGTCCAATGGCTGGCTGAAAATTTGAATGCCGACAACCTCGTCATTCTCGATGCCAGCATGAAGCCTCTTACACCTGTCGGAAACAATGATTCGCAGGAAGAGCCAGCCTGCATCCCGGGTGCGAGACGCTTCGACTTCGACAACGACATCCGCGACAAAAATACAGACCTGCCGCACATGATGCCCTCTGCCGAATTCTTCGCCGAAGAGATGCAAAAACTTGGCATTCACAAGAACAGCGCGATCGTTGTGTATGACTATGTCGGCGTATACTCCAGTCCGCGGGCGTGGTGGATGTTCCGCGCCATGGGACATGACCAGGTCGCTGTCCTCGATGGCGGTTTGCCCGCATGGAAAAAAGCCGGTCACACTTGCGGCACCGTGGCGGAGACAATCGCTAAAAATCGCGGAGATTTCGTCTCACACCCGCAAGAGGGAATGTTCGTCGATTCCGCGCAGGTACTCAAAGCGTTGTCCGACCCAGCCTTCAGCGTAGTGGATGCCCGTTCCGAGGGACGATTCAAAGGTCAAGAACCTGAGCCGCGCGCCGGTCTGCGAGGCGGGCACATGCCCAACGCGGTCAATATCCCCTTTGCTGATCTTGTTGTCGATGGATTCGTCCTGCAACCCGAATCGCTGAAATCCATCTTTGCGAAGAAGGTTAATAAAGATCAACAACTCATCTTTAGCTGCGGCTCCGGCGTCACCGCTTGTGTGGATGCGCTTGTCGCTGAACTGGCGGGCTATTCCAAACTCACCATCTACGATGGCTCATGGAGCGAGTGGGGCCTGCCCAATTCCGGGCTGCCAGTTACACAGGAATGAATTGTCACAACAGTTTGTGTGGCGGGCCTTGTGCCCGCCTTTTTTATTTTCCACTCTGAAACTCGCAAATACCAAGGGATTACTTACGAGTAGCGAAGTAGTGACATTAGACATGTTCTCTGCTGAGGCTGGTTTGCTATAAAGAAGTTATATTTTTACCCGGCAATTTGCCGAAAACAATTTATAGCAAAAAGAGGAGCCCCATGTTTGAGTCATTATCCCCGCTTGTACGCTCCATCCTGAATGCAACTTTGATCGGACTTGGCGGCTTTCTGGCCGCCTTTTTGGTGTCCAAACTTTCATCTCTTCTGCTCTCGCGCATGGCGGGCAAAGCCTGGGGAAGCTTCATAGGCAACCTGTTGGCGCTGGTCATCGTCATCGGAACTCTGACATGGATGCTCAACGAAGCTCGTGCGGTTGGTGTTGTTGTGATCCTCGCTACCGCGCTGACTGGCGCACTTTCACTTGGCTCCGAAAATATCTCCTCTGACCTCGTCACAGGGGTAAAGCTATTCACCACCCGTCCATTCCAGGCTGGTGACAATGTTTGCATCGCCGACCACGAAGGCGAAGTACTGGAGATCGCGCTTACCTACACCGTCTTGTTGAGCGAAGATGGTGACCGCATCGTCATCCGCAATTCCGATGTGGTGGCTGGGACAATCATCAATTACGCCAAATGTGCTGAGAAAAAGATCGAAGTTCAGATCTCCATCCCCGTCTCCCAGGATCTTGAAAAAGCCACCGCAGCCATTCTTGAAGGTCTCAAGGGTTTTTCATCACTAACAGAAGAATCCAGTAAGCCAGGCGTCATTTGCGAAACCGTCAGCGAAGGCAGAATGAACCTGCTCGTCTATGCCTTTGCCGCAGACCCAGTTGATCAAGACAGCGAAAAAACACGCCTCATGGTGACCACCCTGCGGGCATTAAAGCAGAACAAAATCGACCTGAGCTAAACAAGCCATGTCAACCAGGGAAAACAGGAAAAAAAGGCGTCACCGTCTTTCGCGGATGCTGTTCATCCTCACCTGGACAACCATCATCATTGCGACCGACGTTCTTGGTACTATTCCAAACAATCCCATCTCAACACAGATGCGGAAGGCTTTTTCGATCGTATTGCCCGCGGAATTCACAACTGGACTCAACGAAGAACTTGCTGGATATGAACTCCCCACGCTTCCTCCTCCGCCGGTAGCTGAGCAGGCAAACTTTGACATTTTCGCAGCCCTGGCATCTGCTCCCATAACAGAAGCAACCGAAGTTCTAGAAGCTACATCCGTCCCAGCAACAGTCACAAGCCCACCTACCGCATTACCCACGCCCACAGTTTTTCTAACCCCGACACCGTACGCACCTCCAGCTGTAGAACCGAATCTGGCGAGGACATGGAAAGTGCTTTTCGGGTCCAATGCAGAAACGTTTACCGTGGAAAAGCAGGGTGCTGACTATGTGATCACCTCCATCGTCAGCGACTTCGGCCCGGCCAAGCTGATCTCCCAATCATGGAATGGAGAAAAACTGACCTGGGTATACGATGTCAATGGAGAAGTTGCCACAGTAGAAACAACAAGGATAGATCTTTGCGGGTGCGGCGAACTGGCTTACCTTCTTGAAGCATCAATGAACATCGTCAACACGGCAAGCGGCGAAACCACGGCCACGGATGTTGTGCTATATCCAATAGTGGAAAAAGTCCCCAACCCTGATTATTCAGGAAACTGGATAAGGATTGAGAATCACGGCGAAGGAAAGAGCTACCTTACCATCGAGAAATTGGGCGATGTATATATCGTCACATCAGTAACAAGTGATTTTGGAAATGTAAATATCCTCTCTCAATCATGGGATGGAGACAGCTTAAGCATATCTTTCAATATTGAAGGTAACCCAGTCGAGACCCTAACAACGCTTGGTGTTGACAAAGACGGTATCCTGCTAATGGATACATTCAGTGAAAGCAATGAGCAGCATTACAGCTTTGCCTGGCTAAAACAGACCCCATAGGATTTTGCTTGCTCCAAGATAAAACGACGCGCTTACAACTGGTGCGTCGTTTAAATATCAGCCCAGCTCTTTACGGCTTTCGCGCGGAGAAACAAATGAATCACAAATCATTCCTCATCGTCATCATATTCGTAATTGCATTATTGCTTGTTTCTTGTGCGCCATCGGTTCCATCATCCACTGCAACCCCACCAGTCACAGACACCCCCATCCCAACCGAAACACCCATTCCAACAATTGCACCGCCTACACCCACACCACAAACCGTATTCAATGTGCTCGATTATTCAGATTGCTTTGCCCCCGGAGATGGAGACGGATATAAAACTTTTATAGAAGATGAAACACTCAACATTGTTGCCAGCGGAGGAGTATTCAGTCCATGTGATGGGCATGAGTTCTCCAATTTCACCTTTGAAGCCGATGCTACATTGTCTGACACATCCACTACTGATGTGCAGTATTCCATACTGTTCCGTTTCAATCACCAAAATTGGGAAAGTTTCCAATACTACGAGCTGGCTGTATGGGGAAATGAAGCTGCAATTGCCTACGCAGATACCCGCAAGACCGAAGACGATTGGTGGACTCCTTTGCAAGACTGGGTAAAGATCCCGCAGTTGAATGAGATTGGTCAGACCAATCATCTGAAAGTTGTTGCTATTGACGGGAAGATCGCCGCCTTTGTCAACAACTATCTCATAGGCTATATTCAGGATGACAGACTCACTTCCGGGCTGGTGGCATTCTTCCTCTCCAATCAGGGGTCAGCCAGCGTAGAACAACACGTCATCTTTGAGAATATGAAAATACAGATCCTTCAACCATAAAAAAACGGGTTGATATTATCCGCCCGCTATTTTTACCTTGTATCCTAGCTTGGTCAACACCTCTGCCATGCGCTGACGGTGTTCTCCCTGAATTTCGATCATGCCATCTTTGACCGTCCCGCCTGTGCCACATTCCTGCTTGAGCTTTTTAGCAAGGGATTTCAGGTCATCTTCCGTGAGAATCAAATTCTTCACGACAGATACAACCTTCCCGCCGCGCCCGCCCGATTCACGGTGCAGGTAGGCCGTCTGTTGTTGAGGAGGCAGGGAAGCCCCTCTCTTCTCAGGAGAGGAGTTGGGGGTGAGGTTTGTTTTCTTGCGTTGGTCTCCTTCTTCAGAAGACCAGACGGTACGATTATTGTTAGACATGGAACAATTATAAAGGGGATGATCTCACTAAAAAATACTGCATGGATTCTTACAACCCAATCTATTTTGCTTCGTAGAATGCCAATGGACCAGTACTGTGTACCTATTGACGCACAAAAAAACTCACAGTACTATCTACTTATTAGTACTAAAAACCTGTTATATCTAACAAAAAAATTATACCTTCAAGAGGACATTATGCAGCTCACGATCAAAAAACTCGGCAAAGAATACAAACGCGGATTTTGGGGATTAAAGGATTTCTCCCTTGAGATCAAACCCGGCATTCTCGGCCTGCTCGGGCCGAACGGCGCGGGGAAATCTACGTTCATGCGCATGTTGGCAACGATCACCAAGCCCACCGACGGGACAATCGTCTGGAACGGCACGGATATTGTCAAATCACCCGATACCCTGCGCGATGTGCTCGGCTACCTTCCGCAGGATTTCGGCGTGTACCCAAACCTGACCGCCGTTGAATTTCTTGAATACATGGCCGCCATCAAGGGACTCGATGCCGTTTCTGCGAAGAAACGCATTGATGAACTTTTGCAACTGGTCAATCTTGTGGAAGCTGCAAAACGTCCGTTGGGCGGGTATTCGGGCGGCATGAAGCAGCGCGTGGGAATTGCGCAAGCCTTGCTCAACGACCCGCAGCTGCTCATCGTGGACGAACCCACTGTCGGTCTTGATCCCGAAGAGAGAGTCCGCTTTAGGAATCTGCTTTCAGATTTATCGGGA
>Ga0209277_10000358_pt1 | contig 23047 bp, 14 predicted proteins | sample JI81AbrownDNA_FD_187503 | JGI IMG/M metagenome (GOLD analysis project Ga0209277, IMG submission 187503) | Wastewater effluent complex algal communities from Wisconsin, to seasonally profile nutrient transformation and Carbon sequestration -... | ecosystem: Engineered > WWTP > Effluent > Algae... | reverse complement strand
AAAAAAATCGCTTGAAGAATCTTCTAGTTTAACAACTACCAAAGAAGAACCAAACAAAGAACAAAAACCTGCGCGGAAAAAAAGAGAATCTACCGTTTCATCTAGCTCCGAAGACCCTATCCGTTTGTATTTAAAAGAAATCGGAAAGGTTTCTCTGATTTCGGGCGAAACAGAAGTATTTCTGGCAAAAAGAATCGAAAAGGGTGAAAAAATCATTGAAGAGACGATACTCGGATCTTCTATACTCCGGCAAAACTTTGCGAAACTTATACCGAAAATTAAGTCCAAGAAAATTAAGGTTTATGACCTTGTCAAAGTGGACAAAATGTACGCTCTTAATCAAGAACAAGCGGACAAATTAGAAAAAGTATTTTTTGATAATATGGAACTTATCCAACAGGATGAGAAGGTTTTAAACGAATCTACCAATCGAATTCGTAAGTATTCTGAAAATTCTAAAAAGTTCAAAGAATTAAAAGAAAAAATCGACATGTCTTTTGGTAAAATTGATGAAGCCATTCGAAAAATCGGCGTATCTCAAAAAGAAATCCAAAAGATATCTCAAAAGATCAAATCAATGGTCTTCCGAGTTAAAGAAATTGAAAAACATTTCCTAAAGATCAAAGCAAAATACGGACATGATGTTCGAGAAATCAAAGGTCTCAATCGTTTCATTGAAAAAAATGAAAACCTAGATGAGATCGAAAAGATGATGGGATGCGACATTGAAGAAGTTCGCGAAGTCATCAAAGATATTCGTAATAATGAAAGAAAACTTCGCCGTATGGAGCAGGAAGCTGGATCACCGGTTGGCGAAATCAAAGACTGGGGTGAGAAGATCATCAAAGGCGAGAGAGAAATTGCACAAGCGAAACGTGAACTCGTAAGAGCCAACTTACGTTTGGTGGTTTCGATAGCGAAACGATATGCCAATCGAGGAATGCATTTCTTTGACCTGATCCAAGAAGGTAACATCGGACTCATCCGTGCAGTGGATAAGTTCGAATATAAGAAAGGTTATAAATTTTCTACGTATGCGACTTGGTGGATCAGACAAGCGATCACTCGGGCGATTTCGGATCAGGCACGGACCATTCGTGTACCCGTTCACATGATTGAACAGGTAAACAAAGTCATACGTGAGACGAGGCTTTTTGTCCAAGAATTCGGACGAGATCCATCCAATGATGAAATTGCAGAACGCCTTGGTTGGCCAGTGCAAAAGGTCAAAGCAGTTAAAAATGTTGCCAGGGAACCGATTTCTCTCGAAATACCAGTGGGCTCTGAAGAAGATTCTGAGCTTGGAGATTTTATCGAAGATAAAGATGTGATTTCTCCATTAAACTCTGCTGCTACTTCCATATTGAGTGAACAGATCCGACAAGTGTTACAAACACTTCCGGCACGGGAACAAAAAGTCATTCGCATGAGATTTGGACTCGATGATGGTTATGCTCAAACATTAGAAGAGGTAGGTTACCAATTCAAAGTGACGAGAGAACGAATTCGTCAGATTGAAGCAAAAGCCTTAAGAAGGTTGCGTCATCCAAGTCGATCCAAAAAACTCAAGGATTATATCGATTAGAATTTTCGCTTGCCAATCGAATGAACTGGTCCTAGAATTTCCTCTATTCCATTAGGATCAGTTCATGAAACGCATTTTTTTTATTCCATGTCTATCGTTCTTTTTGTTTTTATTTATCTCCTGCGGACCAAAGACCGAAAAAGCACTTACCTATAAGAGCGCCACTTCTGTTGGTCAACTTCATCCAGATCAACCTTGGCGATATAGCCCAGAATATGCGTTAGACGGAAAGTCAACGACTGCTTACTGTTCGGATTCTAAGCAGACAGATCCAGGATTTACTATATATCTAGATGCGTATTCTGAATTTTCAGCCATACAAGTGATCAATGGACTGGCAAAAAGTGCCTCAGATGCCACCCAGAACTCTCAGGTAAAAAAATTAAAAGTGACTGCTCTAAATATAACAAATGCGGATAACAAAACTAAGGTGGTATCCGAAGATTCGGTCACAATTGAATTGAAACCAGTTTCCTTTACTGGAACCTTACCCTCGGAAGCTCCCGTCGATTTAGATAAAAAATTAAAAGGAAATGTCATTCGGCTTGAATTTTTAGATTTTTATAAGGGTTCAAAGTTTAAAGACATTTGTTTGAGCGAGTTCTCTATTGGTGGAATTCAGAACACTCAATTTCAAAAATTTCCAATCACCAATGAGGAGAAAATCAAATCTGTCATCAATGGATTTGAGGATGCATCCAAACATTTTTATGCATTCAAAAAACTCCTGACTCTGAACGAAGCAGGATCGATTAATTTTTATAATCAGAATTTAGTTCTTCCTGTATTTTTTAAAACTGATTTTACTTTTAGTTTTTCAGAGATGTATGGGGGAGATCCCGCGTCGGGATCGGGAGGAATGGATCTGGCCAAACAAGGCAGTTACACGATTCTTTCCTCATCGGCAAGTGGTATTGAAATTAATTTAAGTTATTTTGATACAGCTGGCATTGAGAAAAATGATACTTGGATTTTTAAAAGGGCAGTGGCCGGCGATGAGGATTTTGATTATTTTAAAACGAAACTTGGAACTCGTTTCTCAGAAGTATTCGATCCAAAGTCCTACTATCTTCTCTTTCTGAAGGATCAAAATACAGGCGCATCTTACTATAATTACGAAATCCCCCTCAAATAAAAAATTGCTCGGAGAATTATTTCCCGAGCAATTTCAGTGAACGAAGTTTAGGCGATAGATTTTTCTAAAGAAGTGATGAGACCTAAAAATTCCTTTAGTGATGCTTTTTTTTGTGTCTCTGTCCATTTTAAATGTTTTGTTAGTACCTTTGCTACCGGTTCTGCCAAAGTTTTCGCCAATTCCAAATCGAGAAATAAGACTCTCCAGCGGCGAGCTAATACATCTGAAACGGAAAGGGCAAACTCATGCGTAACAAAATGAAGAATTTCTTCTTCAAAGTATCCAGTACCTTTTTTTAATTCCTTTGGTTTTTTACCTAGGATGTTTTCAGTCTCTCCACCTAACGTGTCGGCAAGGCGTAGTGCTGTTTGGTCATCAAATTTATACACGGATTGTAATTTACGATAAAGATCTTTGGAGTATCCGAGGGCGCCGGGAAAAGAGTAATTGTATGTCATACATTCACCACGTGATTCCAAACCTGATTCACTGACCAATCGATCCGTCAGGTCTTCTCCCATTTTTCGGTATGTTGACCATTTGCCCCCTGACATCGTCACAAGACCCGATTCGGAAACGAGTATGGCTTCCTCTCGGGATATCGATTTTGTGTTTTGATTTCCTTCAAGGGAGATTAACGGACGCAGACCACTGAACACCGATTGAATGTCGTCTTTTGTCAATTTTGCATCCAGATAATCATTTCCAGTCTTGAGAAGAAAATTTACCTCATCACCTAACGGAAGGGGCTCCTCTTTAATGGTTTTCACAGGAGTGTCTGTAGTTCCCATGATCACTTTGCCTTCCCAAGGAATGATAAATACGACCCTGCCATCTTCCGTTTTGGGAATGATCATCGCTGTTTGGCAGGGTATTTTTTCCTTGGAAAAAACGAGATGGATGCCTTGGCTAGGCGATAAAACAGGTGTCGACTGTTCATCATCTAATTTTCTAATCTCGTCAATCCAGACACCCGTCGTGTTTGCTACGACTTTCGAATGAATCTTAATTTTTTTCTTGGATAGTAGATCCCTTGCTTCTATGCCTATGATTTCATTATTTTTTTTAATAAATCCAGTTACTTCGACACGCGAAAGAACAGTGGCTCCTGCTTCTTTTGCTCCTCTTACAGTCGCTAGATTGAGTCTCGAATCATTGAACTGAGCATCGTAATACTTGATTCCGCCTTTCAAACCTCTTTTTTTGATCGAAGGGAAAAAGCCCAAAGCCTGTCTTTTGGAAACACGTTCGTGACCAGGCACTGTCGAAGAGCCAGCTAAAAGATCATAAAGTGTAAGCCCGATGGAATAGTACGGCTTTTCATACCATTTGTAGGTCGGCATCAGAAATGGGAGAGGTTTTACTAAATGAGGGGCATTTTTTAGAAGTCGTTTGCGTTCCGTCAATGCTTCATGGATCAGTTTAAAATGGAATTGTGCAAGGTACCTGACACCACCATGAATCAATTTCGTAGACCGAGAGGAAGTACCACTCGAGAAGTCGTTTCTGTCTAGTAGAGCCACCTTGTAGCCTCGAAGAGCTGCGTCGAGCGCGGTACCAGCGCCTGTGGCACCACCTCCAAGGATGAGGATATCAAATTGTGTTTCGGATAAGGATTTGAGGGTGTTTGCCCGATCTGTAAGTGCCATCTTGGATTTTGCTTTTCTTGCCTATAGAGATTCTTAGGTAACTATTGTCAAATATCACCATTTCATCCATCTAAAATTTAAACATTACACATGAAAACAGAAGCACATATACAATCTGAATTAGAAAAAATCCGTAGGGGTACAGTAGAAATTATCTCTGAGAAAGAGCTCTCCGCGAAGTTAGGGAAAAAAGATGTTCTGAAAGTGAAAGCGGGATTTGATCCTACGGCGCCCGATTTGCATCTAGGTCATTTCGTTTTACTACGAAAATTGAGACATTTCCAAGAGTTAGGTCATGAAATCAATTTTTTGTTAGGTGATTTTACCGGAATGATTGGAGATCCGACTGGTAAGTCGGAAACGAGAAAAAGATTAACAAAAGAAGAAGTGCTAATCAATTCCGAAACTTATCAAAAACAAGTTTTTAAAATATTAGATGAATCCAAAACAAAAATTATTTATAATTCCGAATGGTGTTTGGGATTAAAAATTGAAGAAGTTCTGGCATTAACTTCGAAGTATACAGTCTCACAAATGTTAGAAAGAGATGATTTTACGAAAAGGTATAAATCCGGAAATCCTATTTCAATTATTGAATTTTTATATCCATTATTTCAAGGGTATGATTCTGTCGTTATGAAGTCTGATGTCGAGTTAGGTGGAACGGATCAGAAGTTTAATCTTCTTGTAGGACGAGATTTACAAAGAGAATATGGACTCGCACCACAGTGTGTAGTGACAATGCCTCTCCTTGTTGGACTAGATGGAACAAAAAAAATGTCTAAGTCTCTCGGGAATTATATCGGAATCACAGAAGCACCTATCGACATTTATGGGAAAATCATGTCTATCTCGGATGATCTCATGTGGAACTACTTTGATCTATTAACCGATCTTCCGGCAACAGAAATAGTCAATCGAAAGGCAGCCATCCAAAACAAATCGGCTCATCCGAAAGAAGTCAAAACCGAACTTGCACTCCTCATCATGGACCAATTGAATGAGAAAGAGGAAAACCGGGCGGCAGTCGATGAATGGGCAAAAGTGCACAATACCAAAAATAGATCTTTGCCTGAGGAGATCAGAACGGAAATCTTATCCGCTGAAGTTTTTCGGGAGAAACCTCCTTTGCTTTTGTCGATTCTTGTCCAATTTTCCTTTATCCCGTCCACTTCGGAAGGGAGACGTTTGATTGCTTCCGGTGGTTTGTATCTGGAGGAAGAAAAACTGACTGACCCGAATTTTACTCTAGAAAGAGGCAAAGAATACCTGGTTCGTCAGGGTAAAAAAGGCAAATTTTTACGGATTATTACGCATAAATCTGACTGAAGATTGGCCCCCCTTTTTTCCGATATTAGATATAAGGATTCTTTTATCTAAATGCCTCTCGATCCGACACAAGAAGAAAAGGAAATTCAGGACATTGTTCATGAGTTATCTGTTGATATAGAGAAAGATCGTAATTTTGCACGGCAATGGAAACGAATTCTCCTATTGACGTTCATAGCACTTGTATCCTCTGGTTTTGTCGCTCTTATCAGTTATTTGTTATATTTGAATTTTTATGTAAGTAAACTTCAAACGGAAGTGAAACAAAAAGAAAAAAACATCCAAGCGATGGAGGAAAGTCTCTATTCTCTCATGTACCAAGAACAGTTGCGTGAGGAACAATTTTTACCTGTGGAAAATGAATCTGATGTTTATTTTTCAAAACAGGTAGAAGAGAACATTTCTTTCCTCAAAGAAGCTTCGAAAAATAAAAAAGGTAGAAATATTTTAAGAGGAAATGAGAAACAAAAAGAAATTTCTCTTACTTTTGATTTGGCCACCGGCGAAGAACTATCAACTCTACTTCAATACATTAAAGATTATAATATAAAAGTAACTTTATTTTTATCTAATGAAAGGCCTTCTGATACGAGCGGCTCCTTTTTTATACGTCAAAATTTGGACATCATTAAAAAAATGGCAAAAACTGGAAGAGTAGAATTTGCCAATCATACATGGAGTCATTTTAATTATGCAAGGTCTGTCTCCGAAACCTCGAAGAAAAAGAGAACAGTTTTAGAATACCTATCTAAACAAGTATTAGATCTACCTCGCATGGCAGAAGAATTAAAACGAGTAGAAGATATTTTTTCAGCCTTAACAAAACAAGAGTTAACCAAATATTATCGCCTGCCTTATGGTGCGATCAATCAATTGATTTTAGATGCACATGCATCTATTGGTTATCAGGATCATATTATGTGGTCCAGGAATAATCGAGGATCTCTTGATTTACCAGATTATATTCATAAACCGTTTTTGTATAAAGTTCATGCAGGGAAAAAACAAGTTATTAAGAATCCATACTATAAAACAAGTCAAGAAACCATAGAATATTTAGAATCATGGGAGGCGAGTGATCCCAAAGGTATGAATGGAGCCATCATTTTGATGCATCTAGGTGGCCCGAGAAAATTTGACAAACTAATTTATATTCTGCCAGAATTCATTGGTCGTATGCAGAAAAAGGGTTATAAATTTGTAACCCTATCCGAAGTTTTGAACGAGGAAGCAGATTAAACAAGCTGCTTCTTTTTTCTTACTTTTGTGTTCCATTTATCTTCTAAAAAATGTAGGAAATCATAGGTTGTAAGATAAAAAACAGGAACCATGATGAGTGTGATAAAAGTGGCAAACGCAAGACCCCATCCAAAAGCAAGAGCCATCGGAACAAGAAAGGGATCTCTCCCTCCGATTCCATAGGCCGTTGGTAACAAACCGAGTACTGTAGTTACAGTAGTTAAAATCACGGCACGCAATCGAATCGATCCCGTTTGCATGAGTAAGTCATAAGTTTTTATATTCGGGTTTTCCATTTTTAGCTGATTGGCACAGTCCACAAGTACAATGGAATCATTCACGACTACACCCGCAAGACCGATGATTCCGAGAAATGAAAGAAACGAGAGTGGCTGACCATGAAGAAGAAAGGCAAAGATAACGCCAATTACAGCAAAAGGAATGGCACTCATCACTATGAAAGGTTGTGTTAATGATTTAAAGAGAGAAGCTAGAATCATATAGATTATGATGAGTCCTACACCAAATGCTCGACCCAAAGATGCCATAGATTCTTCAGTATCCTTATTTTCGCCTGAAAAACGAACTGTATAACCAGGATAGTTTAAGATGATTTTTTCGCCTAACGTTTTTGCTTCCATGTTGACTTTGCGCGAGGTTGTAATCGTTTCATCGATGTTGGCTGTGATGGTAAGAAGACGTTTCCCATCTAAATGATTGATGGAGGCACGTCCGGGAGACCTTTCAAAATGAGTCAGCCTTGAAACTGGAATCATATTTCCAACAAGATTATTCACATACACTTTGTTTAGGTGGCTAAGAGAAGTCCTGTATTCCTCCGGAAATCGAACGCGTACATCTACTTCCTCATCGGCTCTTTTGATTTTGGTGGAAACTGCTCCTTGTAGAGCTGTATTGATCGCAAGTGATACGGATTGTACGCTGACTCCCGCAAAAGAGGCTAAATTTTCATCGACACTTACCCGAATTTCATCCTTACCTTCGTTAAAGTCGTCCCCAATATCTACGACACCAGGAAGTTTATTTAGAACATTTTTATACTCGTTTCCGATTTTTTGTAAGGTATCAAAATTATCACCTTTGATTTCAATTGCTACCGGTTTTCCGACCGGTGGTCCACCCGCCAGTTTTTCAAATTCAAGATTGATTAATTTGCCAGCCAAATTTTGAAACTGTGGTTGAATGGGAACATCCTTAAATTGATCCGAATTTTTTTTGTCGGCATTTTCCTTCGAAATTTTCTCTTCTAAGAGGAGTAGGGCTTTGTCATTTAACATGAATTTTGTGTTATGACGAACGTATTCGATCACCTTTTCTGTCGAACGATCTCTTGATTCTTCTGGTGTTAGGTAAACAAGTATTTGTGCATAATTTTTTCCCCGTTTGGTGAACGGATCATTCGGATCCTTCTGAATGATCCCAACTCTAGAAATATAGTTTTCTAGTTCCTCACCAGGAAGTGTTTTTAAAACATTTTCGATTGCTTGTATATAACGATCTGTTTCCTCAAGTGTTAGACCCGTTTCTGCTGTGACTCGCACTTGGAAGGTCTCTATCGCGCCTGGGAAAAGTTTAAACTTGCCAAACATTCCCTGTAATACGAGGGAAAACACAAAAAGACCAACCAAGATAGAAGACATGATTAGTTTTCTTTTTAAGGCAAAAGAGAGGAGAGGAAGGTATACATTGTTTTTAAAATTTGTAAACCAATGAGACTCATCCTTGATTTCCCCCTTCAAACTGGTCGTTTTGCTAATATCATATAGATGGGAAGGTAACATAAAAAAGGCTTCAAAGAGTGAGGAGGAGAGGGATAAAATCACAACCATTGGAATAGAACCAATGAATTTTCCAAAGATCCCCGTCATAAAAAGCATGGGTCCGAAAGCCGCAATGGTTGTTGTGACAGTAGCAAGAACGGGCGCTAAAACTTCGGAGGTTCCTCGAAGAGCGGCCTCAAACGGTTCCTCTCCCATTTCTAAATGTCGGTAAACATTTTCACATATAATGATGGCATCATCGACAAGTATTCCCACGACAATGATAAGACCCATCATGGAAATTAAATTCAATGTCATTCCAAAATAACTCATCGCAATGAACGTCATCGCTACTGAAATCGGAATCCCTAACGCAGTCATTAACGCCATTCGCCAGCCGAGGAATACAAAAAGGGAAGCAGTGACTAGGACTAGGCCAGACATCGCATTGGAAGTAAGGACTCCAAGTCTACGTCGAATGTATTTGGAAAGGTCATTTACGAAAGCATATTGAACTGCTCCGTTTGTTCCTTCGATAAACTCTTTTACCACTTTTTTTGATTCATCAACGACCACAATCGCATCGGATTTTTCCCGTTTTATGATCGTTAAAGCAATTGCATTTTCACCATTCGATTTATCTAAATAATCTGAATCTTCGAAACCTTCCGATACTCGTGCAATGTCTTTGATTCTGACCGATCTGCCAGCATCATTTGTCCGTACGAAAACATTTTCAATTTCCTCTGCGGTATCAAATTCACCGATCGTTCTTACGATGATTTCTTTTGATCGCTCTGAGATGTTACCGCCTGGAAAATTAATATTTCGCAATCGAAGTGCATTGACTACTTGTGTGGAGGAAATTGACAAGGAAGTCATCTTATCTGGAAGTAGATCGACTTTCATTTCCCTATCTCGCCAACCTCGTTTTGTGATTCTAGCAACGGCCGGTAAGTTTTTCAGTTTATCCTCTAGAATTTTAGCCTGGTCTCTAAGCTGTTTTGGAGTTAGAACGGATTTACCGTCCTTTACTGTACTTGTTAGGTGAACTTCGATAACGGGTTGTCTGGCAGTTGTGATTTCTGTTACAATTGGATCTTCTACGTCATTCGGTAGATCTTGTACTCGATCGATCGCTGACTTAATATCATCTACGACTTTTTGAGTGTTTTTAACGTTGGGATCAATGGTAATGATTATGCCAGAACGATTTTCGAGAGAAGCGGAACGATATTCTTTGATTCCATCTACTTCTTTGATCGCATCTTCTAGAGGTTTTGTGACAAGCTTTTCCACATCTGCGGGTGCTGCGCCTATGTAAATCGCAGTCACACTGACGATATCAAAATTGATATTTGGAAATGCTTCTCGATTCATATTCGCAGCGGTAAATCCGCCCACGAGTAAGATGAGAAATGTAAGTAAGTTTACGAATAAACTTTTAGATAAAAAATATTCTACAAATGAGGAACGCATATACTCTTCCGCCTAACTTAAGTTCAAACAAATTTTCAATCTAGAAGTTTACCTTCGGTGTCAACATCTTCATTGAAGCCAAATAATTTAGTGCTTTTCAATCTATCCACATAAAGAACGCCGAAAAGATGATCACATTCGTGTTGCATTACGATAGCCCGATAACCTTCAATCGTTTCTTCGTGTGGTTCGAAGTTCTCGTCTCTCCATTTCATTCTAATCTTTTCCGGTCGTTCGACGTATCCTCTCATTCCTGGAACAGACAAGCATCCCTCCCAAAATCCCTCTCCCGCTGGAGAAAGTGGAGTAATCTCTGGATTGATAATGACTTGTTCGGGGACAGCTGGTGAACCTTTGTACCTGTTATTATCCTCTTCCGAACCAACAACGACGATTTTTTTTAGGATTCCTATTTGTGGAGCGGCAAGACCGACACCTTCCGCAAATCTCATCGTTTCAAACATATCACGAATGAGTTTTTTGAAATCTTTTGTGCCGATTTCTGATTCTGAGACATCCAGAGCTAGTTCTCTGAGAAGAGGATTGCCAATACGTAGTATTTTTCTAACTGCCATACATTCTATAGGATTAGATTGTGAATTCCCCTCCAGGGATCAAGTGATCTAGGAAATTAGAATGGAAAAAGAATTTGACACGTAAGTAAAAACTGGGACATTCTAAGCAAAAATACAGGATTTTGTGGAGACGAGGGGAATCGAACCCCCGACCTTTTGAATGCCATTCAAACGCTCTCCCAATTGAGCTACGTCCCCGAGCACCTCCAAGGTGTGAAAATGACGAAGCCTGTCAACGCAAAGAATCCGTAAAGGGGAATCATTTCTGATGAGTCAAGATAACGTAGAAGACCTAACTAAAAAACTGAAAATTCAATCCGATATTATCAAAGGTTACGAAAAGGTCCTAAGACTCAACGAACAGGAGTTATCAAATGCGGATGAAATCATTCGGATGTATGAGCAGATCATCGATTATTCACGTTCCGAATTAAAAGAAGCGAAAGAGACTGTCCAAGCAAGTTCCAGTGTCTCCAATTTGAGCAGGGACGAACTGATGAGTGCTTTCGACAAAATCAAAGCATTGGAAGACGCAAACAAAAAACTTCGTGAAGAATCCTTAAAATTCAACAAAGACTAATATCTCAGTGAGCCCACCTATGTTTCCCCCTTTGGTGCAAAAGTCTGCAGAAGGCGGGTATTTTGTCTCCTCAACGAGTGAGCTTGTTGAGTTGTATCATTTTATTTTGGGACAAGCCAAGAGGTTGGTATCTGGGAAGGCGGCAGCTTTTTATCTAAAAAATGCCCAAGGGAATCTAACACGAGTTGGATCCATCAAAGATATCGATTCGGCTGGCAAAATTGCAAAACACGTCTTTAAATCTAAAAAGGGAATTCGATTAAAAAAGGGAGCCCATCTTACTCCTGGTGCGAGTCCCCTTGAAGATTCGTATCTAGCTTGTTATATCGGCGAGGATCTTTCGGAATTATCGATTGGCGTTTTGTTATTAGAAGGAATCAATCATTTCGAAAATTTTTCAGAACAAGATTTAAATCTCATTAATTATTTTTCATCCAACTTGACGGCACTTTTTCGTGATAGTGTCTACTCGGACAATGAAAAGCAGTTTTATAGTTCCTTAGTTACTTCCATATTTTTGTTAGTTGATAATTCCAATATTCATAATAACAACAATCGATTGCAGTATTTCTTAGAGGAAATCATACGTGTTGCGATTCTGATCAATACCTCCTTAGATTTGGATAAAGTACTAGAGATGGTGATGGTTTCTGCAAAATCAGTATTTCGAACCGAGGCAAGTTCGCTGCTCCTTCTGGACGATAAAAAAGAATTTTTAGTTTTTAACACAGTTACTGGTGACAAAAAAGAAGAAGTTTCCAAGGTAAAAGTTCCCATTGGACAAGGGATTGCGGGAACTGTGGCGATCACCAAACAGCCAATGATTATCAATGATGCCCAGAATGATTCACGAGTATTTCGAGAAGTAGACAAAGCATCTAATTTTGTAACTAGAAATATTCTAGCAGCTCCTCTGATAGCGGGCGAAGAAGTGATCGGTGTCATTGAAGCAATTAATACAATCGATCGAAATAATTTCAGTCAAAACGATATTGATTTTTTTCTTTCTTTCTCCTCTGCTTGTGCTGTTGCCATCCAAAAAACGACCCTATTAAACAACCTGAATTTGGCGAACTTAGAGTTACAACAAAAAGTAGAAACACTAGAATCCTTGTTTGAGCTAAGCCAAGCTGTCCTAGAATCCCACGACGAACTGGGTCTTATGTCGAGAGCCCTTTCCATTCTTTCAAAAGAACTCAATGCGGCGGATGCGGGGATGGTAATCATTTTGGAAGGAAAGAAAAAACAGATCCAAGTGTATGCCCGTCAGAATGGCATTGTTTTTGAATCCGTTTACGAAATGACTGAAAGCAATTTGATACTTGAATCAATTGAAAGCAAAGAACCTTTGATTGGAACGGTCACGAGAGAAGATTCAGATATTTTTTTTAGTCTCGAGTCCTTTGTTTTAAAAGAATCCTATTTGGTGCTTCCTGTAACACCTAGCGGTAGTTCGCTCAAAGCGGCGTTGTATGTCTGCGGTAAAAAGAAAAAGGGAGGATTTAGCGAGGCAGACTTGCGTATGTTAAAAACCATTTCGAGTCCTCTTGCCAAGGCCTATGAGAATCTCAGACTCAGTCAAGAAATCATTACGAAAAAATCGATCGAAAAAGAGATCGAAATTACAAGAAATATCCAGAACAATATTTTACCAAATGCTCTCATAAAATCGGATCAATTTGACTTAGGTGTAAAGTCTGTTGCCGCCAAAGAGGTGTCAGGTGACTTCTATGACTTTCACCAATATGGGAGTCATAATTTTTCTTTCCTTGTGGCGGATGTTTCCGGTAAAAGTTTACCGGCTGCCATTTTTATGGCGATGTCCTCCTCCATTATTCGGACACTTTCCAGAACGACACCTCTTTCTCCCTCCGAATTACTACTGCGCGCCAACGAATTGATTTATGAGGATTCCCAATCGGGCATGTTCGTGACTCTGTTTTTTGCTAATTTTGATTCTATTTCGAAAAAAATTCGTTTCGCATCTGCCGGTCACAACGACCAATTATGGATTCGAAATGACGGTTCCTATGAGCTTTTGAAAGGAAAGGGGGCTCCTTTGGGCGTTGTTCCAATGGGAAAATATCTAGGTGGTGAAATCGATATGGCGCCTGGAGATATGCTCGTTTTTTACACAGACGGCGCCATTGAGGAAAAGAACAAAATCGAGGAAGAGTTTGGATTGGAAAGATTGATTTCTGAAATCATTTTGCGAAAACACAAGCCTTCTCAGGTGATCATCGAAGAAATCTATCAGATTATTCGTGAGTTTTCGGGAGAATCGGAACAATATGATGACTTTACGGTGATGATACTGAAATTTGCTGAAAACGTGACAGAATTCTATTCACATTCGTTTCCCGCAGTTTCGTCTTCGATTCCTAAATTCAGGGATTTCCTAACGGAAAAATTAAAAGATAAAATTCTTAGAGAATTCGCATTTGATGATATACTAGTTTCCTTAGATGAGGCTGCCACAAATATTGTGATGCATGGTTATGCGGAGACAGAACTTGCAAATCCCATGTTTCAGTGCGAAATTCTCATTGATCATGATCGGGTATTTTTTACTCTGATTGACCAAGCAAAACGATTTCAACGAGACTTGGTGCCACTGCCTTCCTTGGATGAAAATCTGCGAGGCGAAAGAAGAGGTGGGTTCGGCGTTTTTTTAATGGAGAAACTGATGGATAAAGTATCTTACGAATTTAAGGACAATAAAAATCATACCTATTTAGAAAAGAGGATCATATGAACGAATATTCCATTAGCATTCGGTCAGAAACAATCGGTGATTCTGAAGTCGTGCATATCCAAGGCAATTTGGATGTTCATAATACACATCACATTGAACAGCAATTGATGGAAATCGTACGCGGAGCAAAAACAGGGATCATTTTTGACTTGGGTGAGGTCAATTTCATTTCTTCAGCAGGGATCCGGGTACTCGTCACCTCTCTTCGGTTGTGTCAAGATTTAGGTATCAAGATATCGATTTGTTCCTTAAAACCTGCGGTGGAAAAGGTATTCGATGTAATTGGAATCAATCAACTTTTTTTGATTCACCCTGATCTTAATTCCGCTCTCTAATAAATTTCACTTTTCTAAGTGTCTCGAATCAAAACATTGGAAATAATCTTATGGAAACCAAGCTGTACTCGCTAGAAAATCCGTTTCAAGTCAAACAAGAATCCACTCTCGTATCCACTCCTGGCATCTATGACGATGCTCTCAAATTAGGCAGGGAACTGATTGAAAAACCACTTTTAGGTGGTGGGGAAGATCGCATCCGAGTCCAACATTCTAAAAACCGGATGACGGTCTGGGAACGAATCAAAGTTCTCACAGACAGTGAACCAAATATTACGTATCAGAACTGGGGACCGAATTTAGACGGTGCCTCGATTGTCACAGGTATTTTAAAAATTAAAGGCCGCGATGTCGCCGTGTATGGTCATGACTTCACATTACGAGCTGGTTCGATGGACGCGACTAACGGAAGTAAGCTTGCTCGATTGATACTTATGGCTGGGGAACACGGAATTCCGCTCATTGGAATGAATGATTCGGCGGGAGCATTTGTCCCTGCTGGGGTGGGTGGACTGGATGGATATTCGGAGGCATTTACAGCTCTAAGAAAGATCAGTGGACTGGTACCTTCGATCATGCTCATGTTTGGATTTAATGCTGGGGGAGGTGCTTACCTTCCTAGACAAGGATCCTTCATGATTCAAAGTGATAATACTTTTTTTGGCCTAACTGGGCCTGGAGTCGTGAAATCGGTACTAGGTGAGGATATCTCAGCTGAGGATTTAGGTGGTCCCAAAGTTCATGGGCAGTCGGGAGTTGTGGATCTTGTCACATCAGACGAATACGGCTCCCTCCTAACTGCGATTCGTTTGTTATCCTACCTTCCTGATAATAACAGGTCCTTTGCTCCATTTTATGCGACTTCTGATTCTTTGGATCGTTACATTTACGAAGAGGATATTCTATTCCGAAAAACATTCAATAGTCCTACGGGAATGAATACACCTTTTGACATCACGCTCTACTTACAACAAATCTGCGACCATGGTGAATTTTTCGAAGTGCAGCCGCAGAGAGCCCGAAATATTGTCACCGCCTTTGGTCGAATAGGTGGACATGTAGTTGGATTTTTGGCCAATAACTCAGCTGTTTCTTCTGGACAAATTGATATTGGATCTGCCAGAAAGGGCACACGATTTGTAAGATTTTGTAATTTATATAACATTCCCATGGTGTTTGTGGAAGATACGACTGGTTTTTTACCGGGCCGGGACCAAGAGCACAACGGGATCGTGCTTGAAGGAAGAAAACTTCTCGATTCTATCATTGATCTTAGAACTCCTCGGTTAACTCTGATTATACGAAACGCATTTGGCGGAGCCTATGCCACTTTTAACTCGTATTTTACGGGAGCTTCTGCTGTTTATGCTCTTCCAACCGCAAGGATTGCCGTTATGGGTCCCGCAGGGAAAGAATATGTTTACAAAGATGAAATCACGGCGATTCAAAAAGAATTCCAGGCAAATTTGAAAAAAGGTATGAGTGAAAAGGAAGCGATTTCTTCTCGGGACTCAAAACTTTTAGAGATCAATCATAGATATGAAAAAGAACTCATGAACCCGAAAGAGGCACTTTCTTTAGGGTCTGTCTCTTCTATCATTTTGCCTGGTTACACGAGGAAAGTACTTGGAACGAATCTTAGTTACCTCATGTCAAAATACAGTCCCGCTCCGATGAGCGGCCCTCAAAGGGAGTTTGAGTAAATCCTATGTTAGATAAAAATTTAAATCGAATTAAATTTCAAGATTCAAGTTCAGAATGGATTCGTTCCTTTACGGTTGAATCCATCAAATGCCTCATTGTTTGTCGTGGACCTGTCAGAAAGGAAACTATGGATGTTTTTGATATGATTGGAGTGAAGGAATATGGAATTCTACTTTCCGAAAAAGACTCCATCGTGTATCCGAAGGCACTTGCGCCGGAACTGAGAAATTTCAGATTCCCCGAAAATATACATCGTGTTCCTGATTATATGGGAGCGGGAAAAGAAGAAAAAGAGCTTCGTATCAAACAGATTATCGGAATTGCCAAAGACAATGGTTATACGCATCTTTTTGCGGGTTACGGTTTTATGGCAGAAGACGCAGAATTCATTGAAGCGATCGAAACATCAGGGCTTATTTTTATGGGTCCGAGTTCGCATGTAGCCAAAGGAGCCGGAGCCAAAGATGAAGCCAAAAAACTAGCTAGGTCATTGAAAGTATCAGTTACTCCTGGTGTAGATAATATCACAGCACTTGCCCTCGTGAATAAAGTAGGTAAAAGCAAAGAAGCCATTGTTAAACTTGCCAAAGAGAAACAGATCAATTTTAACTTTAACGACTCGCTGAGCTTAGAAGACAACGCAGAGTTGTTATTACAATTATCTTATGAGAAGACAATTGACTTAACGGACATCAGCGATCTTCAAAAGGAATCGCATATATTATGTGAAGAGATTTGGAAACAATATCCAGGTAAAAGAATCAGATTCAAATATATCGGTGGTGGTGGTGGAAAGGGCCAGCGGGTGATAGGTGAGAAATCACAGATTGATTCTGCGGTTATGGAAATTCTCGCTGAATCTAAAGTAACAGCTGTTGGATCCAATCGAAACTTCCTGATTGAATTAAACATAGAAAATACAAGACACAACGAAATCCAGATGATTGGTAACGGGGAATGGTCGTTGTCGCTAGGGGGACGCGATTGTTCCTTACAAATGCATGAACAAAAGTTACTCGAGATTTCTCTTACACAAGAACTCCTGCAGGAAGAAATCGCTTCCGTAAAATCAAAAAATCCACACAAAGCAGAAATTCTGACGAAAGATTTAGCGACTTTGAAGGATATGGAACACCAGGCAGAAGTTTTTGGTAAAGCGATTCGTTTGAATAGTGTTTCTACGTTTGAGTGTATTGTAGAAGGAAATAGTTTTTTCTTCATGGAAGTAAACACTCGTATTCAAGTAGAACACAGAGTTACGGAAATGGTCTACAAATTGAAACTTGTGAATCCTTCGGACCCGGGTGATTTTTTCTACATTGATTCTCTTGTGGAAGCCATGGCTGTTTTATCGATCCATGGACCTCGTGTTCCCAAACCAGAACGCATTTTACGGAGTGTATCGGGGGCGGAAGTTCGAATCAACGCCACTAACAGAGCTTTACAGCCACACGCTGGAGGGATCATCCAAAACTGGTCACCAGCATTGCCCGAGGAAATCAGAGATGACCAAGGAATTTGCACTCGCAATCCCGACACAGGATCTTTTGTTCATTACAACCTAGCAGGTGCTTACGATTCAAACGTGGCACTCATCGTATCCGTGGGAGAAAATCGTACAAAAAACCTAGAAGTCCTTGGCAACATACTTCGTAAAACAGTACTTCGCGGACAGAACCTGGAAACAAACCTTCTTGTTCATTACGGTCTCATCCAGTGGATTTTGGGCAAGGATTCCATGTTTAAGCCTTCTACAGCGTTTATGATTTCCTATCTGGCTGGGATCGGTGCCTTACAATCTCTAATCAACGACATAGACTTAGAATATCTTTGGATGGAAAAATTTAAAAAAGCGGACCCGGAATTAAAGAAAATTTATTCCAAGAAATTAACGTTTGTTCTGCGCCCGATTGAAAAACTTTTTGCGAATCCGCACGTATTAGGTGGTTTCCTTGGTTTTTATGATGGAAAACTTTGGGATCGAAAAGGTGGTAATCTCTCTTTTAATGAAAATCCGATTCAATTCCTCAAAAAACTTTATTACTACCTGAATTTGGAAGATGTCTCTTCTAAAGCGCCTTCAGATAAAATTTGGGATCACGATGAAAGGTTGCTTCAGAACGCATTGTCTTTTTATGCGGAAGTGGAAACAAGATCGGGACTTCATTCTTGGAAAGAACTGAACGCAGCTTTTGAGTCAGGTAAAAATCCGAAACCTGATAAAATCACAGAAGCGCAATGGACAGCGTCCCTTGCATCGCACAAAGGATTCCAAGCAGGAATGGAAGTATTGCTTTTGATTCCGAATCTTGGTATTAAATCCAACTTCTTTGGATTGGACATGGATGAAAATTTGGAAGGTGTCATTCCCGAAGAATTCAGAAAAGCTGAAACAAGAGATGTTTTGATCAAAACGCTGAATCCGCCTCCAAAAATGAGTGGGGATGAAATTGTGGCACCGATGGGTGGAATGTATTACTCCAAAGAGGCGCCGAATTTGCCTGCCATGATCGAAGAAGGCCAACACTTTGTGGCCGGACAGCCACTTTTTATCATTGAAGTCATGAAGATGTTCAATAAGATTTTAGCGCCTGTGAGTGGAACAGTCGTTAAAAACTTAATGGTGGATTCTGATGGAAAAATTGTGACGAAGGCCCAGCCGATCTTTAAGATCAAACCGGATGAGATACTCAAAGAGGAATCTCCGGAAGAGATCAAGTCCCGAATGATCAAAGTAACGTCTGAACTGGGATTACTTTAAGTAAATCCCATAATCACTTTATAAACTTCGCGGAGAGGTAAAATGGTATCAACCCCTCCGCGTCGAATCGCTTCCTTCGGCATTCCAAATACCACACAAGATTCTTCATTCTGTGCATAAGTGACCGCACCGGCTTCCTTCATTTCAAGAAGACCAGCCGCCCCGTCATCTCCCATGCCCGTAAGGATGATCCCTCTCGCGTTTTTTCCTGCATTTTTAGCGACGGATCGAAAGAGCACATCCACAGCAGGTCTGTGTCTATTCACGAGAGGACCGTCAGAAACTTCTATATGATACTGCGCTCCCGACCGCTTGACCTGCATGTGTTTGTTCCCCGGAGCGATGAGAGCAAGTCCAGGTGTGACTCGGTCTCCGTCTTTTCCTTCCCGCACATCAATGTCGCAAAGTGAATTCAATCTTTTGGCAAATGCTTCTGTGAATTTCTCAGGCATGTGTTGTACAATTACGATGCCTGGTGTTTTTTCTCTAGGCAATTTCGTAAGAACTTCCTCGAGGGCAAGTGTCCCTCCCGTTGAAGTTCCTATCGCTACGATTTTTTCTGTGGCTTTTAATTGAGAAAGATCGGTATTTTTTTTAATTCTGGTTTCGGAGTCTTCAGAACGAATCGAAACACGACTCATATTGAATTGGCTTGCACCTAAGACTGCATCGACCAGAATCATTGACGATTCATTTAAAAAGTCCTTTAAACCTACCTTTGGTTTGGTGATTACTTCGGCGGCACCATAAGAAAGAGCAAGTAATGCTGTTTCCGAACCCACTTCTGTGAGAGTAGAACAGATCACAACAGGCGTTGGATGTTCTCTCATGATTTTCTTTAAAAATGTAATTCCGTCCATTCTCGGCATCTCGATATCTAAAACGATGACGTCAGGCCAATTGGAGGCCATTTTGTCCATAGCAAAAATAGGATCGGAAGCACTTCCTAATAGTTCGAAGTGATCATCATTTTTGAAAATTTCAGTTAACACCTGTCTTACGACAGCGGAATCATCTACGATAAACACTTTAATTTTTTTCATTATGTTTCTTGGTGAGCCTCTAGCCAAACCTCACCGTCCCAGATAGTAAAAAAAACTTTTCTAGGAGAGATACCACCTGTGTTTTCTGAAAGTAATTTGATAGAATTTTTATTGAGGATTTCTTTCGCGAATTCTATATTTCTCGAACCGACTAATTTTGAATTGGAGACAAAAGATGCTTCCATGATTGATTTTTCAGTTTTTGAAAACATATTGGAACCACCAAAGATTTTTGCAACATACTCGTTAATCGGAGCAAAGTGCGACTTGGATAAATTCAATAAAATATCGAAGGCATCTTCACCGTATTTTCCTTCTAGTCCTGGTGTGATCTTTTTTTCTCCTCTTGATGCGAGTAAATAATGGCACATTCCACCGACATGGAGCTTGGGGTGCCAAAGAATAATCGAAACACAGGATCCAAGTAAAGTCCGAACCCGGATATTGGGACCGCCAAAGTAAAGATCTCCTGGATTCAAATAGATATCTGAGACTTCTTTAGGAGGGGCTAATGTCATGATTCAACTTACTGTGTATGCAAAACGGACTTGTCTTGTAAGACTGCCAGTTCGTCCAAGTTTAAGATCTGTTCAATGTTGAGTAGTATGATAAACTTTTCATCGACCTTACCCAATCCATGAATGAAGTTTAAACGAATTTTAGCACCAAAACTAGGTGCATTCTCAATGAGGTTAGGTGGTATATCTACAACTTCATTGACTGCATCCACAAGAAGTCCCACATCAATGGATTCTTTTTCCATCGCGACCTCAGTTATAATGATGCATGTTTTTCTTCCGATTTCGGTTTTACGTTTGTAAAACCGGTGATTGAGGTCAATGACGGGAACTACATTTCCCCGTAGATTGATCACACCAGGAATGTATTCTGGCATCATGGGAACATGGGTGACTGAATCAAACTCGATGATTTCCTTGATATGCAGAATCCCCAAACCGAATTCCTCTTCGGAAATTAAGAAGGTTAGATATTGTATTTCTTGCATTTTGGTGACTCTTCCTTAATATTTTTGAAATCGACTGTCGTCGGTATTCAAATCGGACCTTGAGGTGATGGATGGGTTTGCCTTTGCTATTTTTTGAACTTTCTTCATCTCACTTTGTTTTTGTCCGACAGACTGATCGAATTTAAAAAAGCTTATTGATAGGAGTAGCTGCTCTGCTCTCGATTTTAATTCCTCTGAGATCGCTGCGAGTTCTTCGGATGCAGAGGCACTCTGTTGCGAGACTTGGTCAAGCTGCGACATCGCTTTGTTTACTTCATTGACACCCGACGACTGTTCCTGGCTCGCAGCTGCAATTTCCTGGACGAGATCAGCAGTTTTATTGATGGCAGGCACAATTTCCTCAATCAGCTTCCCTGCAGTCTCAGCAATCTGGACGGATCCGCCTGCAAGAGATCCAATTTCATTGGCAGACTTTTGGCTACGTTCCGCGAGTTTGCGAACTTCCGAGGCAACAACGGCAAAACCTTTTCCATGTTCGCCGGCGCGAGCAGCCTCTATGGCTGCGTTTAGTGCCAATAAATTGGTTTGGTAAGCGATGTCTTCAATGATGGAAATTTTATCCGCGATTTCCTTCATCGCAGATACAGTATTTTTAACTGCTTCTCCACCTTGTTTGGCTTCACGGGCAGATTTTGTAGCAATGGAATCTGTTTGTTTTGCATTCTCTGCATTCTGGTCAATAGATGCACCCATTTCTTCTAAGGAAGCAGATGTTTCTTCGACCGAGGCGGCCTGTTCGCTGGCGCCCTGAGATAGAGTATTTGCAGTAGAGGATACTTCATCCGCTGCATTTACTAGCGCGTCAGTATTCACTTTCACGTCATCCATTATTCTAATAAGAGTTTTTGATGTATTATTGAAAGATTCTTTCAATCGCCCGAATCCCCCCTCATACGTATTTTCGATTTGAAAATTGAGGTCTCCTTTTTCTAGAGCAGAAAGCCCACTTACTAAATCTTCTACAATTCGATTGGTTTCTATGGAAAGTTTTTTCTGTTCGGAAATATCAGTAGCAAATTTGATGACCTTTACTGGTTTTCCATTATAATCTAAAATAGGATTGTAAGTAGCCTGTAACCAAACTTCACGTCCGCCTTTTCCAATTCTTTTGTACTCCGCTGTTTGAAATTCACCCCGATTGAGTGATGACCAAAATTGTCGGTATTCTTCGCTATTCGCGATATTAGCCTCAACAAACATTCGATGATGGTGCCCTTTAATCTCTGCTAAAGAGTATCCCATCGTTTTTAGAAAAATTTCATTCGCAGTACGAATCGAGCCATCCATATCAAATTCAATGGTAGCTTGTGCTTTGTTGATCGCTTCAATTTGACCTGTGAAATTTAAATTTTGGATTTTTTGTTCTGTTATTTCAGTTGCAAACTTAATGACTTTTTTCGGTTTCCCGTTCAGGTCCAAGATAGGATTGTAAGTAGCTTGTAGCCAAACTTCTTTACCACCTTTACCAATCCTTTTATACTCGGCTGTTTGAAATTCACCTCGATTTAAAGCTGCCCAGAACTGCCGATATTCTTCGCTATTAGCAACAGAGGTCTCAGCAAACATTCTATGATGGTGACCCTTTATCTCGTTTAATGTGTAACCCATTGCTTTTAAAAACAGATCATTTGCGGTAATTATTGTTCCGTCCATTTCGAATTCTATCGTCGCTTGTGCTCTCTCTATAGCTTCGATTTTTCCAAGGTAATCGAGATTTTGAATTTTTTGTTGGGTCATATCGGTTGCAAATTTGATTACCTTAACTACTTTCCCATTTTTATCTTTTATAGGTGTATACGTTGCTTGTAACCAAACTTCCTTTCCACCTTTTCCGATTCTTTTATACTCGGACGTTTGAAATTCACCATTATTGAGAGAAGTCCAAAATTGGCGATATTGATCACTATTAGCATAGGAAGGCTCAACAAAGATTTTATGGTGCTGCCCTTTAATCTCCGTTAAACTATATCCTACTAAATTTAAAAAGTTTTGATTAGCAGATCTAATGGTACCGTCCGTCTCAAATTCTATTGTAGCCTGAGATGAGTTGATTGAATTTAACTGGCTTGA
>Ga0209277_10000354_pt1 | contig 23151 bp, 23 predicted proteins | sample JI81AbrownDNA_FD_187503 | JGI IMG/M metagenome (GOLD analysis project Ga0209277, IMG submission 187503) | Wastewater effluent complex algal communities from Wisconsin, to seasonally profile nutrient transformation and Carbon sequestration -... | ecosystem: Engineered > WWTP > Effluent > Algae... | reverse complement strand
AATACAAATTACACATATCTAGCGTCAAAAACAAAAAACCCTGCTATCTATTCAATAGCAGGGTTTTCAATGTTTACCTGGGGTGGCTGATGGGGCTCGAACCCACGACAACAGGAATCACAATCCTGGACTCTACCAACTGAGCTACAGCCACCGTAGAGGCAAAATTATAACCGTTATTGGCGCTTATTGCGCCACTGCAGTGGCAGAATTTGGAGCAGTTGCCTTGATCTTGACTTTGTACTGTTCCTTGAGGAACTGGTAATAAGCCTGCGATTCCGCCGCAGCCATCCACTGTCCGTACTGAGCGCGTTCCTGGCGCGCATTGGCGTCTGCAACCGGTGCACGCTCCAGGACCTTGTTCACACGCACCACGGCGTAACCCTGCGCCCCCATATCCACACCCACCCATGCAGGCAAGGTGGAAGTGTCTGCACGAAGCGCCGCCATGACGATGGATGCGGGAACACTCTGCATCTGATCGCGCGAAACCACCACGGCTGCGGGTAGGGACACCCCCGCGCTGTTGGCCTTCCAGGCCTGCAGCTTGTCTGCGCCTTCTTTCTTGGCCATTTCAGCAGCGCGGCTGGCCACCAGACGGTTCCGCACACTGGCCTTCACGTCCGCCAGCGGCAAAGTACGCGCAGGTGCGTACTGGGTGATACGGGCCGCCGCCAACTGGTTGGGGGCGACCTCAACAGCTTCCGTGTTGCGTTTCTTTTCAATCGAATCCGCGCTGAAAATGGCGGCCAGCAATTTGGCATTTGCCAGTACGCCCTGCTGCGCAGGGGAAGCATTGCGCTGCACATTGGTGGCAGTTTTGATGTCCAGCTTCAGCTTGTCCGCCATGGGCTTGAGGCTGTCAGACTGTTCGTACACCCCATTGGTGAAATCCACCGCCACTTCGGCGAATTTGCGCTGGGCCAACTGGGTGCGCAGTTCGGCTTCCATGCCTGAACGCAACTCGTCAAAACTCTTCTGCTTCGGCGCCTTGACGTCGGTGAGCTTGATCACGTGGTAGCCGAAGTCGGACTCCACCACGTCACTGATATCGCCCTTTTTCATGGCAAAGACCGCATCTTCAAACGGCTTGACCATGGCGCCGCGTCCAAAGAAATCCAGATCACCCCCATTGGTTGCAGAACCTGTATCCATGGAGTTCTTGCGTGCCACGTCTGCAAATGTTTCAGGCGACTTGCGCACCTGGGCCAACAAGGCCACCGCACGGTCCTTTGCTTTTGCGCGCTCGGCAGCGGGCATGTCCGTGGGGGCATTGATCAGGATGTGGCTGGCGCGTCGCTCTTCCTTGCCACTCAAACGGGCAGCGTTTTGCTCGTAGTAAGTTTTGAGGTCCTGTTCATTGACGCTGACAGTCTTTTTCACGCTATCCATGTCCAGCACCAGATACTCGACAGTGGCGGCTTCGGGTGCCTGGAACATGGCCTGGTTGGCCTGGTAGAACGCGTCGATATCCGCATCGCTGGGGTTGACCTTGCCGGCGTAGTCACTGGACGCGAAACGGACAAGCTGCACATCGCGGCGTTCGTAGAATGCATTGAGCGTAGCATTCGCCTGCGCTGTGGTGGCAAAGGCCGAGCCTGCAACGCCGTACTCCACCTGGCGCACCGACAGATCGCTGCGAACGCGGGCCTCAAAGCCCTCGGGAGTCAAGCCCTGGCTCGCCGCCAGCTGGCGGTAACGCTCCATGTCCAGTGTGCCGTCGGGTTTGCGCAGTGACGCGATGGTGGGGTTTTGCTGCAGTTCCCGCGCCAAACGTGCATCGGTGGTGATCAAATGGGCGCCCTGTGAAGCCGCAATCAGCACGCGCTCTTGCACCAGTCGCTCCAGGGTTGCAAAACGCGCCTCAGGCGAATCCAGCAACTTGGGGTCAATGTTGGGCATGGAAGCACGCAGTCGATCGGCTTCGTTCTTGTGCGCGGCATCCCACTCTTCCTGCGTGATGCTGTTCCCGGCCACCTTGGCAACGGATTCACCGCCACTCATGCTCCGGTAACCATCCACACCCACCAGTACAAACGCGGGGATGATCAGCAAGAACATGAGGAACATCATGATCTTCGTGTGCTTGCGGACAAAATCGAACATGCGCTAACTCTCCAGGAAATCAATAAAAAAGGCGAACAACCGTGTTCGCCTTTACTGGGGTGGGGTGGTGGGTGATGACGGGCTCGAACCGCCGACATTCTGCGTGTAAGGCAGACGCTCTACCAACTGAGCTAATCACCCGGCCTTTAAACCGGTTGTCAGTTCAAAGCATCTTTCAATGCTTTGCCCGGACGGAACTTTGGAACTTTTGCTGCCTTGATTTTAATCGCAGCGCCGGTACGGGGATTGCGGCCAGTGCGTGCCGCACGTTTGCCTACTGCAAAGGTCCCGAAACCAACCAGGGAAACCGTACCGCCCTTCTTCAGCGTGGTCTTCACAGCGCCGATGGTGGACTCCAGCGCGCGCGTGGCAGCGGCCTTCGAAATGTCTGCGTGTTTTGCGATGTGCTCAATCAGTTCTGTTTTATTCACAAAGACCCCTTGTATGGAAGCAAAGTTGGATGGAATGTCTCTTCAATAATCGTGTTCGTAGCAGGTGCAACTGCTGCAGTCCATTAAAGCCACGGGATAATTTCGTGTCAATACGCCATGCAACATTTACGACGGTGCGGTCGCGAATTCTAGTCGTATTTGCCGCAGGACTTGATTCTGTTTTGTAAGAATTTTTGTAGACTCCACGCCGCGGACTACCGTTGCTAGCGCGCCTTGGCCCGTATCTCCGGCAATGCCTTCTGCAGGTAGTACACCATGGACCAGACGGTCAGCACTGCAGCGACCCAGATCAACACGACACCCCATTGGTGCGTATCAATCACACCGAAGAGCTTGCCGTCAAACAACAGAAACGGGATGGCCACCATTTGCACCACGGTCTTGAGTTTGCCGATCATGTGAACTGCAACGCTCTTGGATGCACCGATTTGTGCCATCCATTCGCGCAGTGCCGAAATGGCAATCTCGCGACCAATAATGATGAGTGCCACAAACACATCCGCACGCTGCAAATGCACCAGCACCAGCACGCAGGCACACACCAGGAATTTATCCGCAACCGGGTCCAAAAACGCCCCAAACGACGAGGTCTGGTTCAGCTTGCGCGCCAGGTAGCCATCCAGCCAGTCCGTCAAGGCAAACACGACGAACATGACCGTGGCGATCAGGTTGCGCTCGGCCTGCGAGGCCGCAGCTTCTGGAAGGTAGAACACGCCCACAATGAGGGGAATCGCGAAGATTCGCGCCCAGGTCATGATGGTGGGTATCGTTGTGAACATGGGCGTCATTGTGGCACGGCTAATGCAGTGCTCTGTAGATCTCTTCCGCCAGTTCGCGCGAAATCCCGTCCACCGAGGCAATATCTTCTGCGCTGGCCAAGCCCACCCCTCGCACACCGCCAAACCGTTGCAGCAACTTGGCTCGCCGTTTTGGGCCAATGCCCGGAATTTCTTCGAGCTTGCCACCTCCTACACGCACCTTGGCGCGGGCGGCCCGCATGCCGGTGATGGCAAAGCGATGCGCTTCATCGCGGATCTGTGCCACCAGCATCAATGCCGCGGAATCCGCACCCAGGTAGGCCTTTTCGCGCCCATCGGCAAACACCAGCTCTTCCAGGCCCACCTTGCGGCCCTCCCCCTTTTCCACCCCGACGATCAACGACAGGTCCAGCCCCAGCGCGGTAAAAACTTCGCGGGCCATGGCCACCTGGCCTTTGCCGCCGTCCACCAGCACAATGTCCGGCAGGCGTCCGGTCCCGGCAGGTGTCTGCCCGGTGTGTTTGGCCTCGGCCAGGGTTTCGGCCAGCTTGCTGTAGCGCCGGGTCAGCACCTGGCGCATGGCAGCGTAGTCGTCCCCCGGTGTGATGCCGTCGATGTTGTAGCGTCGGTATTCGGCGTTCTGCATCTTGTGGTGGTGGAACACCACACACGAGGCTTGCGTAGCCTCGCCCGCCGTGTGTGAAATGTCAAAACACTCCACCCGCAGTTCATCCAGATTGTCCAGCGCCAGGTCCAGTGCATCCACCAGGGCACGCGTGCGCGCCTGCTGCGAACCTTCTTCGGCCAACAGGCGTGCCAATTGCAGGGCTGCATTGGTCTGCGCCATGTCCAGCCAGGCGCGGCGCTGCTCACGTGGCTGGTGCACCGCGCTGACCTTGACACCTGCCTGTTGCGACAGCGCGGCCAGCAGGCTCTTGCTGACAGGCTCACTCACCACCAGCACCGAGGGCATGGGCACGCCGATGTAGTGTTGCGCCAGGAAGGCTTCGAGCACCTGCGCCTCGACTGACGCGGCAGGAGTTGCGGCGACATCGCCCTCATCTCCCTCGTTGGCATTGGCGGTCATGGCCGCAGCATCCTCCAGATGCACCGGGAAATACGGGCGGTCACCCAGATGCCGGCCGCCGCGCACCATGGCCAGGTTCACGCAGGCCTTGCCGCCTTGCACCTTGACGGCCAGGATGTCCACATCGCGGTCCGACACGTTGTCCACCGACTGCTGGTGCAAGACGTTGGACAGCGCTGCCACCTGGTTGCGCAGCTCGGCGGCCTGCTCAAACTCCAGCTTGTCGGCGTGCGCCATCATGCGGGCTTCCAGGCCCTTGAGCACTTCCTGTGCGTCCCCCCGCAGGAATTTCTCGGCGTTGGCCACATCCTGCGCGTAATCCTCAGCGCTGATGTGTCCCACACAAGGCGCGGAGCAGCGCTTGATCTGGTACAGCAAACAGGGCCGGGTGCGGTTGCTGAACACCGGGTCTTCACAGGTGCGCAGGCGGAACACCTTCTGCATCAGCAAAATGGCCTCCTTCACCGCCCAGGCGCTGGGGTACGGGCCGAAGTAGCGGTGCTTCTTCTCCACCCCGCCGCGGTAGTACGACACGCGGGCAAATTCCGCGGGCTGCGCAGCTTTTTTGCCGGACACGTTTTCAGCCTCTTCTGCCTTGGCACCACGCTTGACCAGCGGCGTGCCCGTCATCTTCAGATACGGGTAGCTCTTGTCGTCCCGGAACAGAATGTTGTATTTGGGGTTGAGCGTCTTGATGAGGTTGTTTTCCAGCAGCAACGCCTCGGCTTCGGAGCGCACCACCGTGGTCTCCATGCGCACAATCTTGCTGACCATGTGGCCGATGCGGGTGCCACCGTGGTTCTTCTGAAAATAGCTCGACACCCGCTTCTTCAGGTTGATCGCCTTGCCCACGTACAGCACCTGGCCATCGGCATCAAAGTAGCGGTACACGCCCGGCAAGGACGGCAGGGATGCAACGTCACGCAACAGTTCTTCGGAATGGGCTTCGCTCATGGTGCCGTATTGTCATTGACAATGGCGGCCATGGAATCGGCCCGACCAGACACCCACCCAACGCGAACGCAGCCCGCCTTGCTGTGGGATGTGTTCTGCCGCGTGATCGACAACTTTGGCGACATCGGGGTGTGCTGGCGTCTGTGCGCCGACCTGGCATCGCGCGGCCACACGGTGCGGCTGTGGGTGGACGACGCATCGGCCTTGCAGTGGATGGCACCGGGCGCGCTGGCGGGAAACTGGCTGGGGGTGGCCGTGCATTCCTGGACTGACAGCTCCAGCGCCCCAGTACTGGCCGCACTGCCTCCTGCCGACGTATGGGTGGAGGGCTTTGGTTGCGAGATTGCTCCTGAATTCATAGCTGCCCGCGCATATTCTACGGGGGCTACAGGCCAAAATAATATAAAACCTCCCGTGTGGATCAATCTGGAGTACCTCAGCGCCGAAACGTATGTGGAGCGTGCGCACGGCCTGCCCTCCCCCGTGATGGCGGGCCCGGCCCGCGGCTGGACCAAGCATTTCTATTACCCGGGTTTCAACCAGCGCACCGGTGGACTGCTGCGCGAGCCCGATCTGCTGGAGCGCCAGCACCAGTTCGACCGCAACACCTGGTTGCGCCAGATCGGAGTGGCTCCGCAGACAGATGAGCGACTGGTAAGCCTGTTTTGCTACGAACCGCCCGCGCTGGATCTGCTGCTCACCCAGCTGGCGCAGTGGCCTGACCGCACCCGCCTGCTGGTCACGCCCGGACGTGCCACGGCGGCTGTAAAAGCCGCTTTGGAGCATAAAAACAGCCTCCAGCCCGCATGGAACATGCGCGAAGCGCTATCAATTTCATACTTACCCACATTATCCCAGCGCGACTTTGACCATTTGCTGTGGGCCTGCGACCTCAATTGCATACGCGGCGAAGATTCGCTGGTGCGTGCGCTGTGGGCTGGCAAACCGCTGCTGTGGCAGATCTACCCGCAGAGTGACGCCGCACACCACGAAAAGCTCGATGCATTCCTGGACATGCTGGGCGCCAGTGCCAGTTTGCGCCGCTGGCACGCGGTGTGGAACGGCCTGGAAGTACCCACTGCAATCAACGCTCTGGCCCACGCCGATCTGGAAAACTGGTCGCAAATCACGCACATGGCACGGTCGCGCCTGCTGGAATTGGGTGATTTGACCAGCGGCCTGGCCGATTTCGTGCTGAAAAAACGTTAAAATTCAAGGCTTTGCTGAGATAGCCGGCCAATGTGGGCTGGTCATTCCAGCCCCGCCGCCAAGAATATGGACGGCGTCTTCGCCGCCAGGAATATGGACGGCGTCTTCGCCGCTATGTGCGGTCTACTTACGATTCGTGGCCCTACAAAACCACTCGACACCTATGAAAATCGCTCAAGAAATTCGCGCCGGCAACGTCATCATGCACGGCAAGGACCCCATGGTCGTCCTGAAGACCGAATACAGCCGCGGCGGCCGCAACTCCGCCACCGTGCGCATGAAGCTCAAAAGCCTGATCGCCAACTTCGGTACCGAAGTCGTGTTCAAGGCCGACGACAAGCTGGACCAGGTGATTTTGGATAAGAAGGATTGCACCTATTCCTATTTTGCCGACCCGCTGTACGTGTTCATGGACGCCGAGTACAACCAGTACGAAGTCGAAGCCGAAAACATGGGCGACACGCTGAACTACCTCGAAGACGGCATGGCCGTTGAAGTGGTGTTCTACGACGGCAAAGCCATCTCCGTGGAACTGCCCACCAGTGTGGTGCGCGAAATCACCTGGACCGAACCCGCCGTCAAGGGCGATACCTCCGGCAAGGTGCTCAAGCCTGCCAAGATCGCTACCGGATTCGAGATCGGCGTGCCAATCTTCGTGGCCCAGGGCGACAAGGTTGAAATCGACACCCGCACCGGCGAATACCGCAAGCGCGTGTAATCTGGCTCCCACGCTTGATGCCAAAGGCTCCTTCGGGAGCCTTTTTCATGCCCGTCGATTCGGTGTAGGCTACAGGGATGACTGACGTGTCCCCACTGCAAACTCCGCCGCAAGATCCATCGGCCGACGACCACTCGCGTCTGGCCAAACTGACGCTGCGCCGCGTGCTCATTGATACCTACCATGAGAACGTGGCCTACATGCACCGCGACTGCGAGATCTACCGGGCTGAAGGGTTCAAGGCCCTCTCGAAGATCGAGATCCGCACCAACGGCCACGGCATCCTGGCGACCCTCAATGTCGTGGACGACCACAACATCGTGGCCTGCGGCGAACTGGGCCTGTCCAAAGCCGCTTTTGCGCAACTGGACGTAGAAGAAGGACACTCCGCCACCGTGGCGCAGGCGGAGCCCCCGGCATCCATCGGCGCCCTGCACCGCAAGATCGACGGCGAGCGCCTGCGGGCCGAGGACTTCCACTCCATCGTGCAGGACATTGCCAACCACCGGTATTCCAAGATTGAACTGACCGCCTTTGTGGTGGCCTGCGACCGCGACGAACTCGACCGCGAAGAAGTGTTCTTTCTGACCGACGCCATGATTGCCGCGGGCCGCCACCTCAACTGGCATGAAACTCTGGTGGTGGACAAACACTGCATCGGCGGTATCCCGGGCAACCGCACCTCGATGCTGATCGTGCCCATCGTGGCTGCCCACGGCATGCTGTGCCCCAAGACCTCGTCGCGTGCCATCACCTCCCCCGCCGGCACGGCCGACACCATGGAAGTGCTGGCCAATGTGGAACTGCCCATGGGCCAGTTGCAGGACATCGTTCGTACCCACCGCGGCTGCCTGGCGTGGGGCGGAACCGCCAACCTGTCGCCTGCAGACGACGTGCTGATCTCGGTGGAGCGCCCGCTCTCGCTGGACTCTCCGGGCCAGATGGTTGCTTCCATCCTATCGAAGAAAATTTCTGCCGGCTCCAGCCATCTGGTGCTCGACATCCCCATCGGCCCCACCGCCAAGGTGCGGTCCATGCCCGAAGCCCAGCGCCTGCGTCGGCTGTTTGAATATGTGGCGCGACGCATGAAGCTGTCGCTGGACGTGGTGATTACCGACGGGCGCCAGCCGATTGGCAACGGCATCGGCCCGGTGCTGGAAGCCCGCGATGTGATGCAGGTGCTGGAAAACGATCCCCGTGCCCCCATCGACCTGCGGCAGAAAGCGCTGCGCCTGGCCGGTCGACTCATCGAGTGCGATCCGGATGTGCGTGGTGGCGATGGTTTTGCCATCGCCCGGGACATCCTGGACTCGGGCCGTGCTCTGGCCAAGATGAACGACATCATCCTGGCCCAGGGCAGCAAGTCCTTCGACCACCACCAGCCGGATCTGGGTCTGCTGACCCTGGAAATCTGCGCGCAGACGGCGGGTGTAGTGACCGGTATCGACAACCTGCAGATGGCGCGTATTGCCGGACTGGCCGGCGCCCCCAAAGTGCCCAGTGCGGGCGTGGACTTGCTGCGCAAGCTCGGCGACGAGGTGCAGGTAGGCCAACCGCTGTACCGGGTGCACGCATCCTATGCAGCGGACCTGGAGTTCGCGCGCCAGGCCTGCGCCCGCTCGACCGGCTACACCATCGGCAGCGCAGCCGAAGTGCCCCATGTTTTTGTGGAGTTTTAATGCCTTCAGAAACCCTGCTGCTGCACTTTGCAGAAGACGAGGCCAGTGCCACGCGCATCGCCCAGGCGGCCAACATGGCGATGGCCCGGATCGAACGCCACCGTTTTCCTGACGGTGAACTCAAGCTGCGTCTGCCGCCCCAGTTGCCACCCCATGTGGTTTTGCTGCGCACGCTGGACCACCCCAATGAAAAACTGGTGGAACTGCTGCTGGTGGCGCGGACTGCGCGCCAGCTCGGTGCCACCCACCTGACCCTGGTCGCACCCTACCTGGCCTATATGCGCCAGGACATTGCATTCAACCCGGGGGAAGTCGTCAGCCAGCGCGTGGTGGGCGCATTTCTGGCAGGCCTGTTCGATGCCGTCATTACCGTGGACCCGCATCTGCACCGTGTGGCGACGCTGGAGGAAGCCGTACCCGTCCCGCGCGCCGTGGTCCTCAGCGGCGCCCCGCTGCTGGCGGACTGGATTGCCACGCGGGTGGAAAAACCCCTGCTGGTGGGCCCCGATGAAGAGTCTGCCCAATGGATCGCCCAGGCGGCCGCACAACACCAGTTTGACTTTGCGGTATGCCGCAAAGTGCGCCACGGCGACCGCCATGTCGAAGTCGCGTTGCCGACCGTCGATGTCAAAGGCCGCAATGTGGTCCTGCTCGATGATGTGGCCAGTAGCGGCCATACCCTGGCTGAAGCCACGCGCCTGCTGCTGGCCGCCGGGGCCAGCCGTGTGGACGTGGCCGTGACCCACGCCCTGTTTGCCGACGAGGCCCTGCAACTGGTCAGAACGGCCGGGGTCAGTGAAGTCTGGAGCACCGACTGCATTGCCCATTCCACCAATACTGTCAGCATGGCGAGCGCCATTGCCGCAGCCCTCACGCACTGAACTGAATATGACCACCACCCAACACCACACCCTCAACGAACGTACTCTGGCCGATGCCTGGGCCGATCTGCAGGCCCATGCCGATGCAGGCCTGGCGCTACACGCCGATGCTTACCGGCTGGCGTTTTCCGACCCCGAGTTCCTGCTGCGCCGCGAGACCCGCGGCATCCGCTTCCAGCTGGAAATGCTCAAGCCCGACCTGGACCAAACCCAGGCTGGTGTCGAGAACACCGTCGTCGTATTCGGTAGCGCCCGTTTTCCATCCCCGGAGAGCGCACAAAAGAGCCTCGAAGAAGCGCAGCAAGGCAATGACGCCAAGGCGCTTGCAGTAGCCCAACGTAAGGTGCGCAACGCCGCCTACTACGACCAGGCCCGCCTCTTCGCCCGCCTGGTCGCGGCCTACAGCAACGCGCGTCCAGCGGCGGAGCGCCTGTTCATTGCGACGGGCGGTGGCCCCGGCATCATGGAAGCTGCCAACCGTGGTGCGCATGAAATGGGGGCCCCCAACGTCGGCCTGAACATTGCCCTGCCGCACGAGCAGAGCCACAACCCCTACATCACGCCGGAACTGTGTTTCAAGTTCCACTATTTTGCGCTGCGCAAGATGCACTTCATGATGCGCGCCAAAGCGCTGGTGGCGTTTCCCGGCGGCTTCGGCACGCTGGACGAACTTTTTGAAGTGATCACGCTGGTGCAAACCGGCAAGGCCAAGCCAGTGCCCATCATCCTGTTTGGCAGCAATTACTGGAAGCGCCTGCTCAACCTCGACGTGCTGATCGAGGAAGGCGCCATTTCACCGGACGACGTGAGCCTGTTCCAGTACACCGACGATCCGCAGGAAGCGTGGGACGCCATCAAGGCGTTCTACCAGCTCGGCTGACCACCCCATCAGGGGCGCAAATGCCAGGCCGCCCGGGCGCCCAGTCCAACGATGGCACCCACCGTCCAGAACACCACGGACACGCCCACCACGGCACCTGCAGTTCCAAACAGCACGGGCATGAGTACGCTGGAGAGGTTGATGCTCATTAGCCGCAATGCAATGGCCTGACCATGCAGGTGGTGCGGCGTGATCTGGTGCAGGGTGCTCATGATCATGGGTTGCACCATACCCAGGGCCAGCCCCAGCAGCACCGAGCACAGGCCCATGGTCCAGGGCGACACCATCAACGGGTAAATGCCAAACAACAGTGCCGTGGCCACCATGGCACCACTGACCACCACCCACTCCCGCAAATGGGCAGCCACCACCGGCATCAATACCCGCACACAAGCCGCTGCCACGGCGAATGAACCCAGAATGGTTCCGATGACCGAGGCACTGAAACCCCGCTCATGGCCCAGCAGGGGGACCACAAAAGTGTGCACATCCCAGCACGAAGACAGCAGCCAGTTCACCAACAGCAGGCGGCGCATGCGCGGCTCACCCAGCAGTGCCCAGGCTTGGGCGGTTGCACCTGCCTGTGGCACGGGAATGGACGGTAACTCTTTCGTATGGCGCACAAACAGCCAGGTGCACAGCGGCAGGACGGCAGACAGCAAAAAAGCCCAGCGATAACCCGCATGGTCAATCAGCAGCCCCGCTGCCACTGGCCCCACAAAATTGGCCACGGCGGGGCCAATGGACAGCCAGCCAAACACTTGCTTGAGTTCCAGCGTACTGCTGGCTGCGCGGCCCACGTGCCGCTGCAAGGCAATGGCCGATGCCCCGGTTGCGCCGCCCAGACATAAGGCACTGAAACACAACACTTCAAAACGGGGAAACAGCACCGACAATGCCGCGCCACTACAAGCCACCGCCACGCCCAGGGCAATGGGTCGACGCAATCCGTGCCGGTCGGCAAAACGGCCCGCCGGAATGGCCAGAAACACCTGGGACAAGGAAAACAGTGCCAGCAGCAAGCCTACCGACAAGGCGCTATAGCCCAGGCTGAGTGCGAACAGGGGGGCTGCCATGCGCAGGCCCGCCATGCTGGCGTGCAGGCAGATATGGCCCCCAATCAAGCGAAACAGTACCCCGGGCCCGTGGCTGCGATGCCCTTGGGGCGCATCCTGCGCAGTCACGCCAATGCGTCTCCATCGCTGCCGGATTCGGCTTCCATATCACCCGGCAGCAGGGCCTGCGCCTGCGTTTCCGGCAAGGCTTCTACCTTCTTGAGCGCGCGACCCATGGCGCGGCTTCGGGTCTCGGCACTGTCCAGCGTATTGAGCACCGTCTGGGTCTGTGCCTTGACCTTGGCCAGCACATCCCCGAACTTGCCAAACTCGGTCTTGACGGCACCCAGCACCTGCCAGACTTCGCTGGAGCGTTTCTCCAGCGCCAGCGTTCTGAAACCCATTTGCAGTGAACTCAGCATGGCCAGCAGGGTCGTGGGGCCCGCCAGCGTGATGCGGTGGTCGCGCTGCAGGCTTTCCATCAGGCCAGGGCGGCGCAGCACCTCGGCATACAGGCCTTCGGTGGGAAGGAACAGGATGGCAAAGTCCGTCGTATAGGGCGGCTCCACATACTTCTCGGAGATGGATTTGGCCTCCAGCCGGATGCGCATTTCCAGCGCTTTGGCCGCCGCCTCCGCACCGACCACATCCGCATTGGCCTGTGCATCGAGCAGACGCTCATAGTCCTCATTGGGGAACTTGGCGTCGATCGGCAACCACAACGGCGCGCCGGTATCCGACTTGCCTGGCAGTTTGATCGCAAAGTCCACCACGTTCTTGCTGCCGGGACGCGTAGCCACCTGCACCGCGTACTGGTCCGGCACAAACACCTGCTCCAGCAGACCGGCCAGCTGGGCCTCGCCAAACATGCCGCGGGTCTTCACGTTGGTGAGCAAGTGCTTGAGGTCGCCCACGCCCTGCGCCAGCGACTGCATTTCGCCCAGGCCCTTGTGCACCTGCTCCAGCCGCTCGGCCACCTGTTTGAAGCTCTCGCCCAGACGCGCCTGCAGCGTGGTCTGGAGTTTTTCATCCACCGTGGCACGCATTTCATCAAGCTTGGCGGTGTTGGTGGTTTGCAACTGGGCCAATTGGGCTTCCAGCGTCTGGCGAATCTCGGCCATACGCCGCGCGTTGGACTCGGACACCTGGCTGAGCTGGGTGGTCAGCGTGTCCGACAGCGACTTCTGCATCAGCGTGAGCTGCTGGCCAAAGGCGTCGATCTGCGTATTCTGGGTGCGCGTGGCCTCGGCACCCTGCTGCACCAGCGTCTGCTGGAAAGTGGCCAGGTTCTGGCTCAGTTCCTGGCGTCCACCGCGGGCCGATTCGGTGATTTCGGTGCGCAGCTCACGCTCCAGGCGCTCGGTAGCGGCTTGCAACTGGACGCGCAGGTCCTGCAACTCTTTGCGCTGCAGCTGCTGCTCCAGGTCATCGCCATTGCCCCGTTGCGACCGTGCCAGCCAGACCAGCGCCAGCAGGTTGAGCAGGGCCATGCCCAGCAAGGGCCAGACCCACCATGCCATATCGCTCAAGCCATCACCTCCGGGTTCAAAGGCGTCAGGGGTTTGCCGTGCACCAGGTAGCCAATCAGGTTGTCGGCAGCCAGCATGGCCATGGCGCGGCGGGTGCCCACCGTGGCGCTGGCGATGTGCGGTGTCAGCACCACATTGGGCACCGTCAGCAGGTCGGGGTGCACCTTGGGTTCGCCTTCGAACACATCCAGCCCGGCGCCTGCAATGCGCTTGTCGCGCAAGGCGACCGCCAGTGCTGCGTCATCCACAATGCCGCCCCGTGCAATGTTCACCAGCGTGGCGGTCGGCTTCATCTGGGCCAGCTCGGCTGCGCCAATGGTGTGGTGGGACTCTTTCGAATAGGGCACGACCAGCACCACATGGTCGGCCGTGCGCAGCAACGCTTCCTTGCCCACATAGGTCGCGCGGCATTGGCCTTCAGTCGCGTCATCCAGCCTGCTGCGGTTGTGGTAAATCACCTTCATGCCAAAGCCCAGCGCCCCGCGTTTGGCAATGCCCTGCCCGATGCGCCCCATGCCGATGATGCCCAGCGTGGAGCCATGTACCTCGCAGCCCGAGAACATGTCATAGGCCCAGCGCGTCCATTTGCCGGCACGCAGGTAATGTTCGCTCTCGGTCACACGCCGCGCGGTGGCCATGAGCAGCGCAAAACCGAAGTCGGCGGTGGTCTCGGTCAATACATCGGGGGCATTGGTGGCCAGCACACCCGCGGCGGTCATGGCTGGCACATCGAAGTTGTTGTAACCCACCGCCATGTTGGCGCAGATTTTCAGCCCGGGGCATCGCGCCAGCAAGGCTGCGGTGATCGGGTCTGCACCGCTGGTGAAAGCACCGGCCTTGCCCTGCAAACGCTGCGCGAGTTCATCGGCACTCCAGGCGTCATCGGCCTGGTTGGCTTCGACCTCGAAATGCTGACGCAGATGATCGAGCACCTCGGGAAAGATGGCGCGGGTCACCAGAATGGAAGGTCGGGTCATGGCTAAAACTCCAGGGTAAAACGTCAGTGCGGCTGCGGAATGTCGAACACCTGGCGCAGGTAGGCCAGGTACTTCTCGTCATCGCACATATTCTTGGATGGCGTATCCGACAGCTTGGCCACGGGCTGGCCATTGCAGCGCACCATCTTGATGACGATCTGCAAGGGCTCGTAGCCCAAATCGTTGGTGAGGTTGGTACCAATACCAAAGGCCAGCTGGCAGCGTCCGCGGAACTGGTTGTACAGCTCGATGGTGCGTGGCACCGTCAGGCCGTCGCTGAAGATGAGTGTCTTGGTGCGCGGATCGACCCGGTTGCGCACATAGTGGTCCAGCATGCGCTCGCCCCAGGCAAAGGGGTCGCCACTGTCATGGCGGGCGCCGTCGAACAGTTTGCAGAAATACAGGTCAAAGTCGCGCAGGAACGCGCTCATGCCATAGACATCGCTCAGCGCAATACCCAGGTCGCCCCGGTACTCCCGAGCCCAGGACTCGAAGGCAAAAATCTGGCTGTCGCGCAGACGCGGGCCCAACGCCTGCGAGGCCTGCAAATACTCGTGGGCCATGGTGCCCAGCGGAATCAGCCCCAGCTTGTGTGCCAGCTCCACATTACTGGTACCTGCCAGCTGACCCGGTGAACCCTTGCCGCGGCTCGGACTCTGAACGGTTCCCAGCTTGGCTGAGAGCACCCGCATGACTTCTTCGTGCCAGGCGCGCGAGAAGCGCCGGCGGGTACCGTAGTCGGCAATCTTCAGGTCTTTCAAATCAGGACCGTGCAACTGCGCGATCTTGGCGTCCAGCCGTTTGCGGCCCTCCACGAAGTCGGGCACTTTCTGCGTGTTGCGGAAATACACCTCGTTGACGATGGCCAGCACTGGGATCTCGAACAGGATGGTGTGCAGCCAGGGCCCAATGATCACGATTTCAAGCTCGCCCGAGGGCTGTGGCGTGACGGTGATGTATTTTTCGTTAAGCCTGAACAGACCCAGAAAGTCTACAAAATCGCTCTTGATGAAACGCATGGACCGCAAGTAGGCCAGTTCGCTTTCCTGGAACTGCAGGCTGCACAGCGCGCGGATTTCCTCGCGGATTTCCTGCGCATGCTCCGCCAGGTTGATGCCCGCGTTGCGGCACTTGAAGCGGTACTCCACCTGCGCACCCGGGAACTGGTGCAGCACCACCTGCATCATGGTGAACTTGTACAGGTCGGTGTCGAGCAGACTGGTAATGATCATGGTTCAAACGGGTTGGGCTATCTGTCCGGCTACGAGTGTAATGACCCGGTCGGCCCGGCTGGCCAGAATGGCGTTTTGCTCTGCGACCAGCATGGGCATGCCCTCGCCCTTGAGCTGTAGCAGCGCATCGCGGATGGATTCCACCAGCACCGGCGCGATGCCCTCGCAGGGCTCATCAAGCAGCAGCAGCGACGGGCCGGTCATCAGCGTGCGGGCGATGCTGAGCATCTGCTGCTCGCCGCCGCTCATATGCGCGGCCTTGCGGGCCAACATGCCCTGGAGCGCCGGGAACAGATGCAAGACATGGTCCTGCTGCGCACGCAGCGTGGTGTGGCTGGCCGCACCCGCCGCTGCAGGACCGAACCGGGCTGCGATCAGCAGGTTTTCCTGCACCGTCAGGCCGGTGAACAGACGCCGGTCTTCCGGCACATAACCCAGCCCCAGACGTGCAATATGGTGCGGCTCGTCACCCAGAATGCTCTTGTTTTGATAGCTGACTGCGCCCGTGGCACGGGGGCTCAGGCCCATAATGGCTTGTAACAGTGTCGATTTGCCGGCGCCGTTGAGCCCCTGCAGCACCACCAGTTCGCCGCTGCCCACCGACAGCGACACATCAAACAGCGCCTGCGCAGCCCCGTACCAGACATTGAGCTGCCGGACTTCAAGCATGGGCACCCTCCTCTGGCATGGCAAAACCCCGGCCCAGGTAACGCTCGCGCACCAGGGCGTTCTGCGCAATCTCCTGCGGACTGCCCTGCGCGGCCAGCTGGCCATCGATGAGCACCAGCACCCGGTCGGCCACGCCAAACACGGCGTCCATATTGTGTTCGGTGTACAGCACCGCGATACCCTGCGCTTGCACCAGTGTGCGTACCAATTGCATCAACGCAGCGCGCTCGGCGGGCGCCAGGCCGGCGGCAGGTTCGTCGAGCAACAACAGCTGGGGAGCAGCGGGTTGGTCGGGCCGTGGCAATAGGCCCGCCAGTGCCATGGCCAGCTCCAGCCGCTTGCGCGCGCCGTAGGGCAGCGCACCAGCCTGGGTGTCCGCGACCGACTGCAGCCCGACCTGACCCAGCAAGGCCATCGCGGCGGTGGCATCCGCACTTTCAAGCACGTTATAGGCCTGTAGCCCCCGTGGATACTGCACGAGCAGCTGCACATTTTGTAGCACGGTCAACGCATCGAAATTCTGGGCCACCTGAAAAGTGCGGGCTATGCCCTGCCGCAAGCGCTGCACCGCAGAAAGCCCGTCCACCCGCATGCCGTTCCAGGATACCTCGCCCTGCGTCAGCGCGTGTTGACCGGCGATACAGGCAAAGGTGGTGGACTTGCCGGCGCCATTGGGGCCGATCAATGCGACGCACTCTCCGGCTGCTACGCCGAACGACACGCCGCGGACGGCCTGTACGCCGCCAAAGTGCTTGACGAGACTGCGTACTTCCAGCGTCATGCGCGCCTCCGGGTCCACAGCCGCAAGCCCATCAGGCCGGACGGCGCCGCCACCATGATGGCCATGACCAGCACACCGAGCGCACCACGCCAGTACTCAAAACCGCGCCCCAGTTCCCCCGCCACACCCACCAGAATGGCTGCCCCTGCCGCCGCACCCCACACCTGGTGCAAGCCGCCGAGCAGGATGACCAGCAGTGCATCGACCGAGGTGCCAACCGAGGCTACCGACGGAAACACCGCCCCCTTATGTGCCGCAAACAAGCCACCCGCCAGCCCCGCCAGGGTGGCGCTCTCCACGAATATCCGGTACTTGATGCCATGCGCCTGCAAGCCGCTGGCGGCGGCACGCTGCGGTGCGTCGCGCACGGCCTGCAATGCAGCCCCCAAAGTAGAGCGGCTCAGGCGACGCAAAGCGGCCACGCCGGCCAGCGCCACCAGCACCAGCAGGGCAAAGAAGACGGGCCGCGTGTCGGGCGTGACCAGCTGCAGACCAATAAGGCCATTGTCACCCCCTGTCAGGTTCACCCACTGGCTGGCAGTCGCCCAGACCACTTGCGCCAGTGCCAGCGACAGCATGGCCAGATACACCCCGGCGCTGCGCACCATCACCCCACCCAGAACCGCGGCCACCAGCAGACTGAGCGCACAGCCCGCTGCCAGTGCGCCGGGCAGGCTCCAGCCCCACACGGAGTGCGACAGCGCCGCACCGTACGCCCCCAGCGCAAAGAACGCTGCGTGGCCGAAACTCACCAAGCCACCCAGCGCCATCATGGCCTGCAGGCTCACGCCCAGCACCAACAAAATCAAGGCATCGCTGGCCAGCGACTGGGCGTAGTCACCAGCCCACCAGACAGCTGCCAGCAGCAACGCAACGGCCGCGCAGACACCTGTGAAGACGACGCCGGAACGCGGCCCCCAGGCAAAGCGGTGCCCCAGCTCCTGCGCCACGGGTTCCAGCGGCTGGCCCAGCAGCCCCTGGGGCCGCACCGCCAGCACCACACCCATGGTGGCAAATACCAGCACCAGCGTGGCTTCGGGCAACAGGCTGGTGCCAAAGGCATGGACCAGCCCGATCAGCAACGCAGCGAGAAACGCGCCGCCAATACTGCCCAGACCACCAGTGACCACCACGACAAAGGTTTCCACCACGATATTCACATCCATCTGCAGATGGGCAGGCTCGCGCGGCAGTTGCAGCGCCCCGCCCAGCCCAGCCAGCGCACAGCCCAGCACCACCGCACCCAGCATCAGCGGCCGGGGGTTGACGCCCAGGGCCGACAGCATGGTTCGGTCCTGGGTTGCCGCGCGCAAGCGCGCGCCAAAGCCGGTGTGGTGGAGCAGCAGATGCAGCCCCAGCCACACCAGCGGCCCGAGCACGATGGTGACTGCCTGGTATTGGGGAAAAAATTCGCCGCCGAATTCCAACGCGCCCTTGAGTCCCGGAAAGCGCGGGGCAAATACTTCGTCGGGCCCGAACGCCCAGCGCATGGCGTCGTGCATGGCCAGACTCAGGCCAAAGGTTGCCACCAGCTGGTACAGCTCCGGTACGCCATAGAGCCTGCGCAACAAGACAAATTCGGCCATAGCCCCCGCCAGTCCTGCGCAGATAGCTCCTAAAAGCATAGCAGCCAGGTACAGCCACGCACTGTCACCCCAGGCCGGGAACCAGTCCACCAGCCAGTGCGCCGACAGCAACGCGCCCAGCATGAAGAAACTGCCGTGCGCAAAATTGACGATGCGGGTCACCCCGAAGATCAGGGTGAGCCCCGCTGCCATCAGGAACAGGGTACTGGCGTAACTCAGCCCGTTGAGGAACTGGATCGCGGCGAAGGCCATCAGCAGCTCAGTCGAGCCACTTCGTGAACTCTGCGACCGGCACGCGCGGCGTGTGGAAGGTGTTGACCACGTCCGACTTGTCGGCATAGCCCAACGCCATGCCACAGACCAGCATTTCGTTGTCACCAGCTCCGATGTGCGGCATCACGATCTTGGCGAATCCGTTCCAGGCGGCCTGTGGGCAGGTGTCCAGCCCGCGGGCACGGGCAGCGACCATGATGTTCTGCATGAAGCCACCAAAATCCAGCAGCGAGCCACGCCCCATGGCGCGGTCCACGGTGAACATCAGGCCCACGGGCGCATCGAAGAACTTGTAGTTGCGCTGGTGCTGCAAGTGCATCTTGTCCTTGTCGCCCTTGCCAATGCCCAGTAGCCCGTACAGGCTCCAGCCATTTTCACGGCGGCGGTCAATGAACGGGCTGATCCATTGGGTGGGGTAATAGTCATACTCTTCCACGTAGTTGGCCGCCAGTTCCGGTTTGGCACGGATAGCGTCATGGGCGGCACAGACCTTTTCAACCAGCGTGTCGCGGCTCTTGCCCTGCAATACGTAGACATGCCAGGGCTGGGTGTTGGTGCCCGACGCAGCGCGGCTGGCCACCTGCAAAATGTCTTCCAGGTCGCTCCTGGACACCGGTTGCTGGGTAAAAGCGCGCACGGACATGCGCGACGTAATGGCGGAATCCACCTCTTTGAAACTCATCGCAAGGTCTCCAGAACAGTTTTCAGTTTTTCAGGCAAGGCTGTGGGGCGCCGGCTGGCGGCATCCACATACACGTGCACGAAGTGGCCTTTGGCGGCGCACAACTCATCGTCACCAAAAATACCCACCTCGTAACGCACACTCGATGATCCTACATGGGCCACACGGATGCCGGCCTGCACGGTCTGCGGGAACGCCAGCGGAGCGAAGTAATTGCACTGCGTCTCGATCACCAGCCCGATGGTCTCGCTCGTATGGATGTCGAGTGCACCCTGCTCGATCAGGTAGGCGTTGACGGCAGTGTCGAACCAGCTGTAGTACACGACATTGTTCACATGGCCATAGGCATCGTTGTCCATCCACCGCGTGGTAATGGGCCGCAATACCCGGTAGGCGCTGCGCGCCTCGGGGGTGGGTTTGGAGGGTTTGGCTTCTTGCATGGGCTCTGATTTTGCCAGCCTGCGCCAGGGTGATTCCGGCATGCGTCGTGTTTGTGACCGCCCTGTGTAAACGCCGGGTTTTAGAAATTCTTCCCTAATTTGTTGCATTGCAGCAAAAATAACTTGCAAAGCTGGCTCAGCTTTCTATAATTCAAACCATGCTGCACTGCAACATAAACAGATCGCAAGACTGGGTTACGGAGCAGATAGTCGTTTTCACCCTAACTATTGGAGATTTCTTATGCTGACCGTAGAACAAGTTGTTGCCTCCCACAAAGCTAACCTCGAAACCCTGTTTGGCCTGACCAGCAAGGCTTTTGAAGGCGTGGAAAAGATCGTTGAACTGAACCTGACTGCTTCCAAGGCCGCTCTGGCTGAAGCTTCTGACCACACCCAATCCCTGCTGAGCGTGAAAGACGCACAGGAACTGCTGGCCCTGCAACAGAGCCTGTTGCAGCCCATGGCTGAAAAGACTGCTGCTTACAGCCGCCACCTGTATGACATCGCCACTGCCACCAGTGCCGAGTTCTCCAAAGCTGCCGAAGTGCAAGCTGCTGACGCACAGAAGAAATTCGCCGGTCTGGTGGACAACGCTGCCAAGAACGCACCTGCCGGTTCCGAGTCCCTGGTTGCCATGATGAAGAGCTCTGTGGCTGCTGCCAACAACGCCCTGGAATCCGTGCAAAAGGCTGTGAAGCAGGCGACTGAAGTGGCTGAAGCCAACTACAACGCCGTGGCTGCTACTGCTACCAGCGCCACCAAGCAAGCCGCCAAGAAGCGCTAATGAATTGAACGGGCGTTCAAAAAATGTCACATATTGGACTGCCCACTCTAGCTCCCAAGGGAAAACCCTGAGATAATTCAGCTCATTGAGAAGCTTCTCAGGAAGTCTCTACCAGTTGTCTCCTCGGGTCCTTTCGAAACCTTCAGGTTCAGGGATCCCTTCAAGGCCTCGTTGCAAAACGAGGCCTTTTTTTTCAATTCGCAGGGTGTTAATAAGCTGATGGCCAAAAGTGCCCACTAACCTGCCCGAATAGGCGGTTTTTGGCATAAAACAGGGGTCAACGGTAGCTTCACAGGGGTATCTTCCCTCTCGTGATACCTCCGAATGACCCGTCCCCACGTCGAAAGAACCCGCACGCCTCCCGATTTAAAGTGGCTCCTCAACGAGCGAGCCGCCCTGGCTGGCGAAATCTCCAAAGCATTCACCCGCCGAAACGCGCTCGAAGCACGCCTCGCCAAGACACAGCGCCAGCTCATGGAGCTCAAGGCGGCGCTGGAAGGTGCCAATCGAGCCCTTGCCACCTCCCAAACCTCATCGCAGGCACTCGACGCCACGCTGGAGATGGCCTACTCCACCGTGGACCCGGGTGCCGCCGGCGTGGTGCAAGCTTGGGCGGGCAAATATGGCAAACGCGGCGGTCTAAAGGATTTCCTTCTAAAGACGCTCCGGGACGCGGCCCCGACTCCTGTCACCACGACCGTCCTCATCCAACTTGCTATCAATCACTTTGGTCTTGTTTTCAAGACACCTCAGGAACGCGCGCTCTTTCGCTTTCCGGTGCGCAACACCCTGCGCATCCTTGTCAACAAAGGCGTTGTCGAAACCCTGCACGACCCGCTGCAGAACCGCGCCGCGGTGTGGCGCATAAAACCCCCAACCTCCTTTGCCGACATCGCTGCCAAAGCCGAACGCATGGCCAAGGCGGCCGCGGAGGCGCGTAATGCCCGTGCCACGGACTCGAACCCCTCCTGACGTCAAATGGCTGCTTACAGAGAGAGCCGCGCTTGCGGGAGAACACGCGCGAGCTGTCGCCAAGCAACTTGTACTGCTGGCAAAACGGGAGCGCCTTGAAAAGCAGCTCTCTAAGGTGTTGGGACAGATTGCGAGTACTGAGACTGCCTCCAAGCGTGCGCAGGCTTCCCTCGACGCATTGGATGCCACCATGGGCCTTGTAAACATTCGCCTGGAGCCCACGGCTGCCGGCGTGGTGGACGCCTGGGCAGGAAAGTACGGCAAGCGCGGTGCCCTGGGTGCGTTCGTAGAGGAAACCTTGCGTCAGGCCGCGCCAGAGCCTTTGACAACAACGGTGCTCATAAACCTTGCCTCGAGGCAATTCGGTCTGACCTTCACGTTGCCCAAAGACAGACGCAACTTTCGCAAATCTGTCAGCAGCGCCCTGAGCGCACTCTTAAAGCGTGACCGAGTTGAGCCGTTGCATAGCCGGGAAGAAGGCTCTCATGGGCTGTGGCGTTGGAAGTCGCAGGTGCCCAGCTTTGAGGCCCTGCGGTTGCGGGCAGAGGCTTTGGCCGCCAGGCGAATGGAAGCAGCGTAGCCATGGCACTCACCATGACCCGTACGCGCACTCAGACGACGTTGAACAAGCTCGCTGAGATGCTGGCCAACGTCAATGGTGAACTTGCCTTTGTGGAAGCCTTGTTGCAGCGAGCAGGAGGTGTTGCGGCGGAGCCGGAGGCACGGGTGCGGCTGGCAGCGCGCCTGCAGAAGCTGACTGCTGACCGGGTGGCCCTATGCGCAACTATCCGGCAGTTCGATGCTGATATTGACCCGGAGCGTGTTGGGACGCTGGAGGAGTGGCGTTTGAAATTTGGTAACAGGCGGTTGAGCGTGGGTAGATTGCAAGAGAAATATGCGCAATCGCTGGCTATTTGAAAATTTCGCGTAGCCGTTTCTGTTCGCGACTCTTCAACTCCGCTTCTTGCTGGACTCGCTGAGGTTCTTGGAGTTCAGTTATGCGGTTGGCAATCATTCTGCGAGTGTCGACTAGCTTTTTGTATTGTTCAAAAAATTCTTTGTCTTTAAGCAATTGCTCCGCCACACTTCCCTGGAACCAGCGGACACGCTGTTCCTGGATAGCCCATTGGTTAAACACATCCCGTGCCTTTTCGCCAGGCGCAGAAGGATATACCCTGTCGAAGCATCGTAAAGCTAACGCTTCCAAAATCTCATCCAAGTAGCCCAAACTTAGGGTGCTCTTTTCGTAAATAAATCCTGCGTCTACGTCCGACCAACAATAATGAGGGTCGCAATATTTCGCACTGTCGATAGGTTTAGGGAAGGTCTGCAAAACCCATCCAGTTGATGGCTGATTGGGGCGACACTACGTTTATGAAACAAAGCACCCTTGCAACTGCTGGATTTGGGCTTGTTACCAAGCGCACGCGCAAACGCGTGTTTCTCG
>Ga0209277_10000353_pt1 | contig 23155 bp, 20 predicted proteins | sample JI81AbrownDNA_FD_187503 | JGI IMG/M metagenome (GOLD analysis project Ga0209277, IMG submission 187503) | Wastewater effluent complex algal communities from Wisconsin, to seasonally profile nutrient transformation and Carbon sequestration -... | ecosystem: Engineered > WWTP > Effluent > Algae... | reverse complement strand
GTCACAGGCAATGAACAGACAGAATATTTCAAGGTGATTTATGCTGCAATTAAGGAGATATTTCCAGAAATTGTTCAACATGAGAAAACGCTTGAGCATATCCCTACAGGTTTTCTTACTCTCACTACAGGCAAGATGTCTTCGCGGAAAGGCAACACTCTCTCAGGAGAACAAATGCTTGACGAGCTAGAAAAGGAAGCTTTGGGGCGTATTAAGGATAACGTTCGAGAAAATGAACTTGATGTACCTCTCGCTACTAAGGTGGCTACTGCGGCAATTAAGTACCAAATACTTCGTCACAATACTGGGTCTAACATCGTCTTCGACAAAGAGCGGGCACTTTCATTTGAAGGTGATTCAGGTCCGTATCTCCAGTACACGCATGCACGCATCATAAGTGTGCTTGAAAAAGCAAAGGAGGCTGGCGTGGCACCTAGTGTGGACTATGCACCATCTGTGGCATACCCAATTGAGAAGACACTGTATCGGTTTGAAGAGGTGATTCGTGAAGCACTTGTTGCTCGTGCACCGCACCTCGTTACTACATATCTCACAGAACTCGCAGGTGCATTTAATACCTTCTATGCAGGGGAACGTATTGCCGATGCGACTGATGAATATGCTCCGTATAAGGCAGCTGTTGCCGATGCGGTTCGTATTACCCTCAAGAACGGTCTTTGGACGTTAGGTATCAAAGCGCCCCTTAAGATGTAGGTTTTTTGTGATATAGTTTTCCTGCATGCCTGATACGCATGTACTTATAAGCTATGTCTGATATGCATAGGAATCATGAAAAAAGAGACTACAAAAGAGACTGTTCGTGAGACAGTAGAGAAAAGCGACGCTGCAAAGCGTGAAGAGGAAGTGCTCGCCTTTTGGAACGAGTACGATATTTTTCATAAGAGTGTAGAAAAGGAATCACCGAATGGTGATTTTGTGTTTTATGACGGACCGCCGTTTGCGACGGGGCTTCCACACTACGGGCATATTCTCGCCGGCACTATCAAGGATGCAATCCCTCGATTTAGGACAATGAACGGGTATCGGGTGACCCGCAAATGGGGTTGGGACTGCCACGGTCTTCCATTGGAGAACATCATCGAGAAGCGCCTTGGTCTTTCGACGAAGCGTGATATCGAAGAGATGGGTGTCAAAAATTTTAATGAAGCTGCACGTGAAGCAGTACTTGAATACGCAGACGATTGGCGTCGCATCATTCCGCGTATGGGCCGGTTTGTTGATATGGAGGACGATTACCGCACGATGGATGCGTCGTACACCGAGTCAGTATGGTGGGTCTTTAGCCAGCTCAACAAAAAAGGTCTCGTCTACGAGGGTTTTAAGTCGATGCACCTCTGCCCACGTTGTGGTACGACGCTCTCGAACTTTGAAGTAAATCAGGGGTATAAAGATATTAAAGACATTGCAGTCACGGTGAAGCTCCCACTTCTTGATGATGCGGGTAATCTTACCGATACGTCGCTTCTTGTATGGACGACAACCCCGTGGACCTTGCCAGGTAACATGGCTGCAGCGGTCCATAACGATATCGAATATGTGAAGGTTCACTGTACGCTCGAGGATCGACCTGAAATGGTGATTCTTGCAAAGGAGCGACTTGCACAGCTCGGTACCGACAAGTACGAAATTCTTGAGACGATGAAGGGAAGTGATCTTGTCGGTAAGTCATACAAGCCACCATTCAGTTCTTTTGCTGAGCGCGACCTACCAAACAAACAAAATGCCTGGAAGATTTATCATGCAGACTACGTTGAGCTTGGTGAAGAGGGTACGGGGGCGGTGCACATTGCGCCGGCATATGGTGAGGAGGACATGGCTCTTGCAAAGGCCCAAAATATTCCTATCGCGCACCATGTAGATGCAGACGGACGCTTTATGGATTTTGTGACGAATTTTGCGGGACAGTTAGTGAAACCAAAAGATGATGAAAAGTCTGACGTGTCTCATCTCGACTCAGATATTGAAGTAGTGAAGCGCTTGAAAGACGCAGGGCTTTTGTTCCGTAAAGAAAATATCACCCACTCATATCCGCACTGTTGGCGATGTGACACGCCGCTTTTGAATTACGCCACCACTTCGTGGTTTGTGCGTGTTACCGAAATCAAAGATCAGCTCGTTGCAGAGAATAAAAAAGTTGCGTGGGTACCCGATCATGTCGGGAGTGCGCGATTTGGAAACTGGCTTGAAGGTGCACGCGACTGGGCAGTCTCACGGCAGCGGTATTGGGGAGCACCACTTCCTATTTGGCGTACAGAAGGAAAGGAGTACAAAGTATTCGGTTCAATTGAGGAATTGAAACAGTTTGTACCGCGATCTGGAAATACATACATTGCGATGCGGCATGGACAGTCGGAGTCGAATCAACGTAACCAACTCAATGGTGAGTCGGGTGTTAAAAATCCACTCACTGAAGCAGGAGTTGCTGAAGTCGAAGCATCGATTGAGACGCTCAAGAGTATCGGCGTCGACCTTATCTACTACTCTCCACTTGAGCGCACTGCTCAAACTGCGCAAATTATTGCGCAAGCACTCGGTGTCTCGGGCGACGCATGCGTTGCAGATGAGCGGCTTCAGGAAATGCATTTTGGTGTCTTCGAAGGGAAGTCAGTAGATGAGTACCATGCCTTTTTCGAGGACGGGCATGAGCGCCTTACCAGACGCCCGGAGGGAGGGGAATCATGGATTGATGTAAAGAAGCGTGTTGGGGAGTTTCTGTACGAAATCGAAAAGAAACATGCAGGCAAAAAAATACTCATTGTCTCGCACAACGGCACACTGCAGATGCTCCAGGCTGCTGCATACGGTACCGATCACGAATCACTTGGTCGCATGATTGATGCAGACGGGTTTGATATACAAAACGCAGAAGTGCGTACGGTTCCATTTACTCCGTTGCCGCACAACGATACGTACGAACTCGATTTCCATCGACCGTATATTGATGATCTCGTTTTGGTGGATGAGGAGGGTGCGCAGCTTACGCGAGTTCCTGACGTATTCGATTGTTGGTTTGAATCAGGTTCAATGCCGTATGCCCAGCATCACTACCCATTTGAGGAGGAGTCAGAGTTTCTAAGGGAGCGATTTCCTGCGCAGTTCATTGCTGAAGGTATCGATCAGACACGCGGGTGGTTCTACTCTTTGATTGTGCTCGGTACTGCGCTTTTTGGTAAGTCGCCGTTTGAACACGTTATTGTGAACGGATTGGTGCTCGCAGAAGATGGAAGAAAAATGTCGAAGTCACTCCAGAATTATCCTGACCCAATGGATGTTGCTGATCGCGTAGGAGTTGATGCGATGCGCTTTTATCTCCTTTCATCTCCGGTGGTACGTGGTGAGGACCTCAATTTTTCTGAGAAAGACGTACTTGAACTACAGCGTAAGAATATTGGTCGCCTTCATAACGTGCTTGCCATGTACGAAATGTATGCGACGAGTGCGCCTGCACATGCAGAGTCGACGCACGTTCTTGATCGTTGGGTACTCGCACGACTCCAGAAGCTCGTGAATGAGTCCACGCAAGGCTATACGAACTATGAGCTTGATCGAGCAACACGTCCGGTCACTGATTTTATTGACGACTTGTCGGTGTGGTACTTGCGTCGTAGTCGAGATCGCCTCAAAGGCGATGACACGGAAGACAAGGCTCGGGCACTTGCAACACTACGTTACGCACTTCGCGTACTCGCGCTTGTTATGGCACCTTCTATGCCGTTCTATGCTGAATATGTCTGGCAACGAGTTAAAGAAGCAGATGATGCGGAAAGTGTGCATCTCGCAGCATGGCCTGCGGAAGTACCTTTTGACCCGGTAGTGCTCGGAGAAATGAGTCTTGTACGTGAATTTGTAACGCTTGCTCTCGAAGCGCGAACAAAGGCAAACATAAAAGTACGACAGCCGCTTGGCACACTTACCCTCAATATTGAGATGGCGGCGGAATACGCAATGATCATTGCCGATGAGGTGAATGTCAAAACAGTTGCGTTCGATGCGGGGCAGAGTGATCGTGTTGTACTTGATACTGCACTGACTCCTGAATTAATCGCTGAAGGCGCAGCTCGCGACTTTATGCGCGCAGTGCAAGATATGCGAAAAGCAACAGGGCTCCAACCATCGGATCGTATTACGCTCAGTGTGGAAACTTCAGAGGAAGGAAAGCGCGTACTTGAATCATTTAAGGAGTTGATCACAAAGACTGTTGGCGCAGATGGAATGGAATATGGTCCGACAGAAGGTAGTCCGGTATCGGCAGGGGACCTTGTGTTCACGATTGCGCTCCGTACCACATAACGCACTGTGGCATATCCAACCTACATCACCGAAGCATTGGTCTGTGGAAGTACGAACAGCCACAGCGCCGACCGTTTCTTTCTTTTATTTACGAAAGATGCGGGTATGGTGCATGCGCATGCTAAAAGTGTGCGTGAAGAGCGATCAAAACAACGGTACGCACTTCAGGAATGTTCCCATATTAGGGCGACACTGGTTCGCGGCAAGTCAGGATGGAGAATTGCTGGTGTTGAAGCGATTGATAATCTCTATGCTCGTGCCGCAACACGCGATGCGCGCGCATTGCTTCGGAATCTCATGTTGTTATTGCGGAGAGTGATTCACGGGGAAGTGGTGTATCCGGATATTTTTGATGATGTGCTTCAGGTATGCACAATGGCCTCACATCTTCCGATTCAAACTCTTGAAACAGTGGCGACGTTGCGTATTTTGTATGCATTGGGGTATATCCCACCACATCCTGCATATGAAAGTCTGATTGCGGAGGGGTTCTCATTTGAATCACTAGCTACGCTTTCGAAAGAAACAGAGGATGCTGCAACGCATGCAGTGCGAAATGCACTACATGAAAGTCAGCTCTAGCCTGCGTGGTATACTGGGTACCATTACGCAGTATGAACGACGAACAGCATTCATCGGAAAATAAGAAGCCGGATCGTCCGCCGTATGACGCGGATCGAATTCGCGAACTCCGAGAGCGCCTCTATGCGCGATCAGTGGGAGGGCAGAGTGTCCCTCGTCACAGTATTCCTCTAGAAGATACTGTAGAGAGTCCTGTACGAAGATCAGTACCTGCGCCAGTGATGCCGCTGCAACCCCAGCCGACTCCGCCACCACCACCTGCGGTATCATATGAAGTATCAGATATGGGAACAAAAAGACGTGCTCTCTTAAGGACGAGACTCATTATCGGTGCTGCGGGTTTTTTCCTTATAGCACTCATAGTTTCCGCGGCGCTCCTCTTTTTTGGTGGTAATACAATTTCTGGTGAAAATATCACCATCACGACATCGGGTCCTTTGCAGGTTGGTGGTGGAGAAGAATTACCATTCCGCGTCACTGTTGCAAATCAAAACACAGTACCAATACAATCAGTGACTTTGATTGTTGAATATCCGCGCGGTACACAATCTGTTTCCGAAGAAGGAAAAGACCTTACGATTGAGCGTCGATCACTTGACACGATTGGGCCAGGAGAGATGGTGAATGTTGAGCTTGCAGGGAGGGTATATGGTGAAGAAAATGAGGAGCAGGAGATACGGGTGCGGGTTGAATATCGCGTTGATGGTTCGAATGCAACCTTTGAGAAGGGTGCAGACCCACTTCGCTTCAAGATAGGTACATCTCCCGTAGTACTTACCTTCGATACCGTCGCGGCGGTGTCTTCAGGACAAGAAATTGAGATGAAACTTACTGTGCAGTCTAATGCACCAGCGACAATTACTGACCTCCTCGTTAAAGTTGCATATCCAAGCGGCTTTGATTTTTCAGACGCAACCCCTTCAGCAATCTCTGGAGAGAATACCTGGCGCATTACACGTATTGAGCCGGGTGAAAAACAACAGATTACCGTACGTGGAATTGTAACGGGACATGAGACCGAGGTGCGACAGTTCACGGCTACTGCAGGAGTAGCAGGGAGCAATGGCTCATATGAGCTTTCGTCGCAATTGGCTGCGTCGCGTACTGAGGTTGCGGTCGAGAAGTCATTTTTGAATCTCGGTGTGAGCATCAATGGAAATACTGAAAATACGGTTATTATCGGAAAAGACGAAACGGCAACTGTTGATATACATTTCACGAATTCTCTTGATGCCGCTATTTATGACGGTGATGTGGTCGTGACTCTCGATGGAAACGCGCTCGGAAAATTCAATATCAATCCTCACGGAGGCTTTTATGATTCTTCAAATAACACGATTCGTTGGATTGGGGCTGAAGAGCCGTCTCTCAAGGAAATTGTGCCGGGTGATACAAGTACCCTTACCTTCACCGTTTCACCTAAGAGCAATACAGGCACAGGCGTAGAGGTCACACTTTCTGTTGCTGCAAAAGGAAATCGCGTATTTGAATCAAGACCGACTGAAGAAATCAAAGGTACTGCTGAACGAATAATTCGCATTGAGAGTATTCCGGAGCTTGCGGGAGATGTGTACCACAGCACCGGTCCTTTCACGAATTCAGGTCCAGTACCACCTGTAGCCGAAACAACTACAGAGTACACACTGACCCTTCGGGCAACTGCGGGCACAAATGCTATGACTGATGCGGAGGTGACCACGACCTTGCCGCAGTACGTGAACTGGCTAGACCTCGTGACTTCGGGCGATACTGTCTCGTACAACACTGAGACGCGTGTTTTGAAATGGGCAATTGGAGATCTTGATGCAGGAGAGACAGCAGATGTGTCGATGCAGGTATCTTTCAAGCCGAGTACATCTCAAATCGATAGAACACCAACCTTGCTTGATATCCAGCGCCTCAAGGCAACTGATCGCTTTACGGGTACGGTGATACGTGATGAATCTGCTGCACTCACGACTCGCGTATCGAATGTTGATGGGGAGGATGATCGGGACGGAAGGGTCCAAAAACCGTAGTTTACAGGCCATCCAAATGCCTCTATAGTGGGACCGTTATCCCGCCATTCATACTTTATTTCCATGGAAAAGCCTGCAACCATAATGGACAAAATCGTCGCGCTTGCAAAGCGTCGAGGATTCGTATTTCAAGGCTCTGAAATATATGGCGGACTCGCGGGAACATGGGACCTTGGACCATTGGGTGTTGCACTCAGCAACAACATTAAGCGCGAATGGTGGAAGATGTTCGTGGATGGTCGTGAAGATATGTATGGTCTCGACGCTGCCATTCTTATGAATGAAAAAGTGTGGGAAGCCTCAGGGCACACCGGCGCTGGTTTCAGCGACCCGCTTGTTGAATGTGAAAAATGTAAACGACGTTTTCGCGCTGACCATCTCTCTGACAAAACAAAGTGTCCCGATTGTGGGGGTGTACTAGGAGCAGAGCGTCAATTCAATCTTATGTTCGAGACGCAGGTGGGTGCGCAAGGAAATATAAAGTCGTATCTTCGTCCTGAAACGGCACAGGGTATTTTTGTGAACTTTAAGAACGTCGTTGATTCGATGAGTCCAAAGTTGCCATTCGGTATCGCTCAAATAGGGAAGGCATTCCGAAATGAAATAGCACCTCGCGATTTTCTCTTTCGCACACGTGAGTTCGAACAGATGGAAATCGAGTACTTCATCAAGGAAGAAGATTGGGAACGACTCTTTGAGGTATGGCGAGAAGATATCTGGAAGTGGATTGACCACCTCGGCCTCAAGCGCGAGAATATAAAAGAATTTGATGTGCCTGCCGATGACTTGGCACACTATAGTAAGCGCACTATCGATTTTGAGTATAACTATCCTGGAAAAGGTTTTGATGAGCTTCTTGGATTTGCATACCGCACTGACCACGACCTGAAGAGTCACATGTCTGCAAGTGGTGAGAAACTCGAATATATTGAATCGGACGGCACTCGATTTGTACCACATGTGCTTGAACCATCATTTGGTATTGGACGAGCGTTTACTGCTGTTTTGAGCGAAGCCTATATTGAAGATGAGATGGGAGGAGAGACTCGCACCTACTTGAAATTACCTCCACACCTTGCACCGTATCGCGCGGCAGTCTCGCCACTTCTTAAAAACAAACCAGAACTTGTTGCAAAAGCTCGCGAAGTCTTTGCAATTCTTAAGAAAGAATTCGGCAATATCGCATGGGATGATAACGGCAATATCGGTAAGCGCTATCGAAGACAGGATGAAATCGGTACTCCGTATTGCATCACGATTGACTTCGATACGCTCGGCGAAACGGCAGAGCTCAACGATACGGTTACCGTACGCGACCGTGATACCGGCGAACAAAAGCGTATGGCAATCAATGAGCTTGTCGCATACCTCCGTAACTAAACTATGGCGAATAGATACCTCACTACAACCCTTCCGTACGTGAATGCCGACCCGCATATCGGTTTCGGCGTCGAAGTGTTGCAGGCAGATGCAACCGCGCGTTTGTGGCGCCTTCTCGGGCATGAGGTATTTTTCAATACTGGTACTGATGAGCACGGGCAGAAGATCGCTCAGAAGGCGGACGAAAAGGGTGAGGCACGGCAAGTGTACGTGGATCACTATGCTTATGAATTCAAGAAGTTAGGGGAGGCTTTGAATCTTTCGTACGACCGTTTCATTCGCACCACTGATTCCGAACACAAAGCAGCTGCACAAGAACTCTGGCGCAGATGCGAAGCTGCGGGTGATATATACAAAAAGAAATTCAGTGGTCTCTACTGTGTCGGATGTGAATCTTTCAAAATGGAATCAGATTTGGTTGGTGGCGTATGTCCCGATCATCCATCTACACCACTTGAACACATTGAGGAAGAAAATTATTTCTTTCGACTTTCAAACTATCAGAAGTACCTCGAAGAATATTTAAGCGAGGAGGGCGTTGTTGTCCCTGAGTGGCGAAGACAAGAAGCCCTTACGTTTGTACGAGGGGGTCTCGAGGATTTCAGTATTTCTCGAGAAAAAGCTCGACTTGATTGGGGTGTGCCAGTGCCCGGCGATGAAAACCAAGTCATGTATGTGTGGTTTGATGCGCTCACAAACTATATTTCGACACTCGGGTGGCCTGAGGATGTTGCTGGGAATTTCAAAAAATTCTGGGTAGAGGGGAGTCCGGTACAGTTCGCGGGGAAGGACCAGGTGCGATTTCAATCAGTGATGTGGCAAGCGATGCTTAAGTCAGCAGGACTTCCTGCAACACGCCAGGTTTTTTATCACGGATTCATAAACTCGAACGGTCAGAAGATGAGTAAGTCGATTGGGAACGTGATAAACCCATACGATCTCATCGCGCGGTACGGTTCGGAGGCAACGCGCTACCTATTACTCCGCCACGTACATCCATTTGAAGATACTGATGTTACGCACGAGCGACTCGACGAGTGGTATAACGCGCACCTCGCAAACGGCATCGGAAATCTCGTCTCGCGTGTTATGAAAATGGCAGAAGATAATCTCGGTGCGCCAGTGTCTGTGGAAGATGCGCCGCTTGAGGAGTCCTTCGTTACTACGCTTGAGTCCTATCGGTTTGATGAGGCCCTTGATGTACTCTTTGTGCATATCGGAAAGGGAGACTCACTCATTCAAGAAACACAGCCGTTCAAGATGTTGAAGTCTGTAGATGAATCGGTCCGCCTGGAAGGGAAGGTAATCATCGAAAAGCTCGTGCGCCATGTGTATCGCATTGCTGAACATCTTGTTCCGTTTATGCCAGAAACTGCCGAGAAGATTAAGGAAGCAGTGCGTCTCAATAAGAAACCAGATACGCTTTTTGCTCGTCTCGAGAAATAGTATGAATATTCGATACGTTGACGTCCATACACACGTGAACCTTGCTGCCTATGACGAGGACAGGGCGTCTGTGGAGGCACGAACGGCTACAGAGGGGGTTGCATACATAAATGTGGGCACACAACGCGATACGTCGCTTCGGGCGGTAGAGCGGGCACGGGCGCAAGACGGCGTCTATGCAGCTGTGGGTCTTCACCCTGTCCATACAACGAAGTCGTATCATGACCCGCAGGAACTTGGAGGCGGAAGCGCTTTTACCTCTCGCGGAGAAGATTTTGAAATCGCGTATTATCGTGACCTTGGTACGGACGAGAACGTTGTTGCTATTGGCGAGTGCGGCTTTGATTACTATCGTGTAGATAAGGAAACGAAGGCTCGCCAGGAAGAGGCATTCATCGGACAAATTGAACTCGCAAACGAACTGAACAAGGCACTCATGCTGCATATTCGTCCAAGTGACGGCACTGTAGATGCGTACGAGGACGCACTTTCTGTTCTTCGACAGCATGCCCGCGTGTTGGGGAATGTACATTTCTTTGCAGGCACCTATGACGTTGCAAAGAAATTTTGGGATATGGGATTTACTACTTCTTTCACAGGAGTCATAACCTTTGCATCTCAATACGACGAAGTTGTGCGACAGGCACCGTTAGACATGCTTCATGCTGAGACGGACGCACCATATGTAACACCAAAGCCACATCGCGGTACGCGCAATGAACCTTCACATGTACATCTTGTATATGAGCGTATTGCAGAATTGCGCGGGGAGGATCCGGAAATGGTCAGACAGCAACTCCTTGAAAACGCTAAACGCGTATTTGGTATCAGCATTTGATAGAGTCCCTCTTTTCTGCTACCGTGCTCCCCAGACTGATGAGGAGATAATGGTATGAAACTCTGCGGTGGGATTGCAAGGGGAGATGTTGCTGGCTATGCACCAGAACTATGTACATGCCTCCGTCCGGACGCGCATATGGGACCGCATCTTATTCAACGCCCGAATGGCGCGTACGTTGCGTTCGAGTTGGATTGGGGGTGTGACTGTCACGATTGCAAGAGTGACGATCGTAGCCAGTGGTGTGAGGTGTACGGAGAGGTTTCAAAGGTAGAAGCACAACTGCTTATCAGCACGCGTGATCATCCTTAGGTCTGGTGACGGGACCATTAATACATTCCACAATAAGGATGCGCATGCGCATCCTTATTTTTTAATCAAAAATTGAGATCAGGTATTTTTCAATTTCTCGTTGGTCCATGTCGTAGAAGCTCTTGTTCCTGTCGTGGAGATCGTCCGCGAGGTCCTCGCCGACAAAGCGCCAGTGCCACGGCTCGTACATGTAATACCCGTTACCTTTCGGGTAGGAAAGTATGAATCCGTAACGGTACGCGTACTTCTGAAGCCATTCGAATGCTGGGGTGCTCTCAAAACTGGTCACGAGGGTTCCCCCGATGCTTGCGGTCGTGAAGTCTATTGTGGTGCCGAGCTGGTGTTCCGAGTAACCTTGGTCTGCAGAGAATGTATTTGCACCGGATCCGTATTGTACGGTGTATGAGCCCTTTAGACTGCGCTGTTCATCGAAGGATCGGTAGCCTGACAGTACTGTGAGATCTATACCGTCATCTTTCGCGTCTTCGAGAAGGTCCTCAAGGAAGGGGGCCACTTGCGCATGGATGTATTCAGGCTCATTTGTTCTAAAAAGAAACTCACTATCGATTTTTTCAACTTCTGGTGGAACGTAGTGCTCATTCAGGAAGTATACTTTTGAGTACTTCTGGAGCAGTTCAGCATCCGTTTTTGAGAGTTTGTCGAGGTCACCAACGGTGCCGTTAAGTTTCTTGATTTGTCGTTCAAAGTCGTCGTTCCGTTCACGTTCATCTTCAAGTTGGGCAAGTAGTTCGGCCCCGTTCTCCTCAGAAAGAGTGTATTGCTGCTTCAACGACTCCATCTCCGCTGCGTACGCAGCTATTTGGGCGTCACGGTCTGCGAGATCCGCTTGTGCCGTACTAAGGTCATTTTCAAGCCCTGCGCTCATGCGCTTCTCGCCGAAGAGAGCGTAACTACCGTACGCAATAAGTGCGCCAAGAACTATTAAAAGTACGCTTCGAGCATAGGTGCTCCACGACCGTGAGGGTGTATCCATAGGTAGACATTCTACCATGGCCCCAATGGTTGAAACTGAGTAATTTATATGGTACGGTGTCACCCGTTATCAACGGTGTTGGACGCAATGCGTGCAGCACCACAACAAAGGCATACATGTCAGAAACAACAATGCCAGCAGCCGAGGCGAACACAAATGGTTTCGATGAACGAAATCATTATGAGTTTGCCTTCCACGTACTTCCAACGGTTGCTGAAGGGGAAGTGGCCACAATCTTTGATGAGATCAAGGCACGAATCGCAGCTGCAGGTGAGATTACAGGCGAAGAGGCACCTGAGCGTGTCGACCTCGCCTATCCTGTAGTGAAGCATCTTGAAGGTAAGAACCGTAAGTTTACGAGTGCGTACTTCGGATGGGTTCGTTTCCAGACCGGGTCTGAAGCTCTTGGTCAACTCGCAGAGGAGCTTTCAGAAGTATCATCAGTTCTTCGTCATCTTCTTATCAAGCTTACGCGCCAGGAAGAAGCGCACCCGTTCCGCTATCACGAGAACCACAAATCAGTCAAAATGGTAGAGGTAATCGATGAGGAGGCTGTAGTAATTGGAGAGGCTCCTGCTGAGACCGAAGAGGTCGCAGAAGTTTCAGAGACTGAAAAGGCAGCTCCTGTTGAAGAAGAGGCGAAGTAACGATTATTGATCTAATCCGCACGCGTATGTACCTCAACAAAGCGATGATCTACGGAAATCTCACGCGGGATCCGGAAAAGCGCGCACTACCATCTGGTCAGTCTGTCGTTTCATTCACCGTTGCTACTAATCGCACGTATACCGACAAGGACGGCAAGAAGCAGGATCAGACGGAATACCACGATGTGGTTGCGTTTGCGAAGCTTGCTGACGTGATGGCACAGTGGCTCAAGAAGGGTCGCCCTGTATATCTTGAAGGTCGTTTGCAGACTCGCTCATGGGAGCAGGATGGCGTAAAGCGTTATCGTACCGAGATTGTCGCTGACAATTTCCAGTTCGGCGCAGACGGTAGCTCTCGGAGCGCTGGTGGAGACGCCCCAGCAGCCGCAGGAAGCTCTGTAGCAGCCGCTGCACCAGCAATGGGTACTGCACCTGAATATCCTGAAGAGGAGATCAACCCAGAGGACATACCGTTCTAAATTCAACATAAATAACATGGAAGAAAAAACTAAGACACGGATCGTCGAACACTTCGACTACAAGGACACTATTAAGCTCAAGGCGCACATCAACCCGCATGCACGCATGATGAGTCGCAAGCGCACAGGACTCAATGCTCACGAGCAGCGATCATTTGCACAGGCAATCAAGCGAGCACGCTTCATGGCGCTCGTACCATACGTTAGCGAGTAATCGTTCGTACAAAAAACACCGCGGCCCAAAGGCCGCGGTGTTTTTTGTACGATGCAATTCTTTATGCTTTTTCTGCGCGTTCTGTATACTCGCCAGATTCCGTATTAACTTTGATGACGTCACCTTCGTTAATGAACATCGGTGCCATTATTTTTACGCCAGTCTCAAGCGTCACTTCCTTCAGCGCACTCGATGAGGTGTTACCTTTTACTGCCGGCATGGTTTCGGTTACTTTAAGCTCAACCTTAATTGGCATCTTGATACCAATGATTTTGTCGTCGAACACAACTGCATCGATAGTTGATTTTGGCTTCAGAAAGCGAATCTCATCTCCTACAACATCCTGAGCGATTACAAAACGATCCGACGGTTTTCCTGGTGTATTAAACCAGTGTTCTCCACGACTCGTGTAAATGTACTCAATCGTGCGGGTTTCAATATCAGCTTCATCAGCAGTATCGTTTTGGTGGAATGTTTGTTCTACAACGCGCCCTGAGATGAGACTCTTGAGCTTTGTAATATTGACAGGCTTTCGCTGTTGTTTTCGAAAAACGTGCGATGCAAGAACAATATGAGGTTCTGTGTTCCAGATTATGACCTTTTTGAGAGTTATTTCGTTATATGAGAGGACGGACATGAGGTTGTATATACTTTTCTAAGCAATCGGAGCATACTAGCAATATATGTTTGGACTTACAACTCCTGAAAGCGCGCAACGACTGAGTGATGAGGAGATTCTTGCTCGCACACAGAGTGAACCATGGCTCTTTACAGTGCTCCTTGAGCGCTACCAATCACCGTTTCTCAGAAAAGCCCAGAGCATTATCTTCAACGAACAAGATGCTGAGGAGGTGGTACAGGATGCATTCACGAAGATATATATGAATGCACATCGTTTCGAGGTTCGGGAAGGAGCAAAGTTCTCTTCGTGGGCGTATACCATCTTGGTGAACACCGCACTCACGCGGTACCAAAAATGCGTTAAGGACGGCAAACGCACCATGCTTCTTGATCCTGAATACATGGAACAACTTGGAGAAATGAAAGAGCATAGTGGCTTTGGAGAACATAAGGACGCGATTGAACGTGTGCTGGTGCAAATGCCGGGACACTTTGCACGAGTCCTCAGGCTTCACTACCTTGAGCATTGGTCGCATAAGGATATTGCGGATGAGACAGGGGAGAGCGTAGGTGCCATCAAGGCCCGCATCCACCGGGCAAAGGCCGAGTTTCGTAAAAAAGGTGGGGGAGAGGACGGAATACTGGGAGTCCCGCAAGACCTCGCCTGATACGTAAGGGCGTTACTTTTATCAAATATCCAAAGTTATAGGGAGTACACTACGTTTATGAATGCACTACATCGAAAAATAATGCGCGGCATCTACTACGCATATATGCTGCGCCTCATTTCGCTACCGGGGGTAGGGCAGAGTTTTCTGATGCTCGGTATCGTCATTGCACTTTCCCACTTTGTTTCTCCCGGGAATGTGTTCAAAAATATGCTCGAAGTGCGTCTGGGTGAACTCGGATCCTTTCTCTATTCGTCGCTTCTTGGTACTGAGGGATGGACACTGCTCCTCGGTATACTCTTTGTACTCTGCCTTTTTTCAATACGAGGGAGCTTCACCAATCGATATCAATCATACTCGTTTGCAAGCTAGCACATAAAAAATGCCCCGGTGCCAAAGGTACCGGGGCATTTTTCGTATTTCTTTACGCGTCTGCCTTGAGTGCTTTTCGTACCTGCTTATCAAGTTCACCGAGAAGCTTCTTATCTTCGCGAAGCATAGTTCGTGTCGCATCGTAGCCTCGGCCGAGTTTAACTTCAGCACTCGCATCTCCTCCGGGAGGGAGGTATGAGTAAGAAGAGCCAGACTTTTTAATGAGCCCGTACTTTTCTCCAAGAGCGAGAAGCTCGCCTTCGCGGCTGATGCCCTCGTTGTAGATCAGGTCAAACTCGGTTGCCTTGAATGGTGCCGCAACTTTGTTTTTCACAACCTTCACTCGATGGCGTCCACCGACAACTTCTTCACCCTTTTTGATTTGTGCAATACGACGAATATCGAGTCGAACCGATGTATAGAACTTAAGTGCCTTTCCGCCCGGAGTCGTTTCTGGGTTTCCGAACATGACACCAATCTGCATACGAATCTGATTTATGAAGATGACGACCGTCTTAGACTTTGCAACAATCGAGGTGAGTTTGCGAAGTGCTTGCGACATGAGTCGTGCCTGCTTACCCATATGCTGTTGTCCCATCGCACCTTCGATTTCATCCTTCGGGGTGAGTGCAGCAACCGAGTCAATGACGATTACATCAATTTTCCCTGAGCGTACCAATGACTCAACAATTTCAAGAGCCTGTTCGCCTGTGTCTGGTTGTGAAATAAGAAGTTCATCGAGTTTCACGCCAAGATTTTGGGCATACTGCGGGTCCATTGCATGCTCAGCATCAATAAATGCACAGATACCGCCCATCTTTTGAGCCTCGGCAACCGCATGGAGGGAAAGGGTAGTCTTTCCTGAAGATTCAGGACCAAAAATTTCAATGATACGCCCACGTGGGTAGCCGCCGATACCGAGCGCCTCGTCGAGACCGATCGACCCAGAAGGTACCACATCAACATCAACTTTCCGGGTACTACCCAGAGTCATGATTGCTTCCTCTCCGAATTTTGTCTTGATGCTTCGTATCGTTTCAGCGATATCAGCCATCCCGTTCTTTTCCTCGACTTGTTCTGGTGTTGCTTTCTTCTTAGGCATGATGTGTGTGTAAACGAGGGAAGCGGGGTACCCCAACTTCTTGCCTCCATTGATAAACGAATATGTCCTCTATTTTAGCATGGCCGGGGAGGTGTCTATTGGGGCTTAAAAACGTACTCTCGAGTGACTTGTGTACTTCGCCCGAAGCGGTCAAAAGCCTCAAGTGTCATCATGGTGTAGCCACTTTCAAGTACCACATCCTCGGTAAAGAGACCCTCCTTCGTAGTATTAATTTCTCTTCCATTGAGGGTGATCTTCACAATATTACGGGCGACACCGTGTATGGATACGACGCGCTCACTCTGTACCACTTCGTAGGTATCCTGCATCTCAATTACCGGTCCATTAAGGAAGCTTCGAGCTTGAAAGAGTACGTACCACAAGATAATCCCTGCAAGGCACAGAATTCCAAGCGCTTTGAGGATGGTACCAAGCGTAATTCCGGAAACAGAAATTTTTGGCATACGGTTACATCTCCTCTGAATCGCCACCAGCTCCAATCACCATACGAGGCTTCGAACCATCTGCAGGTCCGATGATGCCGCGTTCTTCAAGCATGTCGATAAGGCGAGCAGCACGAGAGTATCCTAGGCGAAGCTTTCGCTGGAGGAATGAGGTTGAAATCTTTCCGGCATCAAGTGCAATTTGCTTTGCTTCCTCATACATTTCATCGTCTGCGTCATCATCGTCAGATATATTTCCAGAGAATATTGCGTTTGGGTCTGCTTTGTCTCCTGATGGATCAAGATTAATGGTGTCGAGCGAATGCGCATCTTGATCTTTAAGGTACGCGACAACGCGCTTCACTTCGTCTTCAGACACAAATGCTGATTGCATGCGCTGAGCCTTGTTGCTTTCAGGGGAGAGGAAGAGCATGTCACCGCGTCCGAGGAGTTTGTCTGCACCGGTTTGGTCGAGGATGGTGCGTGAGTCAATCTGGGATGCAACCTGAAGTGCAATACGAGTCGGGATGTTTGCCTTGATCGTACCGGTGATTACGTTGACGGAAGGGCGCTGGGTAGAAAGGATAAGGTGGATGCCGGCTGCGCGACTCTTTTGTGCGAGGCGTACTATGCATGCCTCAAGCTCTTTCGGATAGACACTCATAAGGTCTGCGAGCTCGTCGATCACGATAACAATGTATGGGAGTGGCTCAGGTACGGTGCTTGCCTCATCTTCAGGAGACCCTTTCTCTTCAAACTTTTTCTTTGCCGGTTGATAGGACTTTTCGTGGTACGAAGCAATATTCTGAACCTTGTGGTCACGGAGAATTTCAAGGCGTCGATCCATTTCCTTGATAGACCACTTAAGCGCGAGGATTACCTTCTTCACATCTGTGATAACAGGAGTGAGAAGGTGGGGGATACCGTTATAGAGGGTAAGCTCAACGAGCTTTGGGTCCACCATGATGAAGCGAAGTTGCTCAGGTGAGTTTCGGAAGAGGAGCGAAATGACGATGTTGTGAATTGCTACAGACTTTCCTGAACCAGTGGTTCCTGCGATAAGTCCGTGGGGCATACGCGCAACATCGATAAATCGTGCGTTCCCGGTGATGTCCTTGCCGAGTACAGAAAGGAGCGCTTTCGGTGAGTCCGTATATTCTGGGGATGAGAACAAAGACGCAAGGCCAACCATCTGGCGCGTCTTGTTTGGTACCTCGATTCCTACCAATGACTTTCCCGGTATTGGAGCTTCAATGCGGATCGGGCTCGCAGCAAGTGCGTACTCAAGGTTGGTCTGGAGACCCATAATCTTTTCAAGCTTCACCCCTTCTGCGGGCTTGATCGCATACTGCGTAAAAGAAGGACTTGGAGTTACCATGTCAATCTCAACGTCAATATTAAATTTCTTAAGCGTACGCTTAATGATGTTTGCGTTCGCTTTCACGTCACCCACATCAGGTCGCCCTTTATCTTTCTGGAGAAGGGAGAGGGGCGGAGGTGCATATGTCCCGGTAAAGTTCGAAACAACAAACTCGGTGTTCGTTGCTTTACTGATCATGCGTGAAGCAAACGATTTCTTCGTAGGGCCTTCATCAGCCTTTTCGTCTGATGAGTCAGATTCCTCAGGAGGTAGTGAATCCTGTGCTGCAGCAACAATAGGCTCAAGGGCAGCAAGGTCATCTATCTCCTCTTCAGTCTCTTCCTTCTTAAAGAGGTGAATGATGTTTGTGTTGAAGGTAAGGAAGATACCAATGAGTACGAGTGCAAAGAGCATGATGCCGGCCACGATGTCACCAAAGAGTGCATGGAATGGGTACAGCACGATAGATCCAACAGCACCGCCATGTTCGTTTCCAACAAGATGAAGGAATCCAAGGAATGAAAGGAAGAGAAGTGAGACGCCAATGAGTTTCGAAATACTAACCCGCTCATCATCTCGTGGTTTCAGGAAGACATATACAAAGAGGGCGCAGACGATTGGCGCAAGTAAGAATCCAAAGCCGAAGAGATAGGTAAGCGCTCCATGCGTTTTTTCACCGGCAATGCCAGCGTATCCAAGTGAGGAGAGAAGAAAGAAGATTGCAAGGACAACAAAAAAGATCGCGGCAATAGCCTGCTTTGTGTGGGGTTCAATATCGTCAAAAAAAGAACGAGACTGTGGTGGTAGGGGCTTCTTGCGACGGGCCATAAATACAATACAAAATAACGAAAATGTTCCCTCATCATAGCACGAGGGGAAGCTCTCTATTTGTGGATTACGAAGTGCGCGGTAGAGGGAGAAATGTCCGTAAAGTCTTTCCAAAAGACGGAAAGTGGCTTATACTGTCCTTAACAATAGTTCTCCTTATAAGGGACGTAATTGAGGACAATATGGACATTAAAGAGACAGACATGCACATGTCTACGGACGATGTGATGCTTCAAAACAGTGAGTATTATAAATATATTTTTAAAAAGACAGAAAAAATAGTCTGTGCTGTCTTTTTTATACTCAGGAATGATGCGCATGAGTTTGAGAACGACATAGTCCTCAAGGACCTTGAGGATGCATCAAAGACGCTTCTCGATACAGCACTCGCGTCCCTTAACACGTCTCAAGCATCCCTTGATTCTGTTGCGCGTCAACTTCGATTCGACCTTGTCTCTCTCGAGTCACAGCTTCGTATTGCACATGCGGCGCGACATCTCACTACGCAATTTCTTGAGGTGTTTCTTCGTGAGATTACTTCGCTACAACGAACACTTCGCTCGTATACTGAACGATCTGCAAATCCTTTGGAGCGGGCAGAAGTTGAACAGGTCCGCGTTCGTAGCACCAAGCCGTCTCGCACGGTTGCAATGCCTGCACTTCAGGTCTCAGCGACACAGGGAGGGCAGCGTTCTCGTCGAGAACGAATCATTGAAGTCTTGAAAGACAAAGGTCCAGTTACAATAAAAGACATAACTGATGTTGTCACGGACTGTAGTGAAAAGACAATCCAGCGTGAACTCATCGCGCTCATAAAAGACAATATGGTACATCGCGAAGGAGAACGTCGTTGGTCAAAATATAGCCTAGCCTAGGTATCAAAATATACAGCGTGTAGGACTTTCATATAGGACTTATGCATCGTGACGCATAGGACCTTTAAGAACGCTTTCGATGCGATATAAAAGTCGTACGTATAGTCTGATGTATCGTGCAAAAGCAGCATTTGACAGCAGTTTTTAACGTGGTCTTGTGTTGGTGGATACATGAAAGAGGGTAAGATGCGCATGAAAGCATCGTCTTCCTAGGTAGAAACGAGGGGTACATTTTATTGACTTAGGTCTCTATTAAACGTATGCTCTTCCGAGTATTTCTGGGTTAGAACCTGTGCGGTTATGCACATTTTCTACACAGAAACCGGGGTATCCAGCCATATCGGTACTGTATACTGTCTGTACGCGCTGAGTGCGCCCTTTTTTGAAGGCACAGTCCTCTGAGGGGAATGCACTAAGCGAGGTATTAGTTCGTTGACAATTACATATATAGTGCGCAGATGCGCACCGAATAACGTTCACGTACGAACGTATTTTTCCGCATTCTTTGTTCCGTTACGGTTAGTTAATGAATGAATGTCAAACTACAGTCTTGTAGCTAAACCATACGTGTGGGTGTCGACCCATAACATGCGTATGGGATAGTGAATTGGTGAGCAGTCCTTCGACGGATTGTTCGCAAATAAGAATTAATTCTTATTATTAGTTAATAGTTATAAGTTACGGGTGAAAACCCACACTTATTAGTATTCAATATGAATATCGCAGCAAAAAATGTTACTGCAAAGCTCTTTGTAGCTTTTGTAGCAGCAGCTATGCTTCTCACTCTTGTAACTCCTGCAAAGGCAGCTACAACTGAGGAGCTACAGGCACAGATCGCAGCGCTTATGGCGCAGATCGCAGCACTTTCAGGAACACCTTCAACAGGTACTGGATCTGCAGCGTGTACATTTACTCGCGCACTTACTACAGGTGCTGAAGGCGCAGATGTAACTTGCCTTCAGAACTACCTTATTAAGGGCGGCTTCGCAATTTCAGCAGGCGCAACTGGTTACTTCGGTGGTCAGACTGCATCAGCTGTAGCTGCATGGCAGTCAGCAAACGGCGTTATGCCAGCAGCTGGTTACTTTGGTCCTGTTTCACAGGCTAAGTACAGCGCTCTTATGGCGTCAAATCCTTCAACTCCAGGAGAAGATGACTCAGACAATGGTTCATCTGATCTTTCAGGCGAAGCTGATCTTGATTCAGCAGAAATTTCTTCAGCTGATGACGACCAGGTTGAGGAAGGTGCAGAGGATGCAGAAATCGCTGAGTTCAAGGTTGAATTCAAGGATGGTGATGCAGAAATCTCACGCCTCGATGTATCTATCTCAAGCACTTCAGTAGACTCATGGGACGTTCTTGAAGAGGTTTCTCTTTGGGTAGACGGCGATGAGGTTGCTCGTATGGCAGCAGATGACAAGGATGATTACCTCGACGAAGATCGTGGTACTCTCCGTTTCTCTGGCCTCGATATCGTGGCTAACGAAGACGAAGAGCTCACTATCGTAGTCGCAGCAACTATCCAGAACAACATCGACTCTGAGGATATGGGTGATTTCAACGTTTCAGTTGATACAATCCGTTTCTTCGATGCTGATGGCGTAGCAACAACTGATGATGCTACTGGCGACCTTGGTAGCCCTGTTGGCGAGACTGTAGAGTTCACTATTGAAGAGGCTGGTTTCGAGGATGAAATTCTCGTAAAGACTTCTTCAGAGGACCCAGACGCTACTACTCTCAAGGTAGAGGATGACAGCAAGTCTGATTGGCTTACTGTATTCATGTTCGATCTCGATACTGATGATTCTATCAACGATATCGAACTCGACTCTGTACAGGTTACGCTTGACCTCTCTGCTGCATACAACACTGTTGTAGATGATGCAGAGCTTGTTATCGATGGTACTACTATCGATGACTTCACGGTTGGATCAACAACTGCTGCTACTACTACTCTCACCTTCGATGTTGACGGCGACGTTACTATCGATGCAGGTGATCGTGTAGGTGCTGAGCTTAAGCTCCGCTTTAAGTCATTGGCTGTTGAAGGTACAACAGTTAAGGCTTCTATCGCAGGCACACCAGCAGGTGCTGTTTCAGGCGAGGGTGCTGATGATGTAGATAGTACTGGCGGTGCTACGGGTGATACCCATACGCTTCGTTCAGCAGGTCTTGATGTTACCCTCAAGTCTGACAGTTCATCTGTTACGACTGCTGATGGTAATACCAACGATTACGCAACCTACACCTTGGTTCTTGAGGTATCTGCATTCGATCAGGATGTATTCCTCTCAACCAATCCTGCAACTTCAACTGCTTGGAGTCTCACGGATGGTGCAGGTAACACCGTATCTGCAGGTACTTCGACAGTAGTACTCACCTCTTCAGCTGATGAAGAGTTAGGGTTCTTCCGAATCGATGAGGGCTCAACGGAAACTGTTACCATCAAAGTAACTTACGTTCCGGGTGTTACAAACACTGCAGCTCGCCTCCAGCTTGGAAGCCTTAAGTACCGAGAGGTAGCAAGCTTTGCTTCTCTTGAGACTTGGGCTGCTATCCCAGCAACTGACTTCCGTACTGACGTAGAAACTATCGTTAACTAAGTTAACCTAGTTCTATAGTTAGACGAACGTCTGGCTGGAATAAGAAAAACCCCGCTTCGGCGGGGTTTTTCTGTGTCTGGATAATGTATTGTTTGTACTCGATATAGTAAGATATGACTATGAAAAAACTATTTTTGTACATCATTGCGGTTGGCATCTTTTGCGCAAGTACACCAATGAGTGCATCTGCTTATTTCACATCAGCGCAGTCCGCTGAACTTTTGGAAGACGGGAAGGGAATATTATATACAGTCACCTATGACTTTGGTACAGAAAAATATGACCTGTACCTGCCGATCTTTCCAGTTCGTGCAGACCGACTAAGCTCTCTCTCCTATAAATTTATTGACGAGGTTGAAGGTGAGACATACCGAGGAGGGGAATCTGTGGGTGTGGTGACGAGCAATGCGCAGATTAAAGACGGTGCTTATTTTATTCCAAAAGGGGAGGCTCGACGGCTTACGCTCATGGTGTTGCTCGTCTTACCGCCTGCGCCGATTGAGCCAGCTGTAGATCTTGCCCTCCAAGTTACAGGATTGCCATTCAAAATGGTATCGACCTCAAAGGAGGTTGATACACATCTGAATCCATCAGAGCTTCAGTACTACCGAACACCTGCAGTTTCTTTTCAGTAGGGGGAATTTGTAGAAGAAACACAGAGGCCGGACCTATGTATACATAGGTCCGGCCTCTGTGCGTTGCAACCTGATATGATTTATACATGTCGCAACGAAAAGTTACTTTTGCGCACGGTGAGTATTACCACGTATATAATCGTGGAAATAGTAAGCAGGATATCTTTCGAGACAACCTTGATAGACGACGTTTTCAGAATTTACTCTATGTCGCTAACGGCATGAATAGTTTTATTCTCAGAGGTGTTCCCAAAGAAAAGGTCTTTGATTTCGAAAGAGGAGACTGTTTGGTACATATTGGGGCGTACTGTTTGATGCCAAATCATTTCCATATCCTCCTTACACCTGCAGTTGAACGTGGTGTTCAAACTTTTATGCAGAAGCTTGCAACAGGGTACTCCATGTACTTCAACAAAAAGTATAGCCA